>Ga0153922_1000325_pt1 | contig 19549 bp, 21 predicted proteins | sample TSNJ006MetaG_FD_104723 | JGI IMG/M metagenome (GOLD analysis project Ga0153922, IMG submission 104723) | Attine ant fungus gardens microbial communities from New Jersey, USA - TSNJ006 MetaG | ecosystem: Host-associated > Fungi > Mycelium > Unclassified | place: USA: New Jersey, Brendon T. Byrne... | reverse complement strand
TGCCCGGCGCCTCCACACTGCCCGGGGCACTGCCCGACGCTTCAGCACTGCCCGCCGGCCTGGGCGCGCCCACCGGCCTGGGAATGCCCACCGGCCTGGGAATGCCCACCGGCCTGGGAATGCCCGGGTCGGGTCTCCCCGGACTTTCCGGCATCGGTGGCGGGATCGGACCTCTGATCGCCGACACCACCAAGCTCATTTCGTCGGCCTCCGACCCCAACGCTTTGGTGAGCAACACCCAAAGTCTTCTCAACGACGCCGGGTCGATGCTCGGTGTGCCCGTGGGGATGCCGAACATCAGCTCGTTCGCTCCCTCCATGGGCGCGCCTCTCCCGGGACTTACGCCCCCGGCGCCCCCAGCGCCTCTAACACCTGCAGCACCGCCGGGACCCGCGTTGTAGGAAGTCGCGATTCGCTCGAGCGTTCATAGCTAACACACAGCTTGGACCAACGCGGGACCCACGGTCTCCCCCGACGATCGAATCATGACCGACATTGCGACCTACCTTCCCGCCTCCGTCGCCGAGGGCGCCACGGCCAAACCCGTCTTCGGAACCCGTCCGAACGCGATCGCGCTCGCCCGCGACGCCGGGGTCCCGGTGCTCGACGTCGTCGTGCCCGTCTACAACGAGGAGGTGGCGCTGGGGCCGTCCGTGCGTCGGCTGCATTGCTATCTGAGCGAGAACCTGCCGTTTTCCACGCGGATCACGATCGCCGACAACGCCAGCGTTGATGCGACACCGCGGATCGCCGCCGAGCTGGCCGGCGAACTCGACGGTGTGCGGGTCGTCCGGTTGGAGCAGAAGGGCCGCGGTCGCGCCCTGCACTTCGTCTGGGCGACCTCGGACGCCCCGGTTCTGGCCTACATGGACGTCGACCTGTCCACGGACCTGGCCGCGCTTGCCCCGCTGACGGCGCCGCTGATCTCCGGGCACTCCGACCTGGCCATCGGTAGCCGGCTGCGGCGTGAGTCGCGGGTCGTACGCGGCGCCAAACGAGAGGTAATTTCCCGCTGCTACAACCTGATCCTCAAATCCACGCTCGCGGCGAAGTTCTCCGACGCCCAGTGCGGTTTCAAGGCGATCCGCGCCGACGTCGCCGCGGAGCTGCTGCCTCACATCGTGGACACCGGATGGTTCTTCGACACCGAACTTCTGGTGCTGGCCGAGCGAACCGGCCTGCGTATCCACGAGGTGCCGGTCGACTGGGTCGACGATCCCGACAGCCGCGTCGACATCGTGGCAACCGCCACCGCCGACCTCAAAGGAATCGCGCGGATGACCAAGGGCCTCGCCACCGGCGCCATCCCGGTCGCCGAAATCGCCGCCCAACTCGGCTCGGCGCGCGCCGGAGCCCCCAAATCGCTTCTGCGCCAAGTCGTCCGCTTCGGTGCGATCGGCGCCGCCAGCACGATCGCCTACCTGGTGCTGTTCAGCATGCTGAACAGCGCGGTAGGTGCACAGGCGGCCAACTTCATCGCGCTGCTGGTCACCGCGGTGGCCAACACTGCGGCCAACCGCCGGTTCACCTTCGGCGTTCAGGGCGGGCGCCGCGTCGTCCGCCACCACGCCGAGGGTCTGGTGGTGTTCGGAATCGCGCTCGCGTTCACCGGCGGAGCACTGGCCGCCCTGCACGCCTTCGGTAACCCACCGCACATGGTCGAACTCGCAGTGCTGATCGTGGCCAACCTCACCGCCACCGCCGTACGGTTCGTCCTGCTGCGCGGCTGGGTGTTCCACCCCCAACGCGGCCGCTGACGCCGCCTTGCCCACCGACGAATCAAGACGAACCAAGGAGCGCATATGTCTGCCCCTGCGGTAACCGATGTCCATGCCCCCGTTAACATTTCCGCGTCCCATGTGCGAGATGGGCGCGCCAGCCGTACAGATCCCCGTTGGGCGCGGCCCGCGCTCGGCATTCTGCTCGCCGCGACGGCCCTGTTCTGGTCGATCGGGCTGGGGCGGATGGGATGGGCCAACCCGTTCTACGCCGCCGCCGTTCAGGCCGGCACCAAGAGCTGGAAGGCGTTCCTGTTCGGCTCATCCGACGCCGGCAACTCGATCACCGTCGACAAGCCGCCGGCGTCGTTGTGGCCGATGGAGATCAGTGCCCGCATCTTCGGCCTCAACACCTGGTCGATCCTGCTGCCGCAGATCCTGATCGGCGTCGCCACCGTGGCGCTGCTGTACGTGATCGTCAAACGGCAGTTCGGGCCGGCTGCCGGGCTGATCGCCGGTGGGGCACTGGCGATCACACCGGTGGCGACCCTGATGTTCCGCTACGACAACCCTGACGCGCTGCTGGTCTTCCTCATGGTCGCCGCGGTCTGGGCGCTCACGCGAGCCGTCGGCGACGGCCGCACGCGCTGGCTCGTGCTGTGCGGGGCTCTCATTGGAGTCGGCTTCCTGACCAAACAACTGCAGGTGATGCTCGTTGTGCCCGGACTCGCGCTGACCTATCTGATCGCCGGCCCCGTCGGTCCCTGGCGCAGAATCGGTCAGCTGGGCGCGGGTCTGTTGTCGATGATCTGCGCCGCCGGCTGGTGGGTCGCGTTGGTGTCGGTGATCCCGGCGGCGGACCGGCCCTACGTCGGCGGCTCGACAGACGACAGCTTTTTGAACCTGACTTTCGGCTACAACGGAATGACACGCCTGGTCGGTGGGCACCGGGGCGATTTCCCGGGCGGCCCGCCGCCGCAAGGGTTCGGCGGCCACGGCTTCCCGGGGGGCCCCGGCCACGGCCCCTTCGGCGGCTCCGAAGCCGGGCTGACACGTATGTTCAGCACCGTGACCGGCGGACAGATCTCCTGGTTGCTGCCGGCGGCACTGATCTTCCTCGTGGTGGGAATCACGCTGTGCGGCCGGGCATCCCGCACCGACCAGCGCCGCGCTCAGTATCTGGTGTGGGGCGGGTGGCTGGTCGGCACAGGTGCCGTGCTCAGCTTCATGTCCGGGATGTTCCATGATTACTACACCGTGGCGCTCTCCCCCGCGATCGCGGCCCTCGTCGGAATCGGAGTCACCCAGTTGTGGGCGCGGCGCCACACCACCTGGGTCCGGCTGGTCCTGGCGGGCACCGTCGCGCTGACCGCGGTGTGGGCCTGGGTTCTGCTCGGTCGGACACCCGGGTTCGTTCCGCCGCTGCGATGGATCGTGCTCGCAGGCGGCATCACGGCCGCAGTGGGCCTGGCTGCGGTCTCTCGCCCGCGACTGCGCGTGTCGGCCTGCCGGTTCGCGTGGTGTGCCGCGGCGGTGGCGGCGGCCGCCGCGGTCGCCGGACCGATCGCGTACTCGTTGCAGACCCTGACCACCCCGTACAACGGCGGCGTCGTCCTGGCCGGCCCCAATGTCGAGCGTGGCCACGGTATGCCGGGGCCCGCGATGGGAGAGCCACCCAGCGCGCAGATCGTGCAGATGCTTTCGCAGAATGCGGACTACTACACCTGGGTGGCGGCGACCACCGGCGCCAACCAAGCCGCCGGCTACCAACTCGCCACCGGCGACGCCGTGATGCCGATAGGCGGCTTCATGGGCGGCGATCCGTCACCGACCCTGGCGCATTTCCAGCAAGACGTCGCCGACGGCCAGATCCATTACTACATCGAGGGTCGCGGGCCCGGCACGCCGCCCGAGCGACAAGCCGCGGACACGCAATCCGATCAGATCGCCACCTGGGTCAAGCTGCACTTCGCCGCCAACACGATCGACGGCGTCACCTACTACGACCTCACCGCGCCGCTGTCCTGAACCATGCGGGTTACCCGAATAGGTTGCGCTGCGGTGTTTTTCGGGAAACGGCCACGTGCCCGCTGTGTTCCCGATCCTATAGATGGTCCCGGGCTGGTTTTGGACGGGGTCGGTGCAGGTTATGTTGACGGACATGAAAGTTGACTTCACTCTTTCGGGCCAACCGGGCGACTGGGACCTGGCCGCCTCAGCCGAGGAACGCGGTTACGACTGCGCCTGGTTTCCAGAGATCGGCCACGATCCGTTCCCATTGCTTGCGGTCGCGGCGGTCAAGACCGCGAAGATCGATCTGGGGACCGCGATTGCAGTGACGTTCGCCCGCAATCCGATGTCGATGGCGGTGGTGGCCAACGACTTACAGCTGTACTCACGCGGCCGGTTCCTGCTGGGAGTCGGTTCGCAGGTGAAAGCCCACATCACCAACCGATTTTCGATGCCGTGGTCCGCCCCTGCCGAACGCATGCGTGAGTTCATCCTTGCGATGCGGGCGATCTGGCACAGCTGGGCCACCGGCGAAAAGCTGCATTTCGTCGGAGATTTCTACCGGCACACGTTGATGACACCGTTTTTCAACCCTGGGCCGAACCCGTTCGGCAACCCGCCGGTGATCCTGGCCGGAGTCGGGCCGCAGATGACAAGGGTGGCCGGTGAGGTGGCCGACGGCTTCTTCCTGCACGGGTTCACCACCGAACGGTATCTGCGCGAGGTGACGATGCCGGCGTTGCGCGCTGGGCGGTCCGCTGCCGGCAAAGACGATCTCGACGGGTTCGAGATGTGCGGCATGCCGTTTGTCGTCACCGGCGTCGACGACGACCAGATCCGGGCGGCCGACGCTGCGACGCGAAAGCAAATCGCTTTCTACGGCTCGACGCCCGCCTATCGGCCGGTGCTCGACCTGCACGGATGGGGACATCTCAGCGACGAACTCAACCACATGTCCAAACGCGGCGAATGGCACGAGATGGGCCGGCTGATCACCGACGAGATGCTGCACGAGATCGCCATCGTCGCTGCGCCCGACCAGGTTGCCGAGCGGCTGCTGGCCACGTACGGGGATGTGTTCACCCGCACTGGCTTCTACGCGCCCTACGCGGTGCGCTTCGGATTCTGGGAGCCGATCAAGGCGGATCTACAGACTGCCTAGTCGACGTGCGGATATGTGCGGCGAAGTTAACGATTTGCTAGCACTTCACTGTCAACCCGAATGTCTTTCAGGCAATTGCCAAAGTGGCGCCATATCATCGCCCTACCAACGGGACATCTACGAGGCGGTGTTGTGAGCACAATGTTTCGGACCGTCGCCGTTGTCGTGACTCCGTTGTTCGTGTGCTGCGGCGTGGCCGCGGCCGATCCCGTTCCCGTCGCCGATGTGACGCAGTCGGCGGACACCGACGACGGGTGGCACTTGAGCGCGACCCTGACGGAGCAGTCCGTCAACTCCGTTCCCAACATGGCCGGTACCGGATTCACCCGGGAAGCCTTCATCACGGGGAAAGCCGTGGCCAACATCGACGGCGACGGCAACCTCGCGGTCAATACGGGCGATCTCGTCTTCGGCGTCCAGCTGGGCTGTCAGGTCGACCTGAGCCAAGGTGGCAACGTTGGCCTCAGTGGCGGCGCCAGCTCCAGCTCCAACTTCTTCGGCTCCGGAACCTCACTTGCCAGCATCCTCAGCAGTATCATCCCGTCACCAAACATCAGCCCGAACGGCTCGCTCAACCTTCTGCCCGGCAACATCAAGACGCTGGGCCTCGGCACAAAGAAACTTACCGGCCGCATGGGCGAAATCACCGTTCACGATGCGCATATAAAGGTCGACGGGTGCGGCGGCCCAGTCGTGGTCCGGTTCTTTGCATACGCTCAGATCAGCACCGACAAGAGCGATGACAGCGTCAACACCTTCGGCGATATCCTCAGCATATGAGTACGGGCAGGCGACTAGCAGTAGCGGGCGTGCTCGCCGCCGCGATCGCGCTTGCCCCGACCGGCGTCGCGAGCGCCGACAACAGCAACAGCAACACGAACACCAACGACGTGTCGCAGGTCGGCGGTGATGGTTTCAACGCCGGAGCCACGGCCGACGAGAACACAAACTGGCCACCGCTCGATTTGGGCTGGCCGCCCAAGGAGATTCTGGGCGGCAGCGAGAGCGAAAGCGGTGGCAATCCAACCAGTGGCAATAAAGGCCGCAATGAATCAGCGGCGCCAATCGTGATGCCCGCCGGACAACCTCCTCCGACGCCGGCGCCGACGTCCAGCACAACCGAGCCCGCCAAGCCGATCGTGGGGGTCAGCTCACCGTAGTGACGTCGCGCTCGATTCAGCCCGCGTTGGGATTTTCCAGAACGATCGCAACTCCTTGGCCCGAGCCGACGCACACTCCGGCGGCACCGTAGCGGACGTTGCGTTCGCGCAGTTCGGTCGCCAGCGTCAGGACGTACCGGGTTCCGCTGGCGCCGAAGGGATGCCCGATGGCCACCGCCCCACCGTTGGGGTTGAGCTTGTCGTCGGGGACGGTGAACCCGCCGAGCTGGTTGGGCAGTTCACGTAGCACACCGAGGGCCTGGGCACTGAAAGCCTCGTGGACTTCCCACACGTCGATCTGCTCGGCAGTCAGTCCGGCGCGCTTGATCGCCAACGGAAGCGCCCACGCCGGCGCGATACCCATGACCAATGGATCCAGGGCGTACACCGCTGACGAGACCACCCGTGCCAATGGCTCGACACCCAACTCGGCGGCCCGCTCCCCCGATGCCACGACGATCGCGCTGGCCCCATCGGTCAACGGTGTGGAGTTCGCCGCGGTCATCTGGGTGGTGCCCGGCTGGGCCGGCAGCGCGGCCAATCGCTCGGCGGTGGTGTCGTCACGGATGAACTCATCGTGCTCGAACGTGCGCGCCGGCGTCTTTCTTGTCGCCGGAATCTGAACCGGTATAATCTCTTTGGCCAGCCGCCCCGAGTCGCGGGCCGCCCGGGCGTGCTGTTGCGACCGCAGCGCGAACGCATCGATCTCCTCGCGGGTCAACCCGTAGCGGTCGGCCACGTTCTGCGCGGTCTCGATCATGCTGATGTAGGCATTGCGGGCCAGCAGGGTTGGATTCGGCGGGCCGCCGGCGCCGGCCCACATGGTGTCGAGCAGCAACACCGGTCCCCGCGGGGCAAACGGTGCGTCGCCCTTCATGTAGGCCCAGCCCGAACGCGACATCGACTCCACTCCGCAGGCGATGCCGACGCCGAGATCGCCGGCCTTGATCGCGTGCGCCACATTGACCGTCGCGCTGAGCGAAGAGGCGCAGAACCGATTGATCGTGGCGCCGGCGACGCTATCGGGAAACCCGACCGCCAGCGCCGCCCAGCGCGCCACGTCACCCATCCCCTCATGGGCGGGGTTGACGCAACCGGCCACGATGTCCTCAACCTGATCCACGCCGACCCCGACGCGCTCGCACGCGCCCCTCATCGTCATACCGAGCAGCTCATCGAGCCGTATGTGCGACAACGAACTGCCATACCGCGCAAACGGAGTGCGCACCCCACCGAGTACAAACGCGTCAGTCATCAGCAACTCCAATCAGACCAATCATTGTCGACCTGCCACCTTAGGCTCGTTCACACGTCATGTGTGGCCGGCGCTCTGCCCGCCGTCAATATGGAGGAATTCGCCGGTCACGAAGCTCGCTGACTCCAGGTAGAGCACTCCCTCGACGATGTCGGCGGTGGTGCCGAGTGATGATCGCGACGCGTTGGAACTCACCCGTCGGCGCTGTCATGGCAGGCACCTCACCACCGTCTCATTCTGCCCTCCACCGCGCCCGTCGGATGCCCTGGTCGTGAGCCAACACCTCCGCTCGCAGTAGCGACCTTCCGTTCTGGCCAGGAGTTCGCCCGGCGATCATGGCCCGGCTACCTGCCGATGGCAACGTTACGGCGTGCAGGTGGTGTCGAAGTCACGTCGAGGATCGCGTGTGGAGGCATTCCATCGGTTGTGTGAGGGGGCGGTCGCCCGCCTGCCGTTCGGGTTGAACAAAGTGGTGGCGCCGACCGTCTTGGGCTTCGTCGTGATCAACGGCGCCACGTTCGGCCTCGATCTGCTGCTCCTCACCGGATTGCACGGCGGCCTGCACATACCGGTGCCGATCGCGGTGACCATGGCATACGTGTCTGCATTCGCGATCAGCTACCTCCTCAACCGGTTCTTGAACTTTCGATCCCACGCCGCGGTGGGACCGCAGATCGCGGTGTACGCGGTGGTGGTCGCGGTGAACTATCTGGCGTTTATCCTTGGTGTCTCCACCGCCCTGCATGCGCTTGGCACCCAATACCAGTTGGCGCGGATCGTGGCCGGCGTCTGCGAAGCGGTGTATATGTACTGCGCGTTGCGGTGGCTCGTGTTCCGACGCTAGCCACTGCTATTGCAGTGTCGTGAATTACTAAGTGGCAGAAGCACCTAGCAGGTGTCCGATCACGAAAACCAGCAGCGCGGCCGTTCCGCCGATGAGCAGTTGGCGGGCACCGGATCGCCAGGCCCCACGGCCATTCAGCACGCCGATCGTCGCGCCGACGGTGAACAGCGCCAGGCCGGCGAAGGCGATCGCGCAGATCAGCGCCGCCTTTCCGGAACCGAACAGGTAGGGCAGCACGACAACAACCGCGCCGAGTGCGAAGGCAAAAAGACTGGAGATGGCGGCCGACCACGGTGAGCCGAGTTCGTCAGGATCCAGTCCGAGCTCCTCGCGAGCCATTGTGTTCAACGCGACCTCGCGGTCCTTCATGATTGCCGCGGCGGCTTGGGTTGCCTGCTCGCTGTCTAACCCCTTGGCGCGGTAGATCAACGCCAGCTCTTCGGCCTCGGCATCGGGATCCTCGCGCAATTCCTGTGCCTCAAGGCTGATTTCGCGCTGGTAGGATTCTCGTTGGCTGCGCATCGAGATGTATTCGCCGGCGGCCATCGAGAAGGCGCCCGCCAGTAGGCCGGCCAGCCCGGCGAACAGGATGACCGTGCTGGCCGCGCCGGAGCCGGCAAAGCCCATCACAAGCGATGCGTTGGACACCAAGCCGTCGTTGACGCCAAAGACGGCAGCGCGCAGAGCGCCCGAGCGGTCGCTGCGATGCCAGGGTTCCCGCGCGCGGCCATCGGGCAGGTCTTCGGCGCCGCGCAGCCGGGTCAAAACCCGCGCATGGGAACGTTCGTCCACAGCCATCGCGGCGGTGGCCTCCGGGTCGCTGTCGTACATGCCGGCGTCGGCATGCTCAGCGCGCTCGAGATACGGCAGCACGGCGCCGATCGAGAATCGACGGGCGACCCAGGTCAGCACCGCGGTGCGCAGACCCGACCCGCGCGAGCCCGGCACGGCCTCGCCGAGGTCGTGCAGCTTGTCGGCCCAGTGCACGGCGTGCCGACGTTCGACCGCGGCAAGCTCAGAGAGAATCTCACGGCGCTCGCCGGTGGCGGCGTCAGCGAGGCCGGTGTAAAGATCCGCGCTGCGGCGCTCAGCTGCCAGCAGGTCGCGGAATCGGTTCGCCGCCTTCTCCGTTGGGCTCACGATTCATCTCCTTTCACTTGTCTTCGGGGTTGAGCGCGCGGAACACCAGCCCCGCTCCGGCACCGGCGATGAGCTGAACGACCAGATAGATCAGCGTCGAGGAAGCGAACAGACCCATCACCGTGCCGCCCACCACGACCGCGGGGTTGAAGGCGCCCCCCGAAATGCCGCCCACTGCGACGGCACCGACCGTGACCGTCGAACCGATCGCGAGCCCAAAGAAGAAGTTTTCGTGGGTGTCTTTGCTGGTGGCGACGTTGAGCACGACGAAGGCCAGCACGAAGGTGAACAGAAATTCGACGATGAGCGCATTGGCCATCGCGTGACCAGCCGGCGCGACCGCGTGCGCTTGCGAGGCGGCCACCACCGCGCGGACCACCAGGGCAGCCCCGAGGCCCCCGGCCAGTTGCGCGATCCAATACCGGAACGCGTCCCCTCGGTTGATCCGGCCGCGCATGAGCACGGCCAGGGTCACGGCGGGGTTGTAGTGGCCGCCGGAGATGTGCCCGCCGGCATACACCATCACCATCAGCGCAGCGCCGATCGCCAGCGGAGCCAGAGCAGCGCCGCTGCGCACAGCGGCACCTACGGTGAACACCAGGACGAACGTGCCGATGAACTCGACGATCATCTTGCGGATCGCCGGATGCAGATGCGCCGCCCCGGTGTCCTGGGATACGGCGCGTACGGGCGAAGTCGTAGCCATGCGAAAGCTCCTAAAACTGGACGTTTAGTTTCCTAAAAGAGCTAGCGCGATCGGCGGCAGAATTTATCCCGCGCGCTCTGTGATGTCAGTCTCAGCGGGCCAACCCGCGCATGGCCGCATCGACGATCGCGTCGGCGCTGCGGGCATCAAGTGGCGCGTGACCGGCGACCAGGCGGTACATCGCGGGCCCGAAGATCAGGTCGATCGCGGCCTCGGGATCGACATCAGGCCGCAGCTCCCCCCGCGCGATACCGCGGTCTAATATCGCCCGCACCAGTTTCCGCCGAGAACCGACGAGGTGCTCACGCAGCTCGACGCCGATCTGCGGGTCGAACTGGGCCTCCCCGACGAGCTGTGCGTAGGCGCGGCCGCTCTTCGTGCGGTAGAAGCGGATCAGACCGCGCAGCGCGCGCCGGAAGTCCTCCTTCGCGGACCCCGTGTCCGGATCGGACGACTTCATGTCCATTTCCGAGAGGAATGCCTCAACGGCGACCGCGTACTTGTTCGGCCACCACTTGTAGATCGTCGCCTTGCTCACTCCGCTGCGGCTGGCGATCTCATCTGTGGTCATCGCACGCAGCCCCACCTCGTTGATCAACTCCGACGTGGCGTGCAGCACCGCCAAACGGGACTGCTCGCTGCGTGGCCGGCCCGGACGCGACCCGGCCGAATCCACAGCCATCTGACACCTCGACACGCCGGAATAACAGGACTCGACGTTTGCAATTATGCAACCCAGACCGAAACCGGGCATGCGGGGGCCGGACCGTCGGCCGCTCCGCGCGCTACCGCCGTTATTCGGGGATCCCGAGGGCTTTTCGGATGGCGGCACCCGACAGGTCGGATTTGGGCACGAAAGCCACCGCCGAGCTCGCCGCGACCATGTCGGCGAAGTCCTCCGCGGCATGCGTGGAGATCAAAATCACCGACGCGGCGGTGGTGCTGTTCCGACCGAGCTGCTCGACCAGATCGAATCCGTTCTCCGAACCCAGATCGATGTCAACGAGGATGACCGCTGGTTCCGCCTTTTCGATGCACCGCAGCCCATCAGAGATCGAGTGTGCGACGCCGACGACCGCTATCCCCTGGCGTGCAAGCAGCCGCGACGCCGCGATCACGAAATCCAGATTGTCGTCGACGATCACACAGCGCAATCGCTCTTCCAATGACACCTGACCATTGTGGTTCACGCGGACACCGCCTACATCCCGGCTACCCGTAGTCGATCCAAGCACGTCAGACACCCCCGCATCCTGGGAAACCGGAACCGGGACTATGCAGCTGGCCGGTGGGGTCAATGGGCGCCAGCGGTGCAGAGGCGCCCGCCCGGAGACGCCATTCTGACGAACACGTATCCATCTGAGAGTCATCGAAGGAGCAATCGATGCGTGGTCCTGGAAAATACCTGGCACTATTCCTTGCGGCGGTCATCAGTGCCGTCTCGGTTGCGGCGGGTCCGGCAGCCGCTGCGGCCTTCATCGCTATGCCACAGCCAACTCTGACGGTACGGCCGTGAGCCAGGGCGATGTCGGACGGCGGTCGGTGCTCTTGGCCGCAGTCGCCCTGGCGGCCGCCGGATGCGCGGATTACCAGAGCCACTCGGCGGTCCAGCCTCGGTCTCCAATCGGTCACCGACCCGATCCTAATGAAACGTTTGTGCTGCCGTACGAGAACATGACATTCCGGTCGTGGGGTGACGTGCCGCCCGGCAGTGGCGAAATGGCGTCGCTGTACGGGGATCTCAACAAGACGGGTCCCTACTTGGTATTGATGAGGTGGCACGCGGGCTGGTTCAGCGCGCCGCACACCTACGCGACCGATCGCGTGTGCGTGGTGGTGTTCGGCACCTGGTGGGTCAATAGCGGCGTCGACTTCCGCCCCGACGATGCCGTTCCCGTCGGCCCCGGCGGATACGTCAAACGCACTGCTCGGACCCCACACTACGACGGCGTCCCAGCGTCGCAGAGCGATCCCGCGGTGATCGCGATCTTCGGTCTCGGGCCGGTTGACATGCATCTGGTCGACCCCACCCGCCCATCATGGCGGCATGTGTGATGCAAAACCTTGCAGCTAGCCGGAATCACGAATGGGTGTGGGCATTGACGACCTCCCGATGCGCCAACGCAAAGGTTGGGAGAGAGAAACGGGAAACGATCCAGGAGGTCACCATGCCGGTCGAGGCCAGTGCAGATGGCGCGCCACCCGCTGATCCGACAGCGGACGCCGAGCTTCGTGACCGCTTTGACCGCGACGTGACACCGCATATAGCGACGCTGTATCACCAGGCCTTCCGTGTGACGCACAACCACGCCGACGCTGAGGATCTCGTCCAGGACACACTGGTGAAGGCATTCATCGGTTTTCACAGTTTCCGGCAGGACACCAACCTCAGCGCTTGGCTGCACCGAATTCTAATCAACACTTTCATCAGCGCCTACCGGAAGAAACAGCGCCGTCCAATCCAGCATTCGACCGAGGACATCAGCGATCAACAACTTGCCGTCGCTTCGCAGCACTCTGCGACGGGACTCCGCTCGGCAGAGGATCACGCGCTGGAGGGTCTGCCGGACAACGACATCCGAACAGCGATGCGCGCCCTGCCCGAACAGTTCCGCGTGGCGGTTTACTACGCGGACGTCGAAGGCTATTCCTTCAGGGAGATCGCCAACCTGACGGATGCCCCTTTCGGAACCGTGACCTCACGTCTGCACCGCGGCCGGCACCAACTACGCCGGCTATTGGCGGAGCACGCCAGCGTGAGAAGCGTCCAATCTCGCCGCGAATTGTGTCTAGACACCGCGGTCTAGTGACCGGGTTCAACCAATAGGAGAAGAAATGACCGAAAACCAACCGCCTTTCACGACCACGGACGCCGGTATCCCGGTTGCCAGTGACGAGCATTCGCTCACGGTCGGTGCGGATGGTCCGATCCTGTTGCAGGATCACTACCTGATCGAGCAGATGGCCAACTTCAACCGGGAGCGCGTCCCGGAGCGCCAGCCGCACGCCAAGGGTTCCGGTGCGTTTGGGTATTTCGAGGTGACCAACGACGTCACCCCATTCACCCGCGCGGCGGTGTTTCAGCCCGGGGTCAAAACCGACACTCTGATCCGGTTTTCCACCGTGGCCGGTGAGCGCGGCAGCCCGGACACCTGGCGCGACCCGCGCGGCTACTCGCTGCGCTTCTACACTTCCGAGGGCAACCTGGACATCGTCGGCAACAACACCCCGGTGTTCTTCCTGCGCGACGGGATCAAGTTTCAGCACTTCATCCGGTCCCAGAAACGCCGCGCCGACAATAACCTGCGCGACCACGACATGCAGTGGGACTTCTGGACCCTGTCCCCCGAAACGGCCCACCAGGTGGCCTGGCTGTTCGGTGACCGCGGCATTCCCAAGACGTGGCGGCACATGAACGGCTACTCCAGCCACACCTACAGCTGGATCAACGCCGACGGGAAGATCTGGTGGGTGAAATACCACTTCATCGGCGACCAGGGCGTGGAGTGCCTCACCCAGGCCGAGGCCGACCGGCTGGTCAGCGTCGACGGCGACTACCACGCCCGCGACCTGCACGAGGCCATCAAGCGCGGCGAGTTCCCGAGCTGGACACTGAAGATGCAGATCATGCCGTTCGACGACGCCAAGACCTACCGGTTCAACCCGTTCGATCTGACCAAGGTGTGGCCGCACGCCGACTACCCGCTCATCGAGGTGGGCAAGCTGGTGCTGGACCGCAACTTCACCGATCACCACACCCAGATCGAGCAGGCCGCGTTCGCCCCCAGCAACCAGGTACCCGGCACCGGTTTCAGCCCGGACAAGATGCTGCTGGCCCGCACCTTCGCCTACGCCGACGCCCACCGTGCCCGCATCGGGGTCAACTACAAGCAGATCCCGGTCAACGCCCCCAAGACCGAGGTGCACTCCTACTCCAAGGACGGCGCGATGCGCGTCATCCCCGTCTCCGACCCGGTGTATGCACCCAACTCCAAGGGCGGCCCGCAGGCCGACCCCACCCGCAGCGCCGAGGCCCTGTGGCACACCGACGGTGAAATGGTCCGCACCGCGTACACCCTGCGCGAAGACGACGACGACTGGGGCCAGGCCCACACCCTGGTGCGCGAGATCATGGACGACGCCGAACGCCAGCGGCTGGTTTCTAACGTCGCAGGACACCTGCGCAACGGGGTGACCGAGCAGGTCCTGGAGCGCGCCTTCGAATACTGGAAGAACATCGACAAGCAGACCGGCGACAACATCGAAGCCGCCGTACGCAACGGATCCTGACCGGTCGAAGGGAGAAGGAGTCACCGGATGTCCACCACCAACCCTGACGTGATCGCGGACGTCGTCATCCCGGACACCGCGCTCGTCCGAGACATCACCGAGTTCATTCGCGAAGCCGAGGACGACCTGCTGTTTGACCACTCACGGCGCGTCTACCTCTTCGGCGCGCTTCAGGGGCGCCGCCGCGGGCTTCAGCCTGATCTGGAGCTGCTGTACGCCGGCGCGATGTTTCATGACATCGGCCTCACCGAGCCGTACCGCAGCTCGATGCTGCGGTTCGAGCTCGACGGCGCCAACGCCGCACGGGACTTCCTGCGCGACCGCGGCGTGGACGAGGCATCAATCCGGAAGGTCTGGCTGGGCATTGCCCTGCACACCACCCCGGGTGTACCGGAATTTCTCGAGCCGGAAATCGCCCTGGTCACCGCCGGTGTTGAAACGGACGTCCTCGGCATAGATCGCGAAGAGCTTGCGCCCGAACAGCTTTCGGCCGTTACCGCCGCCCACCCGCGGCCCGATTTCAAACGCCGCATCCTGCAGGCCTTCACCGACGGCAACAAGCACCGGCCGCGCAGTACGTTCGGTAACGTCAATGCCGATGTCCTCGCCCACTTCGACGATTCGTTCGTGCGCGACGACTTCGTCGAGATCATCCTCGAGAACAGCTGGCCCGAATAGCTTGGCTCCGTCCAAGCTTCGGCCCGTCATCCTTCGGGATGGCGGGCCGACTGGCATAGGACGCGACGCGCAATACCTGTCAGACACTCTCCGGCGATGGTCCGGTGACCGGTGTGGCGGATCGCATGATTCTGTCGATCTCCCCTAGTTCCTCATCGGTCAACGTGGTGTCGACCGCGCCGGCGCTGTCCTCGAGGTGATTTATCCGCCTTGCGCCGACGATGGCGACGTGCACGGCCGGGTGCGACAGAGTCCACGCGATCGCCAGTTGACTGACCGTGATCCCAAGATGTGTGGCGAAAAGTGCCAGCTCGCCGACAACCGCTAGATTGCGGCGATAGGTGTCCCCGCGAAACACACTGCTCTTACTGCGCCAGTCACTAGGCTGAAAAGTCGCGTCGGGCCGCAGCGTCCCTGTCAGTAATCCGTGCGCCAGCGGCCCGTACACCAGCACACCGATGTCCTGGGCGGAGCAATAAGGCAACAGCTCATCTTCGATGTCGCGGCGGAACAAGTGGTACGGGGGCTGCACGGTCTCCACGGGAAGCGTGGCGGAGAACTCCTCCATTTGTGCGGCGTCGAAGTTCGACACGCCGACGTGCCTGATCTTGCCCTGCGCGACGAGATCGGCCAGCGCCCCGGCGGTCTCGGAGAACGGCACCGTGGAGTCCGGCCAGTGCACCTGGTACAGGTCGATGTAGTCGGTATCCAGGGCGGCCAGGCTGGCGTCGACGCCGCGGCGCAGCCATTCTGGGCTGGAGTCGCGGACCAGCCCGGAGTCCGTGGGTCGCAGCCCGCCTTTCGTTGCGATCACGACGTTTTCACGGTCGCTGCGCAGCTCGGGGCGAAGCGCCCTGCCGAGGATGCGTTCGGAGGCGCCGAATCCGTACCCCTGCGCGGTGTCGAAGAAGTTGATGCCGAGGTCGACTGCGCGTCGGATCGTCGCGATTGCGGCGTCCTCGTCGAAGCTGCCCCAATCGCCGCCGAGTTGCCAAGTGCCGAAGGCGATCCGCGAGACGTGAAGTCTGCTTTTGCCCAGTGTTGTTGTCTTCATGTCGGTCTCCGTGCTGGATCTGTGCGTTCGGTATCCACTGTGACCGTCACCCAACGCGCCGTCGTTGGCGCTGGCAGTCTTGTGCCTTTCTGGACAGCGTGCGGAAGGACTACCGGCCAGCGGTAATTGCGCTCGAGTTACCTCGTGTCGAGAAACGTGATGACAGCCCGCACCCGGCGATGGTCGTCGTCGGTTTCGGGCAGATCGAGCTTGGTGAGAATGCTGCGGACGTGCTTTTCGACGGTGCCCTCGGTCACCCACAGCCGCCGTGCGATGCCGGCGTTGGAACGGCCTTCCGCCATCAGCGCCAGGACCTCCACCTCCCGCGGGGAAAGTACCGCCAGCGGGTCGTCTTTGCGACGGCCCGACACCAGCTCCTGCACCAGTGCCGGGTCGACCACTGAGCCGCCCTTCGCGATCCGCCGTAGGGTGTCGATGAAATCGGTGACATCGGTGACGCGGCTCTTGAGTAGGTAGCCGATGCCGCGGCCGCCGGCAAGCAACTCCATCGCATCCTCAACATCGACGTGCGCGGAGAGCACCAGAATGCCTACGTCGGGCAGCTCCTGGCGGATGACCCGCGCCGCGTCGAGACCTTCGGTGGTGTGGGTGGGCGGCATGCGGATGTCCACGACGACAACGTCCGGAGACTGAGCACGTACCAACGGGACCAGCTCCACCGCGTTGCCACATTCTCCGACGACAGTGAAGCCGGAGCGGTCGAGCAGGCTGACCAAACCCGCGCGGAGCAAGGCTTCGTCCTCGGCCACGACCACGCGCAGCGGGGTTTGCTCCGAACCCTCCTCGTCGGGTGCGCCGGCCGTGCTCTGGTCTGGCTTCACCGCATGCCCTCCGGAGGTTGTAACCACTGCGTAGACACATCTTGCACCATCGACTCGGGAAATCCGTCGATTGAAGCTAGCCGTAACCCTCAATGGGCGTCTCCGGTGACGACAACGTGATCGCGTGCGCCGATGCTTGAGGGTAGGAGCGATGACCCCACGATCACCCCTGCGTCAGCTGCCGCGCTGGCTGGATAGAACGGGAGGACGGTCCGATGACGCGCACAGACCAGCACTCACCGCGCTCGGCCGCGCCGATCGACGTGCCGGAATCCGATTCTGGTCTGTGGGAAGTCGAGGTCCACTTGTTCGGCCTCACTGCGCGCTTCGGCCGAAAGGCCTCAGAGGACGCGTCATGGTCGTAACCATGCTGGTTGTGACGCTGATCGGCGTGCTGACGACGCTGGGCATGACTCGCCTGCAGTCCCGTTTAGAACCCTGGGATAACAGCCGACAGTTTAGAGGCTGACGATCCGCCGCTGGTGCGTCCCGCCGCAATGTGCGCGCCGATCACCTTGAGCTCGCCCGCTCCAAGACGACGCCAACCCTTTCTAGAATGATTCCAAATAGGGTCGGGCGGCACGGGAGGCCGGAAAGGAGCGCGCTCGCATGTTGTCGATCAGTCGCAATGGGCGGCCACCGTGGCTGCGGGCTCACCCGGCGCCGCTGTGGGGCATCATCGTCGCTGCGGTGTTGATCGTCGCGGAAGCCTTACTCGTGCGGCTGCTCGTACAGGCTGCGCCACACAACATCTACAGTGCGGTGTTTCTGCTCGGCGTGCTTGTGATCTCCGCCGGTTGGGGATTCTGGTTGGCCGTGTTGACCACGCTGGCCAGCGCAGCGGTGATCCTGGAACTCCACCTGGGTGGTGCTGGCCTCCTACCGTCGAGACCGCCCGACGTCGTGGCGCTGGCCGTTTTCGTGCCGATCGCGCTGCTGACAAGCGCCTTGGTGGGTCGGGCTCGGCTCCGCGCCGCCGAAGCCCGTCGCGCGGCACATCAGGTCAGTGAGTTGGCGCGGCGACAGGTCGCCCTGCGGCGGGTGGCGACGCTGGTAGCCCAGGGCGCCGCACCGTCGGAAGTGCTCGCCGCCGTAACCGATGAGGTGGCTCACGCTCTGCAGGCTTGCAACGCCGCGCTGTTCCGCTATCTGGACGACGGCTCCGGCGAGCTCGTCGCTGCACACGACGAGCCGGGGTCGAAGCAAATGCCGGTTGGCGCGCGGTTGACCCTGGAGGGCGACAACATCGCCGGCATGGTGTCGCGCACGGGGCATACGGCGAGAATGGACAGCCACGATCACGCCGCCGGTTCGGCTGCCGCGTTCATCCGCGATCTGGGCCTGCGCTGCGGGGTGGGTGCACCCATCGTCGTCGACGGTCGACTATGGGGCGCGGCGATCGTCGGGTCGTCGCGGCCCGAACCATTCGCACCCGACACGGAAGAACGGCTGGCGGACTTCGCCGAGCTGGTAGCGACAGCTATCGCGAACGCCGAAGCCCGCGCCGAGCTGATGGCCTCACGTGCACGCATTGTCTCCGCCGGCGACGAGGCGAGGCGCCGTCTCGAACGTGACCTGCACGACGGAGCGCAACAGCGCCTTGTCACGCTCGGATTGAGAATTCGGTCTCTTCAGGCGTCTGTGCCATCCGACTGCGACCTCGAGCACGAGCTCGCCGATGTCGGTGACGGACTCGCCGCGGCATGCGAAGAGCTGCGGCAGATTTCGCACGGCCTCCACCCGGCTGTGATTACCAGGGGGCTGGACACCGCGCTGCGGGCCCTGCGCCGGCGCGCTGCTTTGCCAGTCGACCTGACCGTCAATGTCGAGCGACGATTGCCCGAGTCGGTAGGTGTGGCCGTGTATTACGTCGTTGCGGAAGCGCTGACCAACGCCGCCAAACACGCGCACGCGTCGCGGGTCAGCGTCAGCGTCGATGCCGATGATGCCGGTGTGCACCTCTCTGTGGCAGATGACGGCATCGGAGGTGCCGATCCTCGGGGTGGATCCGGGCTCATCGGCCTGAAAGACCGGGTGGAGGCGCTCGGCGGCCACATGGACATCGCTAGCCGCGACCACCAAGGCACCACGCTGATCGCCGACATTCCTTGCGTAGTCCGGCCACTCGGCGCATAACGCCGACCCGCCCGGCCGTCCATCGATGTACACGACCGGGCGGGCGGGGTTTTCTTCGTGTTAGCGGGCCCGGGCAGCGCGGATGGAGTCGGCGAGTGTCCAGAACGACAAACCGAGCAGCGGTATGTCTTTGAGGAGGAACTCGCCGAGCAGCGAGATGGCCGGGAAGCCGCCCCCGGCCGGCTCAGCGACCCCGGGAGTGGTGAACAGGAAGCTGGTGGTGCTCACGAACAGGCCGATGGCCATCAGGCTTCCGAGGATGGACAGTTTCGGGGCCACCGGCTTGATTGCGAGCAGCACCGCGGCAGTGACCTCAAAGACGCCCAGCAGCGCCGAGAACGGATAGACCGGGAAGACGTGGTAGACCCAGCCCATGAACGGACTGTTCGCCACCAGTGGCTGGATCTGATGCGCCTCGAAATTGGCGAATTTCAGTGCGCCGATCCAGCCGATCACGAGCACGAGGCCGTATCGGCCCAAAATGCCGGCGATGGTGTCGATAGTCGACGTTTTCGCGATGGTTCGGATGTTGGTGGTCATGATTTTTCGTTCCT
>Ga0153922_1000322_pt1 | contig 19605 bp, 21 predicted proteins | sample TSNJ006MetaG_FD_104723 | JGI IMG/M metagenome (GOLD analysis project Ga0153922, IMG submission 104723) | Attine ant fungus gardens microbial communities from New Jersey, USA - TSNJ006 MetaG | ecosystem: Host-associated > Fungi > Mycelium > Unclassified | place: USA: New Jersey, Brendon T. Byrne... | reverse complement strand
GCGCTGGGTGCCGCGGGAGGGGCGCTGGCGGCGATCGCGTCGCGTCGCCACGACGGGTCGCGATGAGCGCTCGCGCGAAGAGCAGACAGTCGCGATGAGCGCTCGCGCGAAGAGCAGACAGTCGCGATGAGCGCTCGCGCTCGCGCGAGTCTACGAATGTTCGCTGATAGGCTGCGCCGCTATGGCCATCGCCGAAGGCATCATCGGTACTCACTATCGGTACCCCGACTATTTCGCGGTCGACCGCGAGAAGATTCGCGAATTCGCCCGCTCGGTGCAAGATGACCATCCCGCCCACTTCACCGAGGACGCCGCCGCTGATCTGGGTTATCCGGCACTGGTTGCGTCGCTGACGTTCCTCACGGTGGCCGCGCGCAAGGTCCAGCTGGAGATCTTCGAGAAGTTCGACGTGCCGATCAACTTGGCACGTGTCCTGCACCGCGATCAGAAGCTGAAATTCCACCGGCCGATCTTGGCCCGCGACAAGCTGTTCTTCGACTCTTACCTGGATTCGGTGATCGAGTCCCATGGCACGGTAGTCACCGAAATTCGCGGCGAGGTGACCGACGCCAACGGCGAGCCCGTCGTCACCAGCATCGTCACGGTGATCGGCGAGGCGCAGACCGACGGAGAGCCCGAGGAGGTCGTCGCGGCGATCGCCGCGCGCCGCGATGCGATGATCGCGAAAGCGCTCGGGTCGGGCTCAGCCCAGAAAAGTGTTACGCCGGTTGGCGAGTAGGCGATACAGCGTCTGCTGGATCGTCTCGCGCACCTGGTCGGTGAGCTCGAACGTGACCATCGGATCTTCGGGCGCCGAGTCGTCGTAGCCGACGGTCGGGATCGGCGCGCCGAATTCGATGTGCCACTTCGACGGCAACGGAATCATCCCGAGTGGACCGGCCAGCGGGAACAGCGGTGTGATCGGGAAATACGGCAACCCGAACAGCCGGGCGAGCAACCGCAGGTCGCCGATCATCGGGTAGATCTCCTCAGACCCGACGATCGAGCACGGGATGATCGGCGCCCCGGTCCGCAATGCGGCGGAGACGAACCCGCCGCGGCCGAACCGCTGCAGCTTGTAGCGGTCCTTAAATCGCTTGCCGAGTCCCTTGTAGCCCTCCGGGAAGACTGCCGTCAGCTCACCCCTGGACAGCAGCCGATGCGCGTCGGCGGTGCAGGCCATGGTGTGGCCGGCCTTGCGGGCGGCCTGGCTGAGCACCGGGTTCACGAACACGATGTCGGCGGCCAGCAACCGCAACGCCCGGTTCGCCGGATGCCTGTCGCGCACCGCGACCGACGCCATCAGCCCGTCGAAGGGCAGCACCCCGGCGTGATTCGCCACCACCAGGGCCCCGCCGCTCTGCGGCAGGTTGTGAATTCCCGTCACGTCGACGCGGAACCACGACGTGAACATCGTTCGCAGCAACGGCATCACGATCGCATCGTTGAAGTGCGGATCGAACCCGAACTCGTCGACGCTGTAGTCGCCGGTGAGACGGCGCCGAACGAAGTCCGCGATGGCACCGATACGACGGGCGAGCTCATTGGGTTCTTCTGGCTTTTCCAGCGCGCCGCTCGCGGCCGCTCGGTGCGCGTCCATCTCGCGGACGACTGCTGCCATTTCCTCCGCGGGGGCCTGGCCGCCCCCATCGGGCAGCAACGAGGGATGCCGACGGGCGGCGTCGGCACGCTGCCCGGCCCGACGCGGCGCGGCGCGGTCCGGATTCGCGTGCAGCGGAATCACTTTGGCTTTGGGTTCACCCGCCACGGTTTCTTACCCTTCCCCCGCCTGTTCACCGTTTCTTCTAACTTCCCCAGCGCTGCGCAGCAGCAACGGCACGACTCTCCAGTGAGCGTACCCATCTCGGATCGATGATCGGGGTCAAGTTGCGACCGCGAAAATAGTCATCGAAAGCTTCGAGCGTAGTCCACTTAGGGCTGTAGCCGAGATCGACACGCATTCGGGTGGTGTCCATGACCCTGCCGTAGCTCAAGTAGTTCAACTGCTCGCGATTTATCTCAGTGTAGTGATTTATCCGCCGAAGTGAATCCACCACCCACACGCCGAATCCGGGCACGGGCACCGGGATCCGGCCCGTTCTGCGAATCGCTTGCGACATCATCATGATGCCGTCGGCGCCGATGTTGAAGGTGCCGGCCTTGCCCGCCATCGTGCCGCGTTCCAGCGCCCCCAGCGCGTCCTGCTCATGCAGGAGTTGCAGGCGCGCGTCGCGGCCGAGCACGGTCGGAACGATGGGACCGGTGAGGTAGCGCGACAGCGCGGTGTCCATCGCGGGGCCGATCAGATTTGCCAGCCGGAGAATCGTCACCGCGATGTCGGGCCGGCGCCGACCCAGCCCCCGCGCATAGCCCTCGATGTCGAGGCTGTCCTGCGCGAAGCCGCTGCCGAGCGGGCGGCGACTGGAGCAGTCCTCGGTGAACACCACCGGGTCGCGTGCGCTGGAGCCGTACACCTCCGAGGTGGACTTGAGCACCACACGCCGGACCGAAGGCGCCTTCTGGCATGCGGCGAACAGCTGCATCGCGCCCATCACGTTGAGTTCCTTGAGCGCGGCGCGCCCGCCCGAACGCGGCGCATACGATGCCGCGGCCGCGTGCACGACGGTGTCCACATCGTTGTTGCGAATGACTTTCGCGATGAACGGGTTGCGGATGTCGGCGCGCACGAACTCGGCGCGTCCCATGCGACGCAGCAGGTCCTTGCTCGGCGCGATCGCATCGACTGCGACCACACGATTGATCAGCGGGTTCTGCGCTAGCCGGGCGGTCAGGTAGCCGCCGAGAAAGCGGCAGGCGCCGGTGACCAACACCACTTTCGGGTAGTGCGGCGTGTCAGTATCTGTGGGGCTGCCCTTGGGACCCTGTGGACCGGCCGAATCCATCATGACAGCCTAACGAGAAGCTTCGGACCTGGCACATCGACGGTCGACGGTTACTTACCCAGCTTTCTGCGCTGGACGCGGGTGCGCCGAAGTAGCTTGCGGTGCTTCTTCTTCGACATGCGCTTGCGCCGCTTTTTGATGACTGAACCCATAAACTCCGCTACCTACCTATTTGCATGCCGTTTGCATGCCGTTTGCATTCGTGCGCGAACGTGCGCCCGTGACCCGGCCACCTTACCCGGGTCACGGGCGAGAACGAAAAGCGGCGCGAGTCAGCTGACGTCGAAGTACGACGTCTCCAGCATGTCGTGCACGGCCTTGGCGTGCACGCGGAACGACCGGCCCACACGAACGGCGGGCAATTCGCCGTTGTGGACCAGCCGGTAGACCGTCATCTTGCTGACTCGCATCAAGGCGGCCACCTCCGCAACGGTCAGAAACTGAGCCCTGGCCGGCTGAACGTCGGCGCCGCCGGAATCCCGCTTAACGTTTGCGGAATCCCGCCCCGATGGCCCGTTCGTTGACGTCATCGCAACCCATTCCGTCGGGCACGGCCGAGGCCAGCGGCTTCCCCTCCGCTGGACCGAACGCGTGCATACACCCAGGAGAATAGCGGTACAGGTGGGGTTACTGCGACGGGTGTGGGCTAATCCGTCAAAAATTCCCGAACTACTCGGATGTAATTCCCAGCTGGCCAGCGCGGGTTTTTGCGGCCGCCACCGCGGCGCTCACCGCCGCACGGAAACCCCCGCGCTCGAGCTCGGTCAGCCCGGCCGCCGTGGTGCCCGCCGGGGAGGTGACGGTGGCCCGCAGCCGGGCCGGTGTCGTGTCGAGATCGGACGCCTCGCTGCTGTCCTGCAAGCGCTCCAACAACATTGCGGCCGAGCCCGCCAGCGTCTGCACGACAAGATCGGTGGCGACCGCGCGGCTCAGACCGGCCGCGACACCCGCGTCGACCAGCGCCTCGACCATCAAAAAGAAGTACGCGGGCCCGGAGCCGGAGACCGCCGTGACCGCGTCGAGCTGCGATTCCGGAACGGTCAGCACCGAACCGACCGCGTCGAACAGCGCTGCGACCTCGCTGAGCTGCTGCTGGCTGGCGAACCGCCCCTTGGCCAGGGCGCTGACGCCGGCACGGACGACCATCGGCGCGTTGGGCATGACGCGGATGACCGGAACGCCGGCCGGCAGCTTGGCCTCGAAGTAATCGGTGCTGACGCCGGCCACGACGGTGACCAGCACCCGCTCACCATTATTTCCCTCCACGCGCGCGATCGCCTCTGCGACCTCGTCGGTCACCGACGCCACGTCGGACGGTTTGACAGCCACGATGACGAAGTCGGCGGTCTGCACGGCGTCTGCCACGCTGGTGACCGGCACCGAGTAGGTCTTCGACAGATAGCGCGCGCGCGACGCGACGCGTTCGGCTACTGCGATGTCCTTGGCGTCACGGCCCGAACGCAGCAGGCCCGACAGCAGCGCCTCGCCGATGTTCCCGCCGCCGATAATCGCGATTGTGGACACCGCAGCAGCATGCCAGGTCCGCCGGGCAGGAACGAAGCGACCGGGGGATCAGCGCCAGCTCAGTGATCGGGCACCAGAGCCAGCTGGCGGGTCTGCACGATGATGCGCCCCTCGCAGTCCACGACGAGGTGGTCCTCGTCGAACCAGTCCTGTCCGATCTGGGTCGTCGTGGCCATCACGCGCAGCCAACCGTCCGCGGGCAGGCCGCGCAGGTACGCGGTGAGCTGCACGGTCGGCGCCCAGCCGCGGCGGCCCACCGCAAACGCCACCGGCATGGAGACGTCGCCGCACATCAGCGCGAACAGGATGTCGGGAGCGGTCTGCTTCGGCCGGGCCCAGATCTGAATCACCGGCGTCCTGCCGTCCGGTGACGGCCCATCGGGGACGGTGGACATCAGCGGGCGGATGTCGAGGCTCTGCCAGTAGTTCACCGTGCCGTACATCGGGTGGCCCGGCCCGATCGGTGCCACATCGGGCGGCGGTTCCGGGGCCATCAGCGACACCACGGGATTGGACGACAACAGTGGCGGCACCAGGTGCTCGGGCTCGCCGAGCGTCACCACGGCATGGACCGATGTTTTGCGCTCCTGCGTTTTCTGCTCTTCGCGCGAGCGCTCATCGGTTTTCTGCTCTTCGCGCGAGCGCTCATCGGTTTTCTGCTCTTCGCGCGAGCGCTCATCGGTTTTCTGCTCTTCGCGCGAGCGCTCATCGCCGACGAGTTCGACGTCGACCACGCTGACCCGCCGGCCGCGCTTGCGCACGAACGTTTCCAGGCGCATCTCCCCGGGATTCGGCGCCGCCAGGTAGTTCGCCGACACGGAGACGGGCTGAACGGCCCCGCCGTGCGCCTCCCGCGCGGCGGCAGCGCACAGCGCCAGCATCGCGCCGCCGTGCAGCTTCGGGCCGATGGTCCAGATCTTGTTCAGCTCGCCCGCGTACGCGCCGTCCCCAAGCCGTCGCAGCGCCATCGCATCGCTGAATGAAGTCGGATCACCCATACCGTTTCAATTTCAAATTCGTCTGCCCCTTTACTTCTTTGCCCCTTTTACTTTCTCTGCCTCAGCGCAGCAGGTGGGTGCGGGCGAACTCCAACGACTCTTTCAGCAGCTCTTCACGCTCCGCCTCGTGGCGCGCGCCCGACGTGGTGACCTCAAGGATCACATGACCGGAGAAATCGCTCGCCGCGAGCATCTGACACACCTCGACCGTGGGCTGGGTACCGCGGCCCGGGATCAGATGTTCGTCGATGTAGGCGCCGGACCCGTCGGTCAGGTGCAGATGCGCGAGGCCCGAGCCCATCCGGCGGGCCATGTCCAGCGCATCAGTGCCCGCGGTGGCGGTGTGGGAGAGATCGAGGGTGTAGTGCGCGTGGTCGCCCTCCAGCGGGTCGTAGGACGGCGAGAACGCCGAGATTGCCGGCCCGGGCTTGCCGCCGCGCTTGCGCATCCGTTCGATCGACGCCTGCGTGCCGCCGAGGAACCGGTCGGCTCGGAACGGAAACATGTTCTCCACGGCCACGATCACGTCACTGGCCGCCTCAAGCCGGATGACCTGCTCGCTGAAGCCCTCCGCGTAGCGGCGCTGCCAGCGAAACGGCGGGTGGATGACGACGGTCTGGGCGCCCAGCTCTTCGGCGGCGCGCACGCTGCGGTCGAGTTTCGCGATGGGGTTGGCGCCCCACACTCGCTGCGAGATCAACAGGCAAGGCGCGTGCACGGCCAGGACCGGCATCGCGTAACGCCGGGACAGCTCGGCGACCGCCTCGATGTCCTGGCTGACCGACTCGGCCCACACCATCAGCTCAACGCCGTCGTAGCCCAGCCGCACGGCGTACTCGAACGCCGCCTCGGTCCTGAGCGGATAGACCGAGGCGGTCGACAGACCGACCTTGATGGCTGGGCGCACAGTAGCCCTTTCACTGGCCTTTTCGGGGGCTGTTTCTCGGGCGTGTCGGGCCGCCTAGCCCGATTGCAGCAGTGCCAGCGGGCCCAAAGTGACCAGCGCCCCGACCGCGACGGCGATCAGCGTGCTCGCGATGTCCTCGGTCTTGCGAACGATCCGGACCCCGATGACCAGGCCCAGGATCACCAGTACGGACAGCACCAACGCGACGATGCTGTTCCACTTCCAGAGTTCGTCGAACGCGATGAACAGTCCGGCACCGAAGGCGACCGCGAGCATGGACTGCAGCACGATCACCAGGCCCCGGCCGATTTGACGTATGCGGGTGGGCACCGGGCCCTCCCCCCGGCCCTCCTCGTGGCGCTCCCCGTGGTCCTCGGCGTGGTCCTCGGTGGGCTCCGGCACCTCGGCCACCTCGGGCGAATGGGCGACCTCGCCGTAATAGACCGGGTCGTCGCGGCGCAGCCCGTCCTCGAACCGGCCCCCGAACAGCGGCTCGCGCACGGCGTGCAGGTAGGACGGCGGCTCGTCGAACTCCTCGATGTGCTCGTCGTGCTCGTCGTGCTGGTCGTGCTCGTCGTGCTCGTCGACGTGCTCGTCGACGTGCTCGTCGGCGGTGAAATCGGTGCCGGTGACTCCATTGGCCGTGCTGTCAATGGTGTCTATGGGGTCGGGAACCATCTCCTCGGCCGGCACTTCGGGGCTGGTCGGCGCATCCCACCGGCGCTCTTGCGCCGTCTCGGCGGTGCCGTGAGCTTCGTCAGCGGGCTCCTCGTCGGGCCGGACGATCGGAATCTCGCCGGTGAGTTCGGCGACGGTGACGGCGTCGCTGTTGCCGCGACGGCGACGACGGCGACCGCCGACCGGCGGCGCCCCGATCGTTCCGTGGCGGGCCAGCAACTCCGCGACCGAGATGGGACGAGTGTCCTGGCTATCCGGTTCGGTCATCGCGAATCGCCCGTACGTCGTTTGGCAGCCACACGACCAGCATCCCTCACCGAAGTCTCCACAAGCGCCGTTCCATCAGCTTCGCTGTCGAGTTTCCGCAGAATGAGGCCCTCTCGCAACGCCCACGGGCAAATGTCGAGGGATTCTATCGACAGGGCTTTCATGCTCGCCTCTGCGACCAAGGCTCCCGCCACGATCTGCGGCGATCGCTCGGCGCTCACTCCTTCCAATTCCGCACGGTCGGCGACGGTCATCCTCGAGATGAACGCGATCAACTGCCGCAGTCCCGTCGCTGTCAATGTTCTCTTCACCCGCGGTCCCGCACCCGAAGGTGCCGCGCCGGTCAGCCGGGCCAGGGACCGCACCGTCTTCGACGACGCTACCGCGAGATCCGGTGGACCCCCTTTGACCACGGTACGGCCAGCCTCGGCCAGCTCGGTATCGAGCCAATCGCGCAGCATAGCAACCCGCCGTCGACCGGGTGGATCGTCGGGCAGCCACTCGCGGGTCAACCGGCCCGCGCCGAGCGGCAGAGACATCGCCACGTCGGGCTCCTCGTCGACACCGCTGGACAGCTCCAGCGAGCCGCCGCCGATGTCGATGTTGAGGATGCGGCCCGCGCTCCAGCCGTACCACCGGCGCACGGCCAGGAACGTCAGGCGCGCCTCGTCGACGCCGCTGAGCACCTGCAGCGCGACTCCGGTCTCGGCAAGCACCCGGGCGAGCACATCCTCGCAGTTCTTCGCGTCGCGGACCGCCGAGGTGGCGAACGCCATCAGCTCCGCGCAACCCGAGCTGGCGGCGATCTTCGCGAACTCGTCAATGGTGGAGATCAGCTTGTCGGCGCCGCGCCGCGTGAGTTTGCCGGAGTCGTCGATCGACTCGGCCAGGCGCAGCGAGGCCTTCGTGGAACTCATCGGGGTGGGGTGCCCGCCGCGGCGTGCGTCCACCACCAGAAGGTGGACGGTGTTGCTGCCGACGTCCAGCACGCCTAATCGCACCTGCTCAACCTATCCGGTCTACCGTTGATCTTTGTGAGCAGTTCGCAACCTACCGAGGTGGAACCGGACTTCGCGCGCGAGTGGGTGGAGTTCTTCGACCCGGACAATCCCGAGCATCTCATCGCGGCGGATATGACGTGGCTGCTGTCGAATTGGACGTGTGTGTTCGGTACGCCGGCGTGCCGCGGCACGGTCGAGGGACGACCCGACGACGGCTGTTGCTCGCACGGGGCGTTTCTGACCGACGCCAACGACCGGGCGCACCTGGACGACGCGGTCACGAAACTCACCGACGAGGACTGGCAGTTCCGCGAGAAGGGCCTTGGCAAGCGGGGCTATCTGGAACGCGACGAGTATGACGGCGAAAAATCCTGGCGGACAAGGAAACACAAGGGAGCGTGCATCTTCCTCAACCGCCCGGGTTTCGCCGGCGGCGCCGGCTGTGCGCTGCACATCAAGGCGCTCAAGCTGGGTGTGCAGCCCCTGACGATGAAACCGGAAGTGTGCTGGCAGCTGCCGATCCGCCGCAGCCAGAAATGGGTGAAGCGGCCGGACGGGTCGGAGATCCTCAAGACCACCATCACCGAGTACGACCGCCGGGGATGGGGCGAGGGCGGGGCCGACCTGCACTGGTACTGCACCGGCGACCCGGCCGTGCACATCGGCGCAAAGCAGGTGTGGGAGTCGCTGTCCGCCGAGCTCACAGAGCTGCTCGGAGACAAGGCGTACGCCGAGCTGGCGGCAATGTGCAAGCGCCGCAAGAAGTTGGGGCTGATCGCCGTGCATCCAGCCACCCGCGCGGCCGGGCATCCGCGGTGAAACTGTTCGTGCGCGCGAAGGCGTCCTACCCCTCGAGCTTGTAGCCAAGCCCACGCACCGTGACCAGGTGCACGGGGTTGGCGGGGTCGGCCTCGATCTTGGACCGCAGCCGTTTCACGTGCACGTCGAGCGTCTTCGTGTCGCCCACATAGTCGGCACCCCACACCCGGTCGATCAACTGGCCGCGGGTGAGCACCCGGCCGGTGTTGCGCATCAGGTACTCCAGAAGATCAAACTCCTTGAGCGGCAGCGTCACCGGCTCGCCGTTCACCGACACCACGTGGCGCTCGACGTCCATGCGCACGGGCCCCGACTCGAGCACACCCTCAAGCACGTACGAATCATCGGTGTCAGCGCCGCGGCGCAGCACGGCACGGATGCGGGCGATGAGCTCACGTGCGGAATACGGCTTGGTGACATAGTCGTCGGCGCCGAGCTCAAGCCCGACCACTTTGTCAATCTCGCTGTCGCGCGCGGTCACCATGATCACCGGCACGCTTGACCTGGCCCGCAACTGTTTGCACACGTCGGTGCCGCTCATTCCGGGCAGCATCAGGTCAAGCAACACGATGTCGGCCCCCGCCCGCTCGAATTCGGCGAGCGCGGTGGGCCCGTCGGCCACCACCGTCGCCTCGAAGCCCTCCTTGCGCAGCAGGAATGCCAAGGGATCGGCCAGGGACTCCTCGTCCTCAACGATCAGGACACTGGTCACTACGAACTACTCCCTTTCTCGGTCCGACACGTGGTCGGCGTCTTCATCTGCGTCATACACCGGGATCGACAGCGTGAACGTCGACCCGGTTCCCGGCTGACTCCACAGCCTGATCGTCCCGTTGTGGTTGGCCGCGATGTGCTTGACGATCGCCAAACCCAGACCGGTGCCACCGGTTGCGCGTGACCGCGCCTTGTCAACCCGAAAGAACCGCTCGAACACTCTCTCCTGGTGCTCGCGCGCGATGCCGATACCCCGGTCGGTGACCGCGATCTCGACGTTGCCGGCGCGCTGACGCCGGCTGATCGACACCGGCGAGCCGGGCGGAGAATACGCGATCGCGTTCGACACCAGGTTCGCCAGCGCCGTCACCAGCAGCCCCTGGTCGCCGAGCACCGAGAAGCCGCTGGGCGTGTCGGTGGCGATCGCGATGTCGGAGTTGTCCGCGGCGACCTTGGAGCGGGAAAGCGCTTCTGCTACCACGGTATCGACGTCCACCGCCTCCAGTTCGGGCAGCCGTTCGGCGCCCTGCAGCCGCGACAGCTCGATCAGCTCGGTGACCATATTCGCGAGGCGCTGAGACTCGAAATGCATCTTCTCGCCGAAACGGCGGACCGTGTCCGGGTCGTCGGTCGACTCCAGCAGCGCCTCGGCCAGCAATCCCATCGCCCCGACCGGCGTCTTGAGCTCATGGCTTACGTTGGCGACGAAGTCGCGGCGGGTCGCCTCCATCCGCGCGACTTCCGAGTCGTCGAAGACGTAGATGACCACGAACCGGCGGTCTTCCTCGGCGAGAAGGCGCGCCCGCCCGCGCACCGACAGACCCGACCGGCCGGACACCGACCGGACCGGCGACAGGTCGATGTCAACGTCCTCGCCGCTGGCCAGCACCCGGCGCGCGGCGGTCCACGCCCGCTCGTCGAGCAGCCGGTCACGCATCAGGCCCAGCTCCTGCGCCCTGGCATTCATGAAGACGACGTCGCGATGGTTGTCGACGACCGCGACGCCGCTGGGCGCCAGCATTACGATTCGCTGCAGCATCTGGGAGACCGTCAGCCCCGCCTGCTGGGCGGCGATCCGCCGGTTGCGTTCCGCGAGCCGCGGCATCACCCCAACACCGAGACCGAGGCCGAGTACCAGCGCCGCGAGGGCCGTCACCACGACCACCACGACCACAGACGCCACAGTCACGCGAAAATCGTACGCATTCGGTGAACGTCACCCCAGCAGCGTGGGGCCATTTTGGGACATGTCACACGAGGAGGCGAAGGAGTTCGATTCTCGTTCACCCAGAATTTTCCCGGGCCCCCTGGCTGGCCACCGCGGCGGCGCCGGCGGCCGCCGCTTCCGGATCGAGGTACTCACCCCCGCGCACGACCGGCTGGAGGTTCGCGTCGAGGTCGTAGCGCAGCGGAATCCCGGTCGGGATGTTCAGCCCGACGACCTCGTCGTCGGACATGCCGTCGAGGTACTTCACCAGTGCCCGCAACGAGTTGCCGTGGGCGGCGATCAGCACGGTCCTGCCGACCCGCAGGTCCGGCACGATGACGTCGGTGTAGTACGGCAGGAACCTGGTCACCACGTCGGCCAGGCACTCGGTGAGCGGGCCGCCGTCGATGTTGGCGTAGCGGGGGTCGGAGTCCTGACTGAACGTGCTCCCGCGCTCAATCGGCGGAGGCGGGACGTCGTAGCTGCGGCGCCACTTCATGAACTGCTCTTCGCCGTACCTGTCCTTGGTCTCGGCCTTGTCCAGGCCCTGCAGTGCGCCGTAGTGGCGTTCGTTGAGCCGCCAACTGCGCTTGACCGGAATCCACAGCCGATCTGCCTTGTCGAGTGCCAGTTGCGCGGTGGCGATCGCACGGCGCAGCAAAGATGTGTAGAGCACGTCGGGCAACAAGTCGTGTTCGGCGATCAATTCGCCGCTGCGGATCGCCTCGGCCCTGCCCTTCTCGGTCAGGTCGACGTCCACCCAGCCGGTGAACAGGTTCTTCGCGTTCCATTCACTTTCGCCGTGGCGCAGCAGGACGAGGGTGCCGACATCTCCCATGAAGGGAAGTCTTCCACTCGATGCTCTTCGCGCAAGCGCTCATCGGGCTTAGTGCTCTTCGCGCAAGCGCTCATCGGGCTTAGTGCTCTTCGCGCAAGCGCTCATCGGGCTTAGTGCTCTTCGCGCAAGCGCTCATCGGGCTCGATGAGGTGGGTGAACGCTTCCAGGTTCTTCAACGATTCGCCCCGCGACACCCGCCACGCCCATTCCTTGCGGATCGAGCTGGAGAAGCCCAGCTCGAGAATCGTGTTGAAGTCCTCGTCGGCGGCCTCGAGCACCTGCCCGAGCACCCGGTCGATCTCCTCGGCGGTCACCGAGGCCGGCGCCAGCCGACCGACAAGGTAGATGTCACCGAGATTGTCCAGGGTGTACGCGACGCCGTAGAGCCGCCGGTTGCGCTTGAGCAGGAAGCGGTACACGGCTTCGTGGTTCTCGTCGGGCTTACGGCAGACGAACGCCTCGACCCGCACCGAGTGCTCACCGATGGTCAGGATCGTGTTGGTCTTGAGCCGGCGCTCGCCGGGAAGTTCCACGATCAGCCCGGGTGGGCCGCCGTGCGCGCCCTCGTGATGGAAGTACGGCAGCGAATGTTCGTCGAGCGCGTCCTCGATGATCTTCTGGACGGAATTTGTCATGCCCGCACGCCCCGCCGCATCGCCCACCTGCGCCCGTTGCGCCGCGATGCAAGCGTGACCACCGGGCTGCGCTGATGAGCCGCGGTGTAATCGGCGATCGCGCGGCCGTAGGCGGCCAGCAGGGCGTCCACCGTGCGGTCCCAGGAAAAGCCCGCCGCGTGCACAACGGCCGCACGGCTCATCTCGGTGGGTTCTCGTTGGTGTGTGCCCTGCCTCCGCACGCGGTCCAGCATCGCGGCGATCGTTTCGGCCCAGTCCCCGACATCGTGGCTCGAGACCAGCGCCCCGCTGACCCCGTCACGCACGGCGACGGGCAGCCCACCCACGGCGGCAGCGATCACCGGGGTGCCGCAGGCCTGCGCCTCGATCGCGACCAACCCGAACGACTCCGAGTAACTCGGCACGGCCACCAGGTCCGCCGCGCGGTAGACCGTGACAAGGTCCCTCCGCGGCTGCGGCGGCAAGAACGTCACGCGTGAGCTGATGCCCAGCTCGGCGGCCAACGCAACCAGCGTGTCCGGGGCCTGCAGCCCCGACCCCGACGGCCCGCCGGCCACCACGACCCGCAGCCGCGGATACCGGTCCGTCACCTTCGCCGCGGCCCGCAACAGCAGGTCGGGCGCCTTCAGCGGCTGGATCCGGCCGACGAACGCTACCACCTGCTCGTCGGCGGGGAGGCCCAACGCCGCGCGCGCAGCGGCGGTGTCGCCCGGTGTGAAGAGCTGCAAATCGACGCCCGGATGCACCACGTCAAGTCGCGCGGGATGGGCGTGATGAATCGAAATGAGTTGGTGCGCTTCGGCTTCAGTGTTGACGATGAGGCGATCGGCTTCGTCGACGACCTGCTGCTCGCCGACCGCGCGCATCGGCGGTTCGGGCGCGTCGCCGTCGGCCAGCGCGGCGTTCTTCACCCCGGCCAGAGTGTGCGCGGTGTGCACCAGCGGCACCGCCCAGCGATCCCGCGCCAGCCAGCCCACCTGCCCGGACAGCCAGTAGTGGGAATGCACGATGTCGTAGTAGCCCGGCTCGTGGGTGGCCTCGGCCCGCAGCACCCCGGCCGTGAACGCGCACAGCTGGGTCGGCAGGTCGTGCTTGTCGAGACCCTCAAACGGACCGGCCACCACGTTGCGCACCAGCACCCCGGGGGCCACCCGCACCGTGGACGGGTCGGCCGACGACGTCGCGCGGGTGAAAATCTCGACCTCGACGCCCCGGGCGGCCATGTTCAGCGCCGACTGCAGCACGTAGACATTCATGCCACCCGCATCGCCCGTGCCCGGTTGCGCCAGCGGCGAGGTGTGCACCGACAGCACCGCAACGCGACGGGGCCGGATCGCAGAGCTCACATGCCATGTCTACCCGAAGGCTGTCTCAGCCCGACGCTCAGCGGTAGGCGCGGCGCAAAGACCCGCGACGGCCGCAGGCGGGTTAGGTTGGGACAATGAACAGCGCTGAGCAGCCACGTCGGGTCGCCGTCGTCACGGGCGCCAGCTCCGGGATGGGCGAGGCCACCGCGAGAGTCCTTGCCCGGCAAGGGTTTCAGGTGGTTGCGGTGGCCCGGCGGGCGGACCGGATCAAGGCGGTGGCCGACGAAATCGGTGGAACCGCGATTGTGGCCGATGTCACCGACGACGCCGCGGTCGACGCGCTGGCCGCCCAACTGGACCGGGTGCACGTCCTCGTCAACAACGCCGGCGGCGCCAGAGGCCTGGAACCGGTGGCCGACGCCAATCTCGAGCACTGGCGCTGGATGTGGGAGACCAACGTGATGGGTACACTGCGCGTCACCCGTGCGCTGCTGCCGAAGCTGGTCGAGTCCGGCGACGGGCTGATCGTCACGATCACGTCGGTCGCGGCGCTGGAGACCTACGACGGCGGTGCCGGCTACACGGCGGCCAAGCACGCCCAAGGCGCACTGCACCGCACGCTTCGCGGCGAGCTGCTGGGAAAGCCCGTGCGACTCACCGAACTCGCGCCCGGAGCGGTGGAGACCGAGTTCTCGCTGGTGCGTTTCGACGGAGACCAACAGCGCGCCGCAGCCGTGTATGCGGGCATCACGCCGCTCGTCGCCGAGGACGTCGCCGAGGCGATCGGTTTCGTGGCCTCGCGGCCGTCGCACGTCAACCTGGATCTGATCGTCATCCGGCCCCGGGACCAGGCCGCCGCGTCGCGGTTCAGCCGCCGGGGCCAGCAGTAGTCGTCGGCGTGCCCGACAGCGTCGGTGCGTCGGAGGGGGTCGCCGGCGCCGTCTTGGGAATGTTGGTGGGCGGAGGCGGCGCGTTCGGCGGTGGCAGCGCCGACATCGACACCCAGGTGTCCCAGTCCACCGCCCAGTCCCAGATGTCGCCGTCGGAGTAGGACAGCTGAATCGTCGAACCGGTGACCTCGACGGGATCGCCGTAGATGGCGCTGTTGTAGTACTCGATGGCATTGTCCAGGTTGAGGTTGATGCAACCGTTGGTGACGTTGGTATTGCCCTGCGCGCCAAGGCTTTGGGGGTTGCAGTGGATGAACTCGCCGTTGTTGGAGATGCGCACCGCGTAGCGTTCGTGCACGTTGCTGTAGCCCGCGGGGGGGTTGGACATGTAGAAGTCGGTGTACTTCTCGCTGACCACGTGGGTGCCGTTGCGGGTGACATTGCGGGGCTTGTCGGCTTCGCCGTAGCTGCACGGAAAGTCCATGATGACGCCCTGGTCGGTCTCCACCTGTATCCGGTGCGACGGGACGTTCGCCTTGACGATCTGCCTGCGCCCGATCGTGATGTTCAGGGAAATATCGTCGGCGCCGTATGCGTCGTCGCCGAAGTTCACGCCGTACAACTTGGCGTCGACGCGCACCGTGGTGCCCGGTTGGTAGTACTCCTTGGTTCTCCAGTGCGCGCGCGAGCCCTTCTGCTCGTCCGGCAGCCACGCCCAGCTACCCTCGGTGGGCGGATCGGTGGTGACCGGCAGCGCGCGTTCGACCGCGGCCTTGTCCTTGATCGCGGCGTTGAACTGCAAAATGATCGGGACCGCGATCCCGACCGTCTGACCGTCGGCGAGCTGGAACTGGCCGCTGACGGTCGTGGTCGGCTTGACCGTGGTGAAGTTGCCGGTCAGCGGGGTCGCGGTGCCGTCACGGCCGACCACCGAGCCGGCCCACGTGTAGGCCAGGCCGTAGCCCAGCGGCTCGGTCACCGTGTATGCGGTTCGGTCCTGGCTGAGCGCGCCCGCAACGACTTTGCCGTCGGGATTGGTCAGCGTGATCCGCTGGAACCAGCCGTTGCGGACCTCGGCGCCGATCGGAGCCGTGGGAACCACGCCTGTTGCCGCGTCGGCGGGCAGAAACGTCACGGTCGCTTTCGGCGGCGGCCCGCTGGCGTCGCTTTGTTTGCCAGATTTGCTGACACATGACGCCAAGAAACCAGGAGCAGCCACCCCGACCGCGAGCGCAGTCAGGGCACGGCGGCGGGTCAACCGCGGCACGTTGTTGGCTGGGGTCACGTCGACCCAGGGTACGGAAATGGGGCCGCGGTCGCTAAATCGTCACTCCGACCAGCACCGGTTCGGCAACCAGCGTGATGCCGAACGCGTCGCGGACCCCGTCGCGCACCGTGCGCGCAAGCGCGACAATGTCGGCCGCCGTGGCCGTCCCGCGGTTGGTCAAGGCAAGCGAGTGCTTGGTCGACAAGCCGGCCGAGGCGTGCGGACCGGGAAATCCCTTGCCGAATCCGGCTTGCTCGACGAGCCACGCCGCGGCGAGTTTGACTCCATCCGGTGCCGGGAAATGCGGCACGGGAGGATCGCTGCGCGCCTGCAGCCGTTCGTAATCCGGGCGGGACACCACGGGATTGGTGAAAAACGAGCCGACGCTCCAGGTGTCGTGGTCGGCGTCGTCGAGGACCATGCCCTTGCTGCGGCGCAACCCCAGCACCGCGTCGCGCACCCGGGCCGGATCCGTGCGTTCGCCCTCCCGCGCCCCGAGCGCGGTGATCAGTTCGCGATAACGCAGCGGAGCGCTGCGCCCCGAGCCGTCGAGCCTGAACTCCACCTCTAAAACCACTGCCGACTCGGTGTTCTTCAGCACACTGCGGCGATAGCCGAAACCCAGCTCTTCGGGCGGCACCCAGCGGACATCGCCGCCGTTGCGGTCCAGCAGGCGCACGCGGGTGATGACGTCGGCGACCTCGACGCCGTACGCGCCGACGTTCTGCACCGGGGTGGCGCCCGCCGAGCCGGGGATTCCCGACAGGCACTCGAGCCCGCCCAGCCCGCGCCGCAGCGAGTCGACGACAACGTCGTCCCACACCGCGCCCGCCTCGACGCGCAGCGTCGGTCCGTCAACCGTCACGCCGCCGGTGGCAAGGCGCACGACGGTCAGACCGGTCGCCTCGTCGGCGATCACGACATTGGATCCGCCGGCCAGCACCAGCGGACGAGGTTGTTCGCCGGCGTCCAGAGTGCGCAGCGTCGAAATCACCTGATCCGTTGTGCTGCAAGTGATCACCCGGCGTGCGACCGGGCCGACCCGCAAGGTGGTCAACGGCGCAAGCGGAACGTCGTTCGCCACATGCGCGCCGGCGAAATCGGCGGTGGTCACGGCGGGTAACGGTAGCCTGGCCTGCTATGCCGCGTTCATTCGACTTGTCGGCCGACTACCGGGGCACTGTCGAACAGGTGCGCGCGGCGTTTTCGGCCGAGCAGTACTGGCTGTCACGGCTGGCCGACTCGGGGGCCGACATCGCGACGCTCGATTCGATGACCGTCGGCTGGGACGGCACCGTGAAAGTAATCACTACCCAGGCCGTGCTACGCGACCGGCTGCCTGCGGTACTGACTCAGTTCCATCCCGGCGACCTCGAGATCGTGCGCAACGAGACGTGGGGCCCGATCAGCGCGGGCGTGGCGCACGCCGAAGTCACCGGGACGGTGCGACGTGCACCGGTGTCGCTCGCCGCCAGGGCGGTGCTGGAGCCGACGGAAAGCGGCGCCCGGCTGACGTACACCGCGACCGTCGAAGTCCACATCCCGTTGGTGGGGGGAAAACTGGAGAGTTTCATCGGCGGCAAACTCGCCGAACTGGTTGCCGCAGAGCAACGTTTCACCACGGCCTGGATCGCCGAGCATTAACCGCCCGCGCGGGCCTGCTGAAGATAGGCCGCAACGCCGGAAACGACGGCGGCGGCGTATCGGGCGCGACCGTCAGGATGTTCCATCACCGCCGCCTCGCCCGCGTTTTTCATGTTGCCCGTCTCGATGAGGATCGACGGATACTGCGCGAGGTTGAGACCGGCCAGGTCGGCGCGCCCGTACAGGCCGTCGGTGCCCCGGTAGGTCGAGGGCTGCAAGCCGGCCGCGACCAGCTGGTCACGCATGATCTGCGCGAACCGCACGGCCGGCCCAGCCTGGGCCGCATTCAGCGGCGGGCTGGAGTAGTTCACGTGGAACCCGCTGCCGTCGGGCGGCCCGCCGTCGGCGTGGATGGACACGATCGCGTCGGGTTGCAGCGCATTGGCCATCGCGGCGCGCTGATCCACGCAGGGGCCCAGCGCGTCGTCGTTGCCGCGTGACATCGCGGTGCGAACCCCGTACTGCGACAGCTGCGCCCGGATGCGCAGCACCACATCCCAATTGAAGCTGTGCTCGGAATACCCACTATCGGTTGAGGTTCCCGTGGTCTGGCAGTCCTTCATGCCCCCACGACCATTGGTGACCTGCCGAGTGATCGACGCATCGTTGGCACCGTTGTGCCCGGGGTCGAGGTACACGGTCATTCCCGCGATCGCAGCAGAGGCCGACGCCGACGGCGCGATCACCGTCGACAAGCTCAGCACCACCGGCGCGGCGGCCGCGTATTTCAACATGTTGCGACGCGAAAGGCAGCGCGCGCACGGGCTGGGTTGCACGCCGAAACCCTACGGGCGCAGGACCGACAACGCGTCCGGGACGCGCCGCCCCACGGCCAGACGAGACCATCCCGTTATGAGTCGGCTACCGAGGATAGGCTTTCGGAATGCGCATCGCGCTGGCGCAGATCCGCTCGGGGACCGATCCGGCGGCCAACCTGAGGCTGGTCGCCGAGGAGGTGGGGCGCGCCGCCGACGCTGGTGCGGCGCTGGTGGTGTTCCCGGAGGCGACGATGTGCCGCTTCGGGGTTCCGCTGTTGCCGGTGGCCGAGCCGCTGGACGGCCCCTGGGCGTCGGCGGTGCGGTCCATCGCCGCGGGTGCCGGCGTCGTCGTCATCGCGGGAATGTTCGTACCCAGCCCGGACGGGCGGGTCACCAACACGCTGATCGCCACCGGGCCCGCGGTGGACACCCACTACGACAAGATCCATCTGTACGACGCGTTCGGGTTCACCGAGTCGCGCATCGTCGCGCCGGGGCGCGAGCCGGTGGTGATCGACGTCGACGGTGTCGGCGTGGGATTGACGACCTGCTACGACGTGCGCTTCCCGGCGCTCTACACCGAGCTGGCCGACAGGGGCGCGAAGGTGATCACGGTCGGCGCGTCGTGGGGCGTCGGTCCGGGCAAGCTCGAACAGTGGACGCTGCTGGTGCGGGCCCGTGCGCTTGATAGCACCAGCGTGGTCGCGGCGGCCGGACAGGCGTATCCGGGCCCTGAACTTGCGGCCAAGGGTGCGCCGTTGGGTGTCGGCGGCAGCCTCGTCGCCTCGCCGCTGGGCGCGGTGGTCGCCGAGGCCGGGCCGGAACCTCGGCTCGTCGTCGCCGACATCGACCTCGCCGCCGTGGACGATGCCCGCGAAACAATCGCTGTGCTTCGCAATCGCGCCCCCTTTGCTCACCGTGATAGGGCAGAATCACGCGGGTGACTAATCCGCCCGGCCCGCAGCAAGGCGATCCGACACCCGGAGGTCCCACAGGCGGTCAGGGCCCGGCCGGCCCGCCTCCACCGCCCATGCCCCCGGACCACGAACCGACGCGACAGATCCCGCGCACCGGCAGTCCGATGGACCAGCCCACGCAGAACATCCGCCTACCCCAGGGGCCGGCGGAGCAGCCTACGCAGAACATCCGCCTACCCCAGGGGCCGCCGGCTGCGGGTCCGCCACCGGGTCCACCGCCAGTTCCGCCACCGGGTCCCCCGCCGGGTCCACCGCCAGTTCCGCCACCGGG
>Ga0153922_1000321_pt1 | contig 19612 bp, 17 predicted proteins | sample TSNJ006MetaG_FD_104723 | JGI IMG/M metagenome (GOLD analysis project Ga0153922, IMG submission 104723) | Attine ant fungus gardens microbial communities from New Jersey, USA - TSNJ006 MetaG | ecosystem: Host-associated > Fungi > Mycelium > Unclassified | place: USA: New Jersey, Brendon T. Byrne... | reverse complement strand
GCTTGCCCACCGCGGCCTGCAGGATGCCCGGACCCAGCTTCATCGGCTCCCCGAAGCCCATCTTGAAGCCCCAGAGCACCCACACCACCAACACCAGCGAGAACCCGGTGAAGGCCATCAGCAACGTGTTGACCGCCCACTTCTTCTGGACAAGGCCGGCATACAACACGGCCAGACCGGGGAGGCTCATCAAGCCCACGAGCGTCGCGGCCACCAACTGCCAGGAGTTGTCACCCGGGTTAAGCCAGTTCGGATAGGGGTTCACGCGCACCCGCCCTTCAGTAGCTGCCAGTCGCTGTCAGTAGCTGTCGCACCGGTCTCTTGCGTTGGGTGAGTATTTCGGCTCGGAGTTTCGCGCAAATAACGCAGTGTTAAATCTGGATGTCAGCGCGCATCAGACCTGGTCGACTGCCCACCGTTGGCTATTGAAATGGGGGCGCAGGGAGAACGAGGATTGAAGCCGCCGGCGCATGTGGCGCGCTGGCAGACTTCAGGAGTGGTCATGCACACCGTTGGGCTTCATCGCAGAAGCTGGTGGGTGGTCTGCGCCTTCGGCCGCAATCCACTGTTGCGCCGGACCGACCGGATCGAAGCGATCGTCACCGCGGTGGCGATCATCGTGGCCGTCGCCGTGATTCCGATGGCCGCGGCCGTGGGCGCCGCAGTGTACGAAACGCATGCCCAGCTCTACGCCGACGAAGCACAGACACGCCACAACGTCGCGGCGACGGTGATCGAATCAAACCCCGCAACCAGCCAGCCGGAGATCACCACCCGTGTCGTTCGCGCCACATGGCGAGCCGATGGTGCTCAACGCACCGACTGGTTCTTGACCGACCGCGCCGCCAAAGTCGGTGACCAACTTGATATTTGGGTGAATGACGCCGGCGAGACAGCGCCATCGCCAACGCCGATCTCGCAGGCCGGTATCGACGCTGTCGGCGCGGGCGCCGGGATGTGGTTTGCTGTCGCGCTCGCACTCAAGGTGCTCGCCACCATGATCCGCTCGCCGCTCAACCGGATCCGCTGTGCGCAGTGGGAACGCGAGCTCAAAAGCCTGGCCGGCGGCGGCCGCGCGAACCGGGCAGGCTGATCGAATCCGCTTATATGGCCGCCGATCTGCACGTCCACCGGTACGGGCCCGACGGGCCGATCCAAGTGCTGGCCATCCACGGGTTGACCGGACACGGCAAGCGATGGCACAAGTTGGCGACCCGGCACCTGGCGGATGTCACCATCGCCGCGCCGGACCTGATCGGCCATGGCCGGTCGTCGTGGGACGCGCCCTGGTCGATCGACGCGAACGTCGACTCGCTCACGGCCCTGCTCGACGCCGACGGCGGAGGCCCGGTTGCGGCGGTCGGGCATTCGTTCGGCGGGGCGATCGCGCTGGGTCTCGCTGCGGCGCACCCGGATCTGGTTGACGCGCTTGTGCTTCTCGACCCGGCGGCAGGTCTCCGCGGCCGCCGCATGCGCGAGATCGCCGACGAGATGCTGGCATCTCCCGACTACACCGACCGCGAGGAGGCCCGCGCCGACAAGGTGTCGGGGTCCTGGGCGGAGGTGCCCGAGGCGGATCTGGACGCCGACTTCGACGAGCATCTGATCCCGTGGCCCGGCGGGCGGGTCGGCTGGCGGATCAGCCTGCCCGCGATGATCTCCTACTGGAGCGAGCTTGCACGCCCAATTGTGTTGCCGCGCCGCGGAACCCCGACAACGCTGCTGCGCGCCACGAAGACCGACCCGCCTTACGTCACCGATGCACTCGTCGAGGGGCTGCAAGCGGGCCTCGGCCCCGAATTCAGGCTCGTCGACCTCGATTGCGACCACATGGTGCCGTTGGCCCGGCCCGACGAGACCGCCGCCGCCGTGCGGGAAACGCTGCACTGACGGTGGCCGCGATCACCGACAACGACGTCGAGCGGGTGCGCGCGCTGGTCGCCGCCATTCCACCCGGCAGGGTCGCCACGTACGGCGACGTCGCACACGCCGCGGGCCTTCCCAGCGCGCGCATCGTCGGCTGGATCATGCGGACCGACTCCGCGGACTTGCCGTGGCATCGAGTGATCCGCTCCAGCGGCCGGCCCGCGCGGCACCTGATCACCCGACAGCTCGAACTGCTGCGCGCCGAGGGCGTGCTCGCCGTGGACGGCAAAGTGGCGCTAGGCGACGTCCGCCACACGTTCTGATTCGGCGAACCGGGTCACGACGAGGTCGACCACACGGGGATGCACCCCGAGCGGCGCCGCCACGGCGGTCGCGCCGCACGCGGCGAGCCGATCGTGAAAAAGTCCTGGCGCCAACAGATATGACGCGACGAAGACGCGGCGCCGGCCGACGGCACGCAGCCGACTGACCACCGACGCAACCCGCGGGGTGCCCGTTGCGACGAATCCCAGCTGCACCGGACCGACCCGCTCAGCCAAGAGCGCAGCGGCCCAACGCAGTTCACCCAGGGCGCGCGGATCCGACGAGCCGGCGGCGGCCATCACCACCGCATCCCCGCGCCGCCAGCCGACGTCGCGGAGCCGGTCGCGCATCACAGCCGCGAGCGCCGGGTCAGGGCCCAGGGCCGCGGTCACCGTAGTTGCGGTGTGGCCGCTCTGGGCGATGCGGGCGGGCAGATCGGTGTGCACGTGGTATCCCGAGGCCAAAAAGGCGGGGACGACGACGGCGGGCCTGTTCGTCCGTGCCAGCACCTCGGCGGGGTTGGGACCCAGGACATCGACGAATGCCGTTCGCAGCGGCCCGATCCGGCCGGCGACCGCCGAGCTGAGGTCGTGGATCATTTGCACTCCGGCGGCACTGCGCGTGCCGTGCGCCGTGAGGATCAGCATTCTGCCGGGTCGATCGCCAACCGGTAGCCGCGCTTGACGACGGTTTGGATAACGCTGGGTGCACCCAGCGCCGACCGGAGCCGGGCCATCGCGGTCTCCACCGCGTGCGTGTCCCCTCCGCCCCCGGGCAGCTGCGCGAGGAGTTCCTCGCGCGACACCACCCACCCCGGGTTCGCCATCAACCGCCGCAGCAACGCCATTGCGGCCGGCGGCACGGTGTGGATGTCACCGTCGACTGCCACGGTGGAGCTCCGCACGCCGATGTGATGCCCGCCCGCCGTGAAACGGCACGCGCGCAACGGAACTGCGTCGCTGATCAACCGGGCCAGCGCACCCAGACGATAGCGATCGGGGTAGAGCGCGGGGACGCCGAGCCGGCGCAGCGGCGCCGCGCTGACCGGGCCCACACAGATCGGAGCCACGTGATCGCGCAGCGCCGCAACGAGTTCGGCGACGCAACCAAGTGCTTTGGCGCGCTGCAGCATTGAGGCGACAGCGGGCGCGCTGGTGAAACTCACGGCGTCGAGCTCGCCGTCGACGATCATCGCGATCAGCTGATCCATCGGACGGTTGTCCAGCGGCTGCTCCCACCGGTACACCGGCACCTTGATCACCTGGGCGCCGGCCAAGGTCAGCGCGTCGCAAATGTCGGCGTTGGGTTCCCACTCGGAGGCCGCACCGTGCAACTGCACCGCGATACGCAGCCCGGCGGCGCCGTCGGCGAGCAGGCGATCGAGGACCTCGGGCGACGCCTCCGATTCCGGGCTCCATTCCTCGCACAGCCCGGCCTGGCGGACCGCGCCGCGCGCCTTCGGACCGCGCGCGAGGATGCGGGTGGCCGAGAACGCCGCCGTGAGGTCGTCGGCGACATCCCAGCCGTGCGCGGCCTCGATCCAGCCGCGGAACCCGATGCCGGTGGTGACCACGACCACGTCCGGCGGCTGCTCAATGAGCAGTGTTGTGACACGGCGCAATTCGACGTCGTCGACCAGTGGGATGATCCTGATCGCGGGGGCATGCACGACGGCGGCGCCGCGGCGCTCCAACAGCGTGATGAGTTCTTCGGACCGCCGTGCCGCCGTCACTCCGATCGTGAAACCTGCCAGCGGGTCACATGCGGGCGACTTCAACGAATCCATCGATCACCCGCACGTCGTACAGCGTCAGCGTGTGCGACTCATCGTCGAGACAGCGTCCATCACGAAGGGAGAACACCTGCTTGAGGAGCGGAGACGCCACCGTCGGTTCACCGCGCCGGTCGCCGGTGATGCCGCGCGACATCACCGCGGCGCGGCCGAACGGATCGATGTTGCTGACCGCGGAGAGAGTCCCGTCGGTGAGCAAGAACAACGCCACCTGCGCACCGTCCGGCATCAGCACGGCCACGCCGCGCCCGGGCAACAGCGTGTCCAGCCGGCACGCCTTCGTCCAGACATTCGTCTCGACAACGCTTGCGCGGTCGACGAGCACGGTCATTTTTCACCCCTCCGTATCGTTTGCCATTGGACGTCGGGGATGTTTCTCAGCCATTTCCCCGCCATTAATTCGACCTTTCCGACGTGTCACACTCGATCTGTGCTCTTCGCGCAAGCGGCTCATCGTGGGCGTGCCGAGCAGCACCGGCACCTTGCGCGGGCCGCTGTCGTCGAAAACGACGGTCGGATCGGGCTGATCCGGCGCGTTGACGAAAGACACGAAACGCGACAGTTTCTCCTGGTCAGCGAGCACCCCGGCCCATTCGTCGGAGTAGCCGGCAACATGGCGCGCCATCGCCGCATCGAGTTCGCCGGCGATGCCCAGTGAGTCCTCACACACCACCGCCCGGATGTGGTCCAGCCCACCCTCGATGGTCTCCTGCCACACCGCGGTGCGCTGCAGCCGGTCGGCGGCGCGGATGTAGAACATCAGGTAGCGGTCGATGTAGCGCACCAGCGTCTCCGCGTCGAGGTCGCCGGCGAGCAGCTGGGCGTGCTTCGGGGTTGCCCCGCCGTTACCGCCGACATACAGATTCCAGCCCTTTTCGGTGGCGATGACGCCGACGTCCTTGCTGCGCGCCTCGGCGCACTCCCGTTGGCAGCCCGAGACGCCCATCTTGACCTTGTGCGGGGAGCGCAGGCCGCGGTAGCGCAGCTCCAGGTCGACGGCCATGGCGACCGAGTCCTGCACGCCGTAGCGGCACCACGTCGACCCGACGCAGCTTTTCACCGTCCGCAGCGCCTTGCCGTAGGCGTGCCCGGACTCCATGCCGGCGTCGATGAGGCGCTTCCAAATCGCAGGAAGTTGCTCGACGCGGGCACCGAACATGTCGATGCGCTGGCCGCCGGTGATCTTGGTGTAGAGCCCGAAGTCACGCGCGACCTCGCCGATCGCGATCAGCTTCTCGGGTGTGATCTCACCGCCGGGCAGGCGCGGCACCACCGAGTAGGTGCCGTTGCGTTGGAGGTTGGCCAGGAAGTGGTCGTTGGTGTCCTGCAGCGACGCGCCCTCGCCGTCGTGGATGTGACCAGAGCCAGACGACGTCGACGCCAGGATCGACGCGACGGCCGGCTTGCAGATGTCGCAACCGGTCCCGGTGCCGTACTTGGCGATCAGGCCGGAGAACGTCCGGATCCCGGTGGCGGCCACGATTTGGAACAGCTCGGCCCGGGACTGCGTGAAGTGTTCACACAGGGACTTGGACTGCTCGACGCCCTCCGCCTCAAGCAGGCGCTTGAGCATGGGAACGCAACTGCCGCAGGATGTTCCGGCCGCGGTCGCGCCCTTGATCGCCGGTATGTCGCAGGCGCCGGTGGCGATCGCTGTGCAGATCGCGCCCTTGCTGACCGCGTTGCACGAGCAGATCTGCGCGTCGTCGGGCAGCGCCCCGACGCCCACCTGGGCGCCGGCCGGGGCGATCAGCGACGCGGGATCGGCCGGCAGCGGGCGGCCGACCAGCGGGCGCAGTGTGCCGTAGGCGCTGGCGTCGCCAACGAGGATGCCGCCCAACAGTATTGACGCGTCGTCGGAGACGACCAGCTTTGCGTACGTGCCCTTGGTGGCATCGTTGAGCACCACTTCCAGCGCGCCGTCGGTGGTGGCGTGCGCATCACCGAAGCTGGCCACATCTACACCGAGCAGTTTGAGCTTCGTCGACAAGTCGGCGCCGGGGAATTCCGCCCCCCCACCGATCAACCGGTCCGCCACCACCTCGGCGGTGGCGTTACCGGGCGCGACCAGCCCGTAGCAGCGGCCCTCGACGGCCGCCACCTCGCCGACCGCGTAGATGTGCGGATCGCTTGTGCGGCACGTGATGTCGGTGAGCACTCCGCCGCGCTCACCGATATCGAGGCCGCAGTCGCGGGCCAGCTCGTCGCGTGGTCGCACCCCGGCCGAGAACACCAGTACCGCGGCGTCGATGATCTGCCCGTCCGACAGCGTCACCCGCACGGACCCGTCGGCGCCGGCCGGGGTGATCGCCGTCGTCGAGACCCCGGTGTGCACACGCACGCCCAACTGCGTGACCAGGTTCACCAGCACAGAGCCGCCGCCCTCGTCGACTTGCAGCGGCATGAGCCGTGGCGCGACTTCCACCACATGCGGTGTCATCCCAAGCAGCCGAAGCGCGTTCCCGGCTTCCAGCCCCAGCAGGCCGCCGCCGACGACCACACCCGCCGCCCCGGGTTCGGACGACTGCACCGCGTCGCGGATCGCGTCGAGGTCGTCAAGTGTGCGGTAGACGAAGCAGCGGTCCAGGTCGTGGCCCGGGATCGGCGGCACGAACGGGTACGAGCCGGTGGCGAGCACCAGCGCGTCGTAGCCGATGCGGTCGCCGTCACTGGTCTCGACGACCCGCGCGTCGCGATCGATCGCGGTGGCCCGTGACCCAGTGCGCAGCTCAACGAATTCGTCGTCGGCGTAGTCGTTTCCGGGCAGCGCCAACGCGGCGCGGTCCCAGCTCCCGACGTAGGACGACAACGCCACCCGGTCGTAGGCCGGCGTCGGCTCCTCGCACAACACGGTGATCCGCCAGCGGCCGTCGCGATCGCGGTCGCGCATCGCCTCCACGAGGCGGTGGGCCACCATGCCGTGGCCCACCACCACAAGGCGATTCACCATCACGCCTGCGCACCTGCCCCCAGACTGGCCTCGCCAGCGACCGCGGGAATGGGGGCGGGCATCTTGGTGGGCACCCGCACGTAGGCGAACCAGGTGATCGCCGTGCACAGGACGTAGTAGCCAAGGAACACCCAGTACGCCATCGTCGCCGAGTGCGCCGCCGACAGGTAGCTCGCACGCAGCACCACGTTGATGAGGACACCGCCGAACGCGCCGACGGCGCCGGCCACTCCGATCAGCGCCCCCGAGAACCGCCGCGACCAGGCGGCCTGCTCGGCCGGGGTCAGGTGGTCGAGGCTGCGCGACTTGGCCTCGAAGATCGACGGGATCATCTTGTACACCGACCCGTTGCCGATGCCGGACAGGATGAACAGCGCGATGAACCCGGCAACGTAGGCGGCCATGAGCCCGCCCGACGCGGGGCCCTTGACCGCGTCGGCCATCGTTCCGGCCACCGCCAGCCACCCGGCCCCCAGGATCATCGCCACGAACGTGTACAGCGTGACCCTGCCGCCGCCGAGGCGGTCCGACAACCAGCCGCCCGGGGGCCGCGACAGCGAGCCCAGCAGCGGTCCGAGGAACGCGATCTGGGCCGCGTGCAACGACGCCGCGTTCGTCATCGCCGGCGTCACGTGCCCGCCGTGGGACAGGCTCGCGAGGAAGTTGATCTGCAGCACCTGGCCGAAGGCGAAGCTAAAGCCGATGAACGACCCGAAGGTACCGATGTAGAGGATCGCAATCAGCCAGGAATCGCGGTAGCGCAACACATCGATCATCGAGCGCGCGTCGGTGTTCATGTTGGTCAGGTTGTCCATGAACAGTGCGGCGCCGACCGCCGCGATCGCAACGAGCACCAGGTAGACGGCACACACCCAGTGCGGCGACCGGTTGCCGGCGGCAGCGATCACCAACAGTGCGATGATCTGAATTGCCGCAACTCCGATGTTGCCGCCGCCGGCGTTGAGCCCCAGCGCCCACCCTTTGAGCCGTTGCGGGTAGAACGCGTTGATGTTGGTCATCGACGACGCGAAGTTGCCGCCGCCGAAGCCCGCGATCGCCGCCACGATCATGAACGTGGTGTAGGACGTGTGCGGATGGGCCATGAAGTACAGCGTCAGCAGCGTCGGCACCAGCAGCACCGACGCCGAGAAGACCGTCCAGTTGCGCCCGCCGAACTTCGCGACCGCGAACGTGTACGGCACCCGCAGGATCGACCCGACGAGCGTCGGCATCGCGACCAGGAAGAACTTGCCCGCGGCGTCGATGTGGTAGACGGCCTGCGGCATGAACAGCACCATCACCGACCAGATCGACCACACGGAGAACCCGACGTGCTCGGCGAAGATCGACCAGATCAGGTTGCGGCGCGCGATCTTTGCGCCGCCATTGTTCCAGGCATCAACGTCTTCGGCGTTCCAGTCATCGATGTTATGTTTGCGAGTGCTCATCAGCATGGGTTAAACGGTAGGAAACTGTTGTTGCGGCAAGGCTGCCTGCGATGACCCGCTTGCTACAACCTGCTCACACACCCGGTAAGGGCCGCGGTGAGTTCGCCGGCGACCTGGCCTTTTTATGGCTGCGTTTTCACACCCAGCGGCTGCGCGCGGGCGGCGGCTCGGGCGAAACCCAGGCCTTCGCGTAGCGGTTCGCCGGTAATTTCCGCGGATCGCGGCTGCGGTACACCACGTACGGTCGCACCAGATACCCGACCGGCGCGCTGAACATGTGCACGAGCCGGGTGTAGGGCCAAATACCCAGCAATACAAGGACGATCAGGGCATGAACCTGAAACGTCCACGGCGTGTTGGCCATCAGCTCCGGCGCCGGATGCAACGAAAACAGGCTGCGGAACCACGGCGACACCGTGTCGCGATAATTGTAGGCGGCGAAGACGTTGGTCAGCGTGTTGAGCAAGCCGGTCACCAAAGCCCCCACCAGCAGCAGGTACATGAGCTTGTCGGTGCGGGTCGTCGCCTTGCGCACGGCCGGCACGGTGATCCTGCGGTACAACAGGATTGCGAGCCCGGCGACCACGGCCGACCCGGCCAGCGAACCCATCGTCACCGCCATCAGGTGATAAACCCACTCCGAGATGCCGACCGCCGACGTCCACGACTCCGGGATCAGCAGACCGACCACGTGGCCGCCGAACACACCGAGCAGGCCGAAATGAAACAGCGGGCTGCCCATCCGCAGCAGCCGGCTCTCGTAGATCTGCGAAGACCGCGTGGTCCAACCGAACTGGTCGGTGCGGTAGCGCCACACATGACCCAGCACGAACGAGGTGAACGCGACGTACGGCACCGTCATCCACAGCACGCTGTTCATCGACGTGCCCCGGCGGTCAGCGGGTCCATCGCGAACGGTTCCAGCCCGACGTCCTCGGCGGGCGGCCCCTGCGCGGCCAGTTCGGCGATGCGGCGCCGGTCGGCGGTGTTAATCGGCGGAAGCGTCGCGAGAACCACGGCCAACAGACCGGCATAAGCAGAACCGCTGTCCTGCAGGGACAGCCGCAGCAGCTCGAGAACCGGGACATGCTCGGCGAGCAGGCGCTGTCCCTGCTTTGGGTCGATCGTCGCGGCGAACTCGAGCACCAGCGGCAGGTAATCGGGGAGCTCACCGTCACCGGGCTGCGTCCCGGATCGGCGGTAGGCATGTTTGAAACGCAGCAGCGCCATTCCGCGCTTGCGGGTGTCGCCGTACGCGTAGTACGTAAGATGCAGGCTGGCGCGCCGGCGCAGGTCGAAGGTTTCGACATACCGGGCCGCGAGCTGGAGCGGATCCGCAGCGCAGAAATCGCTGAGGAAGTCGGATATCGGCTCGCGCGCCGCGGCCGGCAATTCTTCTACGGCAGCACTCAGTTGACCCGTCATGGACAGCGTCTGCGTGCTCGGGTAATCCAGCAGCACCGCCGCGACGCGCCACACCAGGCGCCGGTGGCGGTCGGTCAGCTTCACTTCGCCGGCACCAGCCCATCGGTGCTCCTGCCGTCCCAGTTGAGCAGGTTCACCCTTCGGGATTTGCCGTTGCCGTTGCCATCACCATTTCCACTGCCGTTGGTGAGATGGAACTTGTCGGCCATCGCGTCGAATGCGGTCATTCCCGGTCCGCCGTCGCCGTCGAGGCTGCAACCGGTCGCCAGCGCGTCGAGCCGATGCGCGTCCGAGCTTGCGCCGCTGGGGATCACGTAGCGATCGTCGTACTTGGCGATCGCCAGCAGCCGGTACATCGATTCGATCTCATCGCCGGAAAGGTGCACCGATTCCGGAATCGTGTCGTCGAAGTCCTCACCCAGGTTCGCCGCCCGCATGTACGAGCGCATCGCCGCGAGCCGCTGCAGCGCGGTGCGAACCGGCGCGACGTCGCCGGCGGTGAACAGCTCGGCCAGATACTCGACGGGGATGCGCAACGCGTCGATCGCGCCGAACAGGTTGGCGGACTTCTCGCCGTCGTGTCCGGTCTCAGTGAGCACGTCAACGACCGGGGAGAGCGGCGGGACGTACCAGACCATCGGCATCGTGCGGTACTCGGGATGCAGCGGAAGCGCCACCTGGTAGTCGACGATCAGGCGATAGACCGGCGAATTCTGCGCGGCCTCAATCCATTCGCCGGAGATCCCGGCCCGCTCCGCCTCGGCGACCACGCGGGGATCGTGCGGGTTGAGGAACACGCCCAGCTGCGCCGGGTAGAGGTCCTGGTCGTCTGCCACCGACGCCGCGGCCTGGACCGCATCGGCGTCATACAGCAGCACCCCGAGGTAGCGCAAGCGGCCGACGCACGTCTCCGAGCACACCGTCGGGATGCCGACCTCGACCCGGGGGTAGCAAAACGTGCACTTCTCGGCCTTGCCGGTCTTGTGGTTGAAGTAAATCTTCTTGTACGGGCACCCCGTGACGCATTGCCGCCAGCCGCGGCAGCGGTCCTGGTCCACCAGCACGATGCCGTCCTCGCTGCGCTTGTAGATCGCGCCGGACGGGCACGACGCCGCGCAAGACGGGTTGAGGCAGTGCTCGCAGATCCGCGGCAGGTAAAACATGAAGGTCTGCTCGAATTCGAGCTTCACCTTGTCGGACACCTCGGCCAGCAACGGATCCCGGCCAACCTGCTCGGGACCGCCACCCAGGTCGTCGTCCCAGTTGGCGCCCCACGTCACCTTCGTGTCCGCCCCGGTGATCAGCGACTTGGGCCGAGCGACGGGAGTGGTGTCCATCGCCGGCGCGGACAGCAGGTTTTCGTAGTCGTACGTCCACGGGTCGTAATAGTCGGACACCGTGGGCAGATCGGGGTTCGCGAAGATGTTCAGCAGCCGCTTGACCCGCGACCCGGACCTGAGCGTCAGCTTCCCGCGCTTGTTGAGAATCCAGCCGCCCTTCCACTTCTGCTGGTCCTGGTACTGGCGCGGATAGCCTTGCCCGGGACGGGTTTCCACGTTGTTGAACCAGGCGTATTCCATACCGCCGCGGTTGGTCCACGCCTGCTTGCAGGTGACGCTGCAGGTGTGGCATCCGATGCACTTGTCGAGGTTCATCACCATCGCCATTTGAGCCATGACTTTCACGTCAGTACTCCACTTCTTGAGAACGCCGGCGGATCGTGGTGACCTCATCGCGCTGATTGCCGGTGGGACCGTGATAGTTCAGCGCGAACGACTGCTGCGCGTATCCGCCGATCAGGTGCGACGGCTTGATCATCAGCCGGGTCAGGGCATTGTGGACGCCGCCGCGCTTGCCGGTCTTCTCGGTGCGCGGCACGTTCACCGCCTTGTCCTGCGCGTGGTACATGAACACCAGTCCCTCGGGGATCCGGTGGCTGACGATCGCGCGCGCGTTCACCACACCGTTGCGGTTCGTGCATTCGATCCAGTCGTTGTCTTTGACGCCGATCTTGGCCGCGTCGACGTCCGACATCCAGATCACCTGCCCGCCACGGGAAAGCGTGAGCATGTGCAGGTTGTCCTGGTAGGCGGAATGGATGGACCACTTGGAATGCGGGGTCAGATAGCGCACCGTAATGGAGTCGCCGACTAAGGTTCCCACAAGAGGCTCGTCGAACAACGCGGTCATGTCCAGCGGCGGGCGGAAGATCGGAAGCTGCTCGCCGAGTTCGCTCATCCAGTCGTGATCGAGGTAGAAGTGCTGGCGACCCGTCAGCGTGTGCCACGGCTTGAGCCGTTCGGTGTTGATCGTGAACGGCGAGTAGCGCCGGCCCCCGCTCTCCGAACCGGACCATTCCGGCGATGTATTCACCGACACCGGCCGGGCCTGCGTGTCGGCGAACGTGATCCGTTTCCCCTCACTCTCCTTGGCGAGGTCGGCCAACTCGATGCCGGTACGACGCTGCAGTGCCTCGAAACCCTCAACGGCCAGACGGCCGTTCGTCGTTCCGGACAGCGCCAGTATCGCCTCCGCGGCGTGGGTGTCCTTGGCCAGTGACGGCCGGCCGGCCGCGATCCCGCTGACCACCGCACCGTTCACGCCGCGCAGGTAGGTGACCTCCTCATCGGGGTGGGTCGTGACACCCTTGACCGTGAGGCCGACTGTTTCGACCATCGGCCCGAGCGCGGCCATCTTTTCGGCGACCGCGGGATAGTCGCGTTCGACCACCACAAGGCGCGGCATGGTCTGGCCCGGAATCGCTTCGCATTCCCCGGCTTTCCAGTCGAGCACCCAACCTCCGGGTTGAGCCGTCGCGTCGGCGCTGTCGTGCAAAAGCGGCACCGCCACGATGTCCTTGCGCTTGCCGAGGTGCTTCTCGGCGAGCCACGAGAAGCCGCGCGCGATGCGGTGAAAGGCCTCGAAGTCGGTCTTGGTCTCCCACGGGGGTGAGATCGCCGGGGAGAACGCGTGGACAAACGGGTGCATGTCGGTGCTGGACAGGTCGTGCTTCTCGTACCAGGTGGCTGCCGGCAGCACGATGTCGGAGTACAGCGTGGTGCTGGTGTTGCGGAAATCCAACGACAGCAACAAATCGAGCTTTCCGACCGGCGCCTCGTCGCGCCAGCGCACCTCTTGCGGGCGCACGGCGTCGGCCTCGCGCGCGGCCACATTGGAATCGGTGCCCAGCAAGTGCTTGAGAAAGTACTCGTTGCCCTTCGCGGACGAGCCGAGCAGGTTCGATCTCCACACCGTCAGGCAGCGCGGAAAGTTCTCCGGTGCGTCGGGATCCTCGCAAGCGAACTGCAGATGCCCCGACTTCAGGCCGTCCACCACATGTGTCGACGCGTCCTTGCCGAGCCGGATCGCCTCGTCGGCCAGATCCAGCGGGTTGCGGTTGAACGTAGGGTAACTGGGCATCCAACCCAGCCGGCTCGCCAGCGCGATATTGTCCGCGGCGGTGCGGCCGTTGAACAGTCCCTGCGCCAGCGGCGACGCCATATGTTCGGAGGTGAACCGGTCGTAGCGCCACTGATCAGTTGCCAGATACCAAAACACCGTGCCCTGCATCTGACGCGGCGGGCGCTGCCAGTCCAGCCCGAAGGCCAGCGTCGACCAACCGGTTACCGGACGGCACTTCTCCTGCCCGACGTAGTGAGCCCAGCCACCGCCGTTGACGCCTTGACAACCGGTGAGCATGACCAGGGTCAAAAACGAGCGGTAGATCTGGTCGGAGTGGAACCAGTGGTTGGTCCCGGCGCCCATCAAGATCATCGAGCGGCCACCGGATCGCTCGGCGTTGTCGGCGAATTCGCGGGCGATCCGCTCGGCGGCCTTCGCCCGCACACCCGTGATCGGCTCCTGCCATGCGGGGGTGTACGGCTCCGCCGCGTCGTCGTAGCCCGTCGGCCACGTGCCCGGCAGGCCCTCGCGGTGCACGCCGTACTGGGCCAGCAGCAGGTCAAAGACCGTCGTGACGCGGTGCCCGGCAACGATTCTCGTCGGCACTCCGCGGGTCAGAACGCCCGGGCGGTCGTCGTCGAAGCGGGGCAGGCGCACGACCGTGACGTCGCTGTCGCCGCCGTGCAGCGTGAGCAGGGGATCGACCCCTTGCAGGTCGAGGTTCCACTTGCCCTCGCCGGAGACGGTGAACCGGTGCCCCAGAGAACCATTGGGCACCACCGGGGTTCCGTGCGAGTCGAGCAGGGCGGTTTTCGAATGCGCGCCCTCGCCGGTGTCCCCGAGGTCGGCGGCGGTCAAAAACTTCCCCGGTGCCGCGTCGTCGGTAAGCGTCACCAAGAACGGCAGGTCGGTGTAGCGCTTCACGTAGTCGGTGAAATACGGCGTCGTCCGGTCGACGAAGAACTCCTTGAGGATAACATGGCCCATCGACATCGCCAGCGCCGCATCGGTTCCCGGCCGTGCCGGTAGCCATTCGTCGGCGAATTTGGTGTTGTCGGCGAAATCGGGCGACACCACGATCACCTTCTGGCCGCGATAACGCGCCTCGGTCATGAAGTGCGCGTCCGGTGTGCGGGTGACCGGGACGTTGGAGCCCCACATGATCAGGTAGCCCGCGTCGAACCAGTCGGCCGACTCGGGCACGTCCGTCTGGTCACCGAACACCTGAGGCGAGGCCACCGGAAGATCGGCGTACCAGTCATAAAACGACAGCATCGAGCCCCCGAGCAGCGAAATGAACCGCGCGCCAACGGCATGACTCACCATCGACATCGCCGGTATCGGGGAGAAACCGGCCACCCGGTCGGGGCCGTACTTCTTGATGGTGTGCACGTGGGCCGCCGCCGCGATCTCGGCAGCCTCCCACCACTCCGCGCGAACAAAACCGCCCTTGCCGCGGGCCGCCTTGTAGCGCGCGGCCTTCACCGGGTCGTCCACGATGTCGGCCCACGCCAGCACGGGGTCCTTCAGTCGCTCCTTCGCCTCGCGGTAGTACTGCAGCAGCACACCGCGGACATACGGATAACGCACGCGCGCAGGCGAATACGTGTACCAGGAGAACGACGCCCCGCGGGGGCAGCCACGCGGCTCGTACTCGGGTTTGTCGGCGCCGACCGACGGGTAGTCCGTCTGCTGCGACTCCCAGGTGATCACGCCGTCCTTGACGTAGATCTTCCACGAGCACGATCCGGTGCAGTTCACGCCGTGTGTCGAACGGACCACCTTGTCGTGCGCCCACCGGTCCCGGTAAAAGTCGTCCGCCGACCGTCCGCCGACCTTGTGCAGCGCGCGGCGGTCCGGGGAGACCTCGCCGCGGTGAAAATATTTGCCCATTTCGAGCAGGGCATCGGCGGCCGTCTGGCGGTTCCGATTCAGATCAACCACGATGCCTCCTCTCCGACGCTCAAACCGGATTCGGCGGAATGATCACGTGGTTATTGCCAGAGGGTAAAGCCGGTTACGAGGCCCACAAAATTTCGCACCGACACGTATGTACTGCGGTGCGATTGCGTTAACACCCCGGTCATATTGCGGCACGTGACGTAGTTCGCACCGTTGCCATTTGCCCGCGATAACGGCCGTCGCGCAGGCAAGATGCCACACCGAAGCGCCACGCCGTCACGGCCCCGAATTGAGTATTTTTCATCGCGTTAACAACCGGTTTCGGCCGTGTCGAACGCGCATCGTGCAGTGGCCGCTACAGAATCAGACGCACGAGCGCGGCCGTACGGGCAAGGCCAGGGAAGGCCGCGGCGGTGGAATGCGGGTGCAGGGCGTGCACTGCGAGCCGAAAAATCAACGCGCGCAACAGCATCTGTGGCCATTCCGGCAGCGACGACCACCGTTCGATCAGCCCGTCGTCGGCCTCACCCCAGGACAGGGCATCCACGACGACCACGCCGGCCGCCCATGACGCGGGTCGCCAGTACGGTGTGATGTCGGCAATCCCCGGCGCCGCCGCGCCGGCGAAAAGCACTGTGCCGTAAAGGTCGCCGTGCACAAGCTGGCTGGGGCTCTTGGTCGGCCGGCGCAGGCCGGCCAGCTGACTGACCAGATCGAGCGACCGCCGCCCGTCGGCCGACCCCGGCGACACTCGTGCTCCCGACGGCCACGCGTGCAGCGGACGCTCCTCCCACGCGGCGCGATCGGCGGCAATGAACACGTCCACGTCGCGCCACGGCGCGACCGGTGGCTGGGTGAGAAACCGCGGCCGCTCAAGCTTCGCCGTGGCCTCATGGAGCCGGACTCCGGCCGACACAACTTCGTCGTGGCGCGGCTCGGGCGTTCCGGCCACGAACGTGTCTGCGCGCCACCCCGATACCACATAGCGTCCGTCGGTGGAGCGGACCGGCCGGGCCAGCCGCACGCCGTCGACGAACAACGTTTCCCGCACCTTCGCCGACCACGTGGCGCGGGGGTGGTCGGCCACCATCGACAACACGACCTCGCCGCACTGCCAGCCACCCTCCCAGCCGGCGCCGAGCGGGGCGGGCCGAAATCCCGTCAACCCGAACGCCGCCTGGACATGTTCCGGCGGACGCGGCGCGGTCATGGCGCCAGGTTACCTGCGTAAACTTCGTGTCCCGCCGGGTTGGAAGGCCGTGTCGGTGACGGTTTCAGTACATCACCATGTCGGGCTCGAGCTGCCTGGCCCACGCGACGATGCCGCCTTGAAGGTGCTTCGCGTCGGCGAAGCCGGCCTTCTTCACCGCCGCCAGCACTTCGGCCGAGCGCACCCCGGTCTTGCAGTAGAGCACCGCGATCCGGTCGTGCGGCAATTTGGCCAGCCCTTCGCCGGACTCGATCGTCGACTTCGGCACCAGCTGCGCGCCGTGGATGTGGTTGATGTCCCACTCCACGGGCTCCCGCACGTCGATCAGGGCCACGCTCCTGCCGGAGTCCAGCAGCTCACGCAACTCCCGCGGCGTCACCGTGGCATCCGCCAACGCCTCGACCGCCTCGTCGGACACCACGCCGCAGAAATCGTCGTAGTCGATCAGCTCGGTGATCTTGGGCGTCTGCGGGTCCTTGCGGATCTTGATCGTGCGATAGCTCATTTCCAGCGCGTCGTACACCATCAGCCGGCCCAGCAGCGACTCTCCGATGCCCGTGATGAGCTTGATCGCCTCGGTGCCCATCACTGACGCGATCGACGCGCACAGAATGCCCAGCACCCCGCCCTCGGCGCAGGACGGCACCATGCCCGGCGGCGGCGGCTCGGGATACAGGTCGCGGTAGTTGAGACCGAGCCCGTTCGGCGCGTCCTCCCAGAACACCGACACCTGGCCCTCGAAGCGGTAAATCGAGCCCCAGACGTACGGCTTGCCCGCCAGCACCGCGGCGTCGTTGACCAGGTAGCGGGTGGCGAAGTTGTCGGTGCCGTCCAGCAGCAGGTCGTACTGCTTGAACAGGTTCACCGCGTTCGCCGGCTCCAACCGCAGCTCGTGCAGACGAACCTCGACCAGCGGGTTGATCTCCCGGATCGAGTCGCGCGCGCTCTGCGCCTTCGACCGCCCGATGTCGGACTGCCCATGGATGATCTGACGCTGCAGATTGGACTCGTCGACGACGTCGAAGTCGACGATGCCGATGGTGCCGACACCCGCGGCGGCCAGGTACAGCAACGCCGGTGAGCCCAGACCGCCGGCGCCGATGACCAGCACTCTGGCGTTCTTGAGCCGTTTCTGCCCCTCGACGCCCAGGTCCGGGATGATGAGGTGACGGCTGTAGCGCGCGACCTCGTCACGGGTCAGCCCGCCCGCTGGTTCCACCAGCGGCGGCAACGAAGTCGACACCGTATCTCTCCTCGGTCAGCGGTGGCCGCTGGAGCAGCCAAAACTCACACCATCAGAATAGGCACGTCGAATAACGGCGAAAGCACCGCAGACCTTCCCGACGAACGCAGCTTCAGGCGATCGGATACGGCCACGGGTTGGCCTTGCAGACCTTGCCGTCCGGTTTGACGGTGTCGGGGTCGAACCTGGTGGCGTCGTCGTCGGCCGTCGAGAACGTCTGCTGCATCATCACCGGCGCCAAACCGCCGTTGTCCTCGCAGGGCTCATGCCGCGCATACCCGATCGCGTGGCCCACCTCGTGGTTGATCAGATATTGCCGGTACGAGCCGACGTCACCCTGGAAGGGGACCGCGCCCCGCACCCACCGGGCCTCGTTGATGAACACGCGCCGCTGCGCATCCGGCCCGTACGCAGGGTTGTAGCAGGAGGTCTCGATCGGGATCTCATAACCGCACCCTTCCCGCAACGTCATCGGCGAGGTCAGCGACACCCGGAAATCCGGGTTGGGCGGGGCGGAACCGTCCACCCGGTGGAACGCGAACTGCGGGTTATGCGTCCAGCTCTTGGGGTTGGCCAGGGTTTGACTGACCAGCCGGGCGAATCCCTCGTCACCGCCGTACGCCGTGGTGTCGATACCGTCCTCGACCTCGATGGTGTAGTTGAACACCTTCGTGGTGCCCTGCCCCACCTGCGGCTCCGCGCCCGGCACGATGTGCCAGGTCTTCGCGCCGACCTCGGTGAACGGGCCGCCGTCGGGAAGCAGTCCGGTCGGCAGGTTCACGTCGAACTGGGTCAGCCCTTTCGGCGGCGCGCCGATGATCTCCGTGCCGACCACCGCGATCGCCTGCCGAGGACCCTCGACCGGCCCGTTGCTCGCCACCTGCCGCAGCCCGCTGGTGCCGTTCACCACCTGATATATCGCCAGCACCGTCACGGCCGTGAGCACCGGCAGCGCATAGGCGCGCCAACCGTACGCCGAAACGAACCGGCCCAGCCATGTCCGTTTACGCCAGCGCTGTCTGCCGTCACGATTCGACCTGACCCGCCCGGAGTCGTCGCCCACCGGGTCGCGCTGAGCGCGCAGCGGCTCCCGCCACTCGTTGCGCAGCACCGGCACGCGACCACGGGGCCCCCGGTCGTAGGTCACCAACCCAGAATGGCACAGTCGTAGGATGTCGCACTTTCGGCGCACCGCGCCCGCCGGTAGTAGTGTCGGACATTCGAACGTAGCCAGATTGAGGAAATGATGAGCGATCTCGCCAACACCGCCGAGAAGCACGGTAACGGATTCGCCGAGGGCGATGACGTGGCCGGCGGCGGCTCCGCGGGTGGGACCCGGCGCGGTAACCGGCTCCCCCGCGACGAGCGGCGCGGTCAGCTACTTGTCGCTGCCAGTGAGGTTTTCGTCGATCGCGGTTTTCACGCGGCGGGCATGGACGAGATCGCCGATCGCGCGGGAGTCAGCAAACCCGTTCTGTACCAACATTTCTCCAGTAAACTCGAGCTGTACCTCGCCGTCCTCGAGCGCCACGTCGAAAACCTGGTCTCCGGGGTGCGGCAGGCGTTGCGCACGACCACCGACAACCGGCAACGGCTGCGTTCGGCGGTGCAGGCGTTCTTCGACTTCATCGAGCACGACGGCCAGGGGTACCGGTTGATCTTCGAAAACGACTACGTCACCGAGCCACGAGTGGCCGCGCAGGTGCGCGTGGCCACCGAGGCGTGCACCGACGCCGTGTTCGATCTGATCAGCCGCGACTCGGGTCTTGAGGCGCACCGAGCACGGATGATCGCGGTCGGCCTGGTGGGCATCAGCGTGGACTGCGCGCGCTACTGGCTGGACGCGGACCGGCCGATCTCCAAAAAGGACGCCGTCGAGGGGACCGTGCAGTTCGCCTGGGGCGGGTTGTCACACGTGCCGTTGACGCGGTCGTAGCGCGCTCATCCCTGCTTTTGGGTCTTCGCGCAAGCGCTCATCCCTGCTTTTGGGTCTTCGCGCAAGCGCTCATCCCTGCTTTTGGGTCTTCGCGCAAGCGCTCATCCCTGCTTT
>Ga0153922_1000319_pt1 | contig 19623 bp, 19 predicted proteins | sample TSNJ006MetaG_FD_104723 | JGI IMG/M metagenome (GOLD analysis project Ga0153922, IMG submission 104723) | Attine ant fungus gardens microbial communities from New Jersey, USA - TSNJ006 MetaG | ecosystem: Host-associated > Fungi > Mycelium > Unclassified | place: USA: New Jersey, Brendon T. Byrne... | reverse complement strand
GCGCCGGCGGCGCGTTGTGATCAGCCGGTGGATCCGGGTCGGGTGATCCCCGCGCCCAGCGTCAACAACGGCATGAACCCGCTGCCGGCCAATCTGCTGCCGCCGTCGGGCTCGCCACCCCCGGTCAGTGATGCCCTGTCGCCGCCCGGGCAGGGTACGGTGACCTGCAGCGGGCAGCAGCCGAACCCGTGCGTCTACACTCCATCGGGGCCGGTGGCCGTCTACAGCCCGCAGAGCGGTGAGGTGGTGGCGCCCGACGGGTCGCGCTACAGCATCAAGGATTCGACCACGACCGGGGACGACGGATGGAAGGAAATGTTGGCGCCGGCCGGGTGAGCGTTTCCGTACGCTGAACGCATGCGCGTCAAGCTCGGTCGTCCCGTCCTGACGGAGTTCGCCAAACGGTTCGACGTGCCCGTCGCCGACGCCGCCACACCGCTTACCGTGACGTGGCTGGGAGTTGCCACCCTGCTGGTCAGCGACGGGACGTCGGCGCTGATGACCGACGGCTTCTTTTCACGGCCGAGCCTGGCCGCGGTCCGGTTCGGGCGCGTAGAGCCGTCGCTGGAGCGGATCATCGGCTGCCTGGAGCGCACCCGCGTGCGCAACCTCGACGCCGTGATCCCGGTGCATACCCACTATGACCACGCGCTGGATTCCGCGGTGGTGGCCGGGCGGACCGCCGCGGTGCTGGTCGGCGGCGAATCGGCCGCCAATGTCGGCCGGGGGCACACCCTGGCCGACGACCGAATCGTGGTCGCGAAGCCGGGCGAACCGATGACGTTCGGCGCGTACGAGGTCACCCTGATCGAGTCCAATCATTGCCCGCCCGACCGTTATCCGGGCGTCATCACACAGCCGATCACCCCGCCGGCGAAGGCATCGGCGTACAAGTGCGGCGAGGCGTGGTCGGTGCTGATCCGTCACGCGCAAACCGGTTGCCGCCTGCTGATCCAGGGCAGTGCGGGCTTCGTCGAAGGTGCGCTGGCCGGACACCACGCGGAGGTGGTCTATCTCGGCGTCGGCCAACTCGGGCTGCAACCCGAGGAGTACATCGTCGACTACTGGACTGAGGTGGTGCGCTCGGTCGGTGCGCGCCGGGTGGTGCTGATCCACTGGGACGACTTCTTCCATCCGCTCACCGAACCGCTTCGTGCGCTGCCCTACGCCGCTGACGACCTGCACGCCACGGTGCGCGTGCTCGGCCGGCTGGCCCTCGAAGACGGTATTCGGCTGCAGATGCCTACCGTGTGGGAACGCGAAAACCCTTGGGCCTGATCGCCGGGATCACGGTCGCCGTTGCCGGGCGACCTCGGCGAGCACGACACCCGCGGCAACCGCCGCGTTCAGCGATTCGGTGGGGCCCGCCATCGGGATGGACAGCACCGCGTCGCAGTTCTCCCGCACCAGCCGAGACAGCCCCTTGCCCTCCGAACCCACCACCAGCACCAGATCATCGCTGGCGTCGAACGCGTCGATGGAGGTTTCTCCCGCAGCGTCCAGGCCCACCACCTGCAGCCCCGCCGCGGCCCAGTCCCTCAGCGTGCGATTCAGATTCGTCGCGCGAGCCACCGGGACACGGGCGGCCGCGCCAGCGCTGGTCCGCCACGCGACCGCGGTCACCGCGGCGCTGCGCCGCTGCGGTATCAGCACACCATGCCCGCCGAATGCCGACACGGACCGCACGATCGCCCCGAGGTTGCGGGGGTCCGAGATGTTGTCCAGCGCCACGAGCAGCGCTGGTGATGACTCGCGGGCCGCGGCGAGCAGGTCGTCGGGATGGGTGTACACGAACGGCGGCACCTGAAGCGCGATGCCCTGATGCAGTCTGTTCGCGCTGATCCGGTCCAGGTCGGCACGGGGCACCTCGAGTATGGGGATGCCGGAATCCGCGGCGCGGCCGACTGATTCGGTCAGCCGCTCGTCGGCCTCGACGCCCAGCGCCACATACAGTGCGTTGGCGGGAACGCCCGCCCGCAGGCATTCGACCACCGGGTTACGTCCGAGCACGATCTCGGTGTCATCGGTCTTCTTGGCCGATGGGCGCGATTTCTGCTTGGCGGCAGCCCGTTTCGCGGCGGGATGATTTGGCCGCATGTGCGCCGGCGGGGTGGCGCCACGGCCCTCCAGACCGCGGCGGCGGTTCCCGCCCGAGCCGACGGTGGGACCCTTCTTGGTGCCGGGCTTGCGCACCGCGCCGCGGCGCTGGGAGTTGCCGGCCATCTATTTCTTGTCACCATCCAACAGCGACCACTGCGGCCCGTCGGCGGTGTCGGTGACCTCGATGCCGGCCTCCTTCAACCGATCGCGGATCTCATCCGCCAGCGCCCAATCACGCTGTGTGCGCGCCGCCTCCCGCCGTTCGAGTTCGGCGTGCACGAGCACGTCCACCGCGGCCAGCGCGGCGGAAGTCTCGTCACGCGACTCCCATCTGTCGTCAAGCGGGTCACAACCCAAAACGGCCATCATCGCCCGGATTTCGCCGGCGCGCGCCAGCGCCGATTCGTGATCGCCCGATTCGAGCGCACGGTTGCCCTCGGCGCGGGCATTGTGGATCTCCGCCAGCGCGATCGGCACGGAGAGATCGTCGTCGAGTGCGGCGGCGAATCGCGGCGTCCACAGACCGGGCACGACCGCTCCGATGCGGGCACGAACCCGGTGCAGAAAATCCTCGATGCCCTTGTAGGCCCTGACGGCATCCCGCAAGGCCGGCTCGGAGAATTCGAGCATCGACCGGTAGTGCGCGCTACCGAGGTAGTACCGCAGCTCGACCGGTCGAACTCGTTGCAGCACAGCCGGAATGGACAGCACATTGCCGAGCGACTTGCTCATCTTCTCGCCGCCCATCGTCACCCAGCCGTTGTGCAGCCAGTACCGTGCGAACCCGTCGCCGGCGGCACGGGCTTGCGCGATCTCGTTCTCGTGATGCGGGAACACCAAATCCATGCCGCCGCAATGGATATCGAACTCCGAGCCGAGGTATTCGTGCGCCATCGCCACGCATTCGGAGTGCCAGCCCGGGCGGCCGCGCCCCCACGGGGTCGGCCAGGACGGCTCACCGGGTTTGGCGCCCTTCCACAACGTGAAGTCGCGCTGGTCGCGCTTGCCGGCGCCGACGCCTTCGCCCTGGTGCACGTCCTCGATTTTGTGACCGGACAGCTTGCCGTAGTCGGCGAAGTTGAGCACGTCAAAGTACACGTCACCGGCGCCGGTATATGCATAGCCGTTGGCCACCAGGCGCTCGATCAGCTCGACGATCTGCGTGATGTGGCCGGTGGCCCGCGGTTCGGCTGACGGCGGCAGCACGCCAAGGGCGTCATATCCGCTGGTGAACGCCCGCTCGTGGGTAGCGGCCCACTCCCACCACGGGCGCCCCGCATCCGCCGCCTTGTTGAGGATCTTGTCGTCGATGTCGGTGACATTGCGGATGAACGCGACGTCGACGCCGCGCGCCATCAGCCACCGCCGCAGCACGTCGAACGCGACGGCGCTTCGCACATGGCCGATGTGGGGAAGACCTTGCACCGTGGCCCCGCACAGGTAAATCGAGACGTGCCCGTCGCGCAGCGGCACGAAATCGCGGACGGCACCGGTGTAGGTGTCGTGCAGGCGCAGCCCGGACGGCCGGGCGGCTCCGGTGTTTGATGTCGCCGGCCGGGCGGCTCCGGTGTTTGATGTCGCCGGCCGGGCGGCTCCGGCGCGATCGGTCACGACGGGCCAGCTTACCGGCCTAATCGCCGGCGACCACCAACGCCGTCGCGATGGCGGCCAATCCTTCGCCCCGCCCGGTCAGCCCGAGCCCGTCGGTGGTTGTCGCGGATACTGAAACGGGTGCGCCGAGCAGATCCGAGAGCAGGAACTGCGCCCGGGCTCGCTGCGGCGCGACCTTCGGCCGGTTGCCGATCACCTGCACCGCGGCATTGATGACGCGGAAGCCCTTCGCCTTCAACAAGTCACGGACATGGCCGACCATGGTGGATCCGCTCACGCCGTCCCAGCGGGGGTTGTCGATCCCGAAGACCTCGCCGATGTCGCCGAGGCCGGCCGCCGACAGCAGCGCGTCGCAGAGCGCGTGCAAGGCGACGTCTCCGTCGGAATGGCCCCTGCAGCCGTCGGCGTCGTCGAACAGCAGGCCCAGCAGCCAGCAGGGCCGCCCCGGCTCGATGGGATGCACATCGGCGCCCAGACCGACCCTCAGGTCGTTCACCGATTCACCACCGCCTCGGCCAGAAGCAGGTCGAATGCGGTGGTGATCTTGAAAGCCAGCGGGTCACCGTCGACCACGAAAACCTGTGCGCCGAGGCTCTCGACGAGCGCAGCATCGTCGGTGACGTCGGTCGGCGACCGGTCATACGCGCGCACCAGCAGTTCGGTGTGGAAGCCCTGCGGGGTCTGCACAGCCCGCAGGCCTGCGCGATCGGGCGTCGCGATCACCACCCCGTTGGCATCGACCGCCTTGATCGTGTCGGCGACCGGCAGGCCCGGCACCACCGCCTGGTGCCCTTCTCGCAACGCGGCCACGACGCGGGCGATCAGATCGGGTGGGGTCAGCGCGCGGGCGGCATCGTGGACCAGCACCAGCTCGGGTTGGCCGACCGCGGCCAGCGCACGCCTGACCGACTCGGTGCGACTCGGCCCGCCGGCCACCACAACCGCGTCACCGCCGAGAATCAGCTTCGCCTCATCCGTGCGGTCCGGTGGCACCGCGACGACCACCGCGTCAACGGCTCCCGAGTCGCGAAGTCCCGCGAGGGTTCGCTCCAGCAGGGTTTGCCCGCCCAGATGAACGAAGGCCTTCGGTCTGCCGGCACCCAGCCGCTCACCCGAGCCCGCGGCCGGGACGACCGCGACCGTACTCATGCCTCAGGACGCGGCGGCCAAAACCTCGTCGAGGATGGTCTCCGCCTTCTCGTCGTCGGTGTTCTCGGCGAGCGCGAGCTCACCCACCAGGATCTGGCGCGCCTTGGCCAGCATCCGCTTCTCGCCGGCCGACAAGCCCCGCTCCTGATCGCGGCGCCACAGGTCGCGGACGACCTCGGCGACCTTGTTCACGTCGCCGGAGGCCAGCTTCTCGAGGTTGGCCTTGTAGCGGCGCGACCAGTTGGTGGGTTCCTCGGTATGCGGCGCGCGCAGCACCTGGAAGACCTTGTCGAGACCTTCCTGGCCGACCACGTCACGCACACCCACGTATTCGGCATTGTCGGCGGGTACTCGAACTGTCAGGTCACCCTGCGCAACCTTCAAGACGAGATATTCCTTCTGCTCGCCTTTGATGGTCCGGGTTTCGATCGCTTCGATCAACGCAGCACCGTGGTGTGGATAGACAACGGTGTCTCCGACCTTAAAAATCATCGATTCGGGCCCCTTTCACCCTTCCATGCTAACACGGGCTCCTCCGGCGTGTTTACCAACGTTGCAGGTCAGGGGCACAGAAGGTTAACATTGGGGGTTGACAGGGCGGCGATTACATGCATCAACTCACAGCGCCGCAGGTAGCTGGTCGGCAGCCGACGATCACAGGTCGCCGCGAAATAATCTCCCGGTCTCTTCGCTGTTTCCTGATGACCTACTACTGTGCATAGTGGAACGCTGGCGGCCGACCGTCCGGCCGATTCGACGCCGAGCAGGAGACTTCAGTGAACCTCTTCCCCACACGCGCATCGGGGTTCGTCGCTTGTGTCCTGACCGCTGCGACGTTGACCGGCTGCGGCACGGGACAGCAGTCCCAGACCGCGACGCAGGAACCCGCCGTCAACGGCGCCAGCGGCGCAGTAGGCCAGGTGGCGCTGCGCGATGTGCGCATCCGCGCGCAGATCACTGGTGCCTCACTCAAGCCCGGCGACAGTGTGGCCCTGCTGTTCGTCGCCGCCAACCAGTCGCAGACCGACGGCAACCAGCTTGTCGGCATCACCTCGGACATCGGCCCCGTCACGCTCACCCCCGCCAGCCCGGAGATACCCGTCGGCGGCTCGCTGGTGGTCGGCAAGCCCGAGGGCATCGACGCTGCGGCGCTGCAAGCGTTGTCGAGCGCCGTGCAGGCCACCGCGACCGTGACTCTCAGCAAGCCGATAGCCAGCGCGCTGACATACGACTTCGTCTTCAAGTTCGCGCACGGCGGTCAGGCCACAATCGCCGCCCCGGTGACCGGCGGCGACACAGCGCCGCGGAGCTGAGGCAGGCCTGAATAAGGCCGCGCACCGCTTGCGCCTAAATGATCAGCGATCTGTCGGACCCCCCCGATACCGTCGCTGCGTGGGAAAACCAAGCACCCGGTACCGCTGTTCGGAGTGCCGGCACGTCATGGCCAAATGGGTGGGCCGCTGCCCGGAGTGCGGCACCTGGGGCACGGTCGACGAGGCACCGGTGATAACCGGCGGCCGCTCGCGGCGCGAGCGCTTCCCCAATTCGGTTGCGGTGCCGATCAGTTCGATCCCGCCCGACACCACCCGACACGACCCCACCGGGGTCGATGAGCTTGACCGCGTGCTGGGCGGCGGGGTGGTGCCGGGTTCGGTCACGTTGCTGGCCGGCGAACCCGGGGTGGGCAAGTCGACGCTTCTGCTGAAGGTCGTGCACCACTGGGCCCGCGCCGGCCGCCGCGCTCTTTACGTGTCGGGTGAGGAATCCGCCGGGCAGATCCGGATGCGCGCGGAGCGCACCGGCTGCTGCCACGACCAGGTGTACCTGGCCGCCGACTCCGACCTCGACGACGTGCTGGCGCACATCGACGCGGTCAAACCCACCCTGGTGGTGGTGGACTCCGTGCAGACGATGTCGACCGCCGGCGCCGACGGCGTGACGGGCGGCGTGACACAGGTCCGGGCGGTCACCACGGCACTGACGACGACGGCTAAACGCGGCGGGGTCGCGATGATCCTTGTCGGCCACGTCACGAAGGACGGTGCCATCGCGGGCCCGCGAACGCTGGAGCACCTGGTGGACGTGGTGTTGCACTTCGAGGGCGACCGCCAGTCGACCCTGCGGATGGTGCGCGGAGTGAAGAACCGATTTGGCGGCGCCGACGAAGTCGGCTGCTTCCAGTTGCAGCAGGACGGGATCGTGTGCATTTCCGACCCGTCGGGGTTGTTCCTCGATCACCGGCCCCGGCCGGTGAGCGGAACCGCGGTGACCGTCAAGCTCGACGGCAAGCGACCCCTGATCGGGGAGGTGCAGGCCCTGCTGATCAAATCGTACGGTTCGGTGCCCCGGCGGGCGGTCAGTGGCGTCGACAGCGCCCGGGCCGCCCTGATCGCCGCGGTGCTGACCAAGCGCACCGGCGCGCGAGTGACCGCCTTTGATGTCTACCTGTCCACCGTGGGGGGCATGCGTCTGACGGACCCGTCCTCGGACCTCGCCGTGGCGGTGGCAATGGCCTCGGCGTGGGCCGGGCTGCCGCTGCCGACCACCACTGTCGTGATCGGCGAGGTCGGTCTCGCGGGCGATTTGCGCCAGGTCAGCGGGATGGAGCGCCGATTGGCCGAGGCCGCTCGGCTCGGATTCACCACGGCACTGGTGCCAGATGGGGTATATACCGTCCCGAAAGGGATCTACGCGATGCAGGCCAGAACCATCAACGAAGCGCTCGATGTACTGCGAGAGATCGCCGTGAAGCCGACGCGCGCCACGACGGTGCGCCCGTTGGAGCTGGTCGAGGACTTGTCTGGCGGACCATGACGTCCACGGACCGCGGCCAGAACACCAAGGCGCCCCTCGTGCATCCGGCGCTGCGGGAGACGCTGCGGCGCCTTGCCCCCGGCACGCCACTGCGCGACGGGCTGGAGCGCATTCTGCGCGGCCGCACGGGCGCGCTGATCGTGATGGGCTACGACGAACGCGTCGAGTCGCTGTGTGATGGCGGCTTCTCTCTCGACGTCCGGTTCGCGCCGACCCGGCTCCGCGAGCTGTCGAAAATGGACGGCGCATTGGTGCTGTCCACCGACGGCACCCGCATCGTTCGGGCCAATGTGCAATTGGTGCCCGATTCATCCATCCCCACCGACGAGTCCGGCACCCGGCACCGGTCCGCCGAACGCACCGCCATCCAGACCGGCTATCCGGTTGTGTCGGTGAGCCATTCGATGAGCATCGTGACGGTGTACGTCGCGGGCGAGCGGCATGTGATGGCCGACTCGGCAACCATTCAGTCGCGGGCGAATCAGGCCGTCGCCACGCTCGAGCGCTACAAGTCGCGGCTCGACGAGGTGAGCCGGCAACTGTCGACCGCCGAGATCGAAGATTTCGTCACGCTGCGCGACGTGATGACGGTCGTGCAGCGGCTGGAGATGGTGCGGCGGATCAGCCTCGAAATCGAGGAACACGTAGTCGAACTCGGCACCGACGGTCGTCAGCTCAAGCTCCAGCTCGAGGAGCTGGTAGGTGGCAACGACCTCGCGCGTGAGCTGATCGTGCGCGATTACCACGCCAACCCCGAGCCACCCACCGGCATTCAGGTGCAGTCCACGCTCGACGAGCTCGACCAGCTGTCCGACGCGGAGCTCCTCGACTTGACTGCGCTGTCAAAGGTTTTCGGTTATCCCTCGACGGCCGAGGCCCAGGATTCGGCGATGAGCTCACGGGGATACCGTGCGATGGCGGGCATCCCGCGGCTGCAGTTCGCGCACATCGACTTGCTGGTGCGGGTATTCGGATCGCTGCAGGGTCTCCTGGCGGCAAGCGCCGCCGACCTTCAGAAGGTCGACGGCATCGGCGCGATGTGGGCCCGCCACATCCGCGAAGGCCTTTCGCAGTTGGCCGAGTCGACAATCGCCGACCGGCTGGCGTGACGTGGCGTCACACGTTCAGCCGGGCGGCTGAGGGGCGGGTGCGGGCTGCTGGACCGGCGGAGGGGTCTCGTTCTGCGGCGGCGCTGCGGCGATGATGAACGGCACCGACGCGGAACGCAGATTGCCCAGCTGCACGACCAGGTTGTATGTGCCGGGTCCGATGGGTTGGCGGGGCAACGGGCACTGAGGCGCCGAACTCATCCCGGTCCACGTGACTTCGGTGGTCACCTGCTCGCCCGGGCTGAACTTCTTGATCAGCGACTCGTTGGACGGCGCGCAGTCGAGGTTGGACCAGAGACGTTGGTTGTCGAGCGAATACACATACGCGGCGAGCACCGCCGCGCCGACGTCACGCTGGCACCCCACCAGCCCGATGTTGGTCACCACCATCGTGAACTTCGGTTGTTCGCCGACCACGTACTGGGGCTGGCTGGTGATTCCCTTGACCGCCAACGTGGAATCCGGGCAGTCGTCACCGTCTTTGAGCACCGGCGGCGGCATGACGGCCGCTGTGGCGGTTGGGGTTTCGGGGACCGGCGGGGGCAGCGGGGTGATCGGAGACTTCACCTCCGGCTGGGGGTTGGGGGGTGCCGCCGCCGGCGGACTGGCGGGTTTGGCGGCGTTCTTCGTGTCGGCGCCGGCGCTGCCGGTCAGCACCGTGATGACGACGGCCGCGACGGCGCCGATCACCACGACCGCGATGGCGATTGCTAGACCGCGGCGTCGCCAGTAAATCTGCGGCGGCAGGGGGCCATGCGGTTCAATATCCAGCACGTTCCCACGGTAAGCCCAGGTCACCGCGAGGTGTCCGACGTCGCTCGGCGTGTCGCCGCGTTGGCGAGCCAACAATGCACCCCGCGGCCGGGCTAGCAATGCAACCGGCGGCCGAGCCAACAATGCAGTAGAGCTAACTGTGCAGGCTAGCCGATGTCCCCGACGGTGTCCCGCAACGCCACACGCCCGTCGGCGAGGTGGTAGGTCAGGCCCAGGATGGCAAGGTCCCCGGTGCCAATCCGCTCGAGGATCGTTGTCGACCGGTACAAGAGCTGCGCAGCGGTTTCGCGGACGTGGTGCGCCTCGAATTCGTCGACCTGGCTCAGCCCTTCGCGGCGACCGGCGAGCACCGATGGCGTTACGCGTTCGACGAGGTCACGGACGTATCCGCGGGGGATCACCCCGTCGTCGAGCGCCTTCAGCGTGGCCCGGACTGCGCCGCAGCTGTCGTGGCCGAGCACCACGATCAGCGGCACGTCAAGCACCGTCACCGCGTATTCGATCGAGCCGAGCACGGCCGAGTCGATGACGTGTCCGGCCGTGCGGACCACGAACATGTCACCCAACCCCTGGTCGAAGATGATTTCGGCGGCCACCCTGCTGTCGGCGCAGCCGAACACCACCGCGGTCGGCCGCTGCCCCTCGGCCAGGCTGGCGCGATGCTCGACGCTCTGGCTCGGGTGCGCCGGTCTGCCTGCGACGAACCTCTCGTTACCCTCTTTGAGTGCCTTCCAAGCCGTCGCGGGGTTTGTGGTCGGCATGACAGACATTGTGCCCCAGCTGATCGCGTGGTATCGCCTCGAGCAACGTGACCTACCGTGGCGTCGCCCGGGGGTTAGTGCATGGCAGATCCTGGTCAGCGAGGTCATGCTGCAGCAGACGCCGGTATCGCGCGTGGAGCCGATTTTCACCGACTGGGTCCGCCGGTGGCCGACCGCGTCCGCGACAGCCGCGGCCAGCGTCGCCGACGTGCTGCGGGCCTGGGGCAAGCTCGGTTACCCGCGGCGGGCGAAGCGGTTACACGAGTGCGCGACCGTGATCGCCCGCGATCACCACGACGTGGTGCCCGACGACGTGCCAACCCTGCTTGCGTTGCCGGGAGTCGGCGAATACACCGCACGTGCGGTCGCCTCCTTCGCCTATGGGCGCCGAGTACCCGTGGTCGATACGAATGTGCGGCGGGTGGTCGCGCGGGCGATCCGTGGGGTGGCCGACGCCCCGGCCAGTGCTCGCGACCTCTCCGACGTGGCCTCGCTGCTGCCCGAGGATGCGACGGCGGCCCGCTTTTCGGCGGCGCTGATGGAGCTCGGTGCAACCGTGTGCACCGCCCGGTCCCCGCGCTGCGGGGTGTGTCCACTCAGCCCGTGCGCCTGGCGATCGGCCGGCCACCCGCCGGCCGACCAGCCGGCCCGCCGCGCCCAAACCTACGCCGGCACCGACCGGCAGGTGCGCGGCAGGCTGCTGGATGTGTTGCGCGCCAGCGACAGTGCGGTGCCGAAACACGAACTCGACGTGGCCTGGCCGGCCGACACCGCCCAGCGTGACCGCGCGCTGGCCTCACTGCTCGCAGACGCTCTGGTAGAGCTGACTCCCGACGGCCGTTACGCACTCGCTGGCCATTCAGCAGCAAGCCTCACCATCCACGCACGCGAACCTGCGCCGGTAGTCGGACGGCGTGACGCCGACGAGACGCCGGAAGTGGTGGCGCAGCAGCGTCGCGGTGCCGAAACCAGACCTGTCGGCGATGCGGTCGACGTCGAGGTCGGTCTCCTCGAGTAGCCGTCTCGCGTACAGCACTCGCTGGTCTGTCACCCACTGCATCGGCGTCGTGCCGGTCTCATCCACGAACTTCCGCGCGAAGGTGCGCTCCGACATGTTCGCGTGCCGCGCCATCGTCGCGACCGAGTGCGGCTTGCCGAGGTTCCCCAGAATCCAGTCGAGCTGGGGTGCGAACCCGGGCGAGCAGTGCGTCGGCACCGGCTGGTCGATGAATTGCCGTTGGCCGCCCTCACGTTGCGGCGGCACCACCAACTGCCGCGCAACGATGTTCGTGACTCTGCTGCCCAACTCGCGGCGCACCAGGTGCAGGCACGCGTCCATGCCCGCCGCCGCGCCGGCGCTGGTGATCAGATTGCCGTCGTCCACGAACAGCACACGGGGGTCGACCCGCGCGGTCGGATACCTCTGCGCCAATTCCTCCGCGTACGCCCAGTGGGTGGTGCAGCGCCGGCCGTCCAGCAGGCCGGCGGCACCCGCTATGAAGGCCCCGGTACAGATGGTCAAGATCGTCGAACCGGACCGCGCCGCGCCGCGCAGGGCCGAAAGGGCCGCCGGCGGGTAGGGATGGGGTCCGTCGCTGGCCTGTGCGGCGGGCACCGCAACCAGGTCGGCGCCTGCCAGCGCGTCCAGGCCGTGCTCGGGAATCACCTGGACCCCGGCCGATGTCTGCATCCGGCGACCCGCCTGTGGGCCGCACACAGTGAAGTCGAAGTGGGGCACGCCGTCGGATTCCCGGTCGACGCCGAAGACCCCGCAGAGGATTCCGAACTCGAATATCGCGAGCCTTTCCAGCGCCAGCACGGCGACCGATCTCAGCATGGCAGGATCTTATCGAATGGCCCAAGTCCTGCCACCCCGATAAAGACCCTACGTCAGCTGCGGAAGCGTCGAAAGGAACGCGGTGACGGCTCCCCGATATGCCTCCGTCGCCTCGTCGTGGACAAGGTGTCCCGCCTCCGGAACCCGCAAATAGCTTGTCCGACTGCCTGTTTCGTACATCCGCAGCATTTGGCCGGGTGGCGTGACCGAGTTGCCCGCCTCCACGAGCAGGGCCGGAACGCGCACCGCCCGCCACGGCGCCCAATAGTCTCGCGTCCCCCACTCGGCCGCGATCTCGATCCACTTCTCGACGTGGCCGTGCAGCCTGAAACCGGTCTGCGTGCGGTCGAACGCGTCGAGAAAGTATTGCCCCGCTACCGGGCCGAACTCGTCGAACACGGCCTGCGCGCTGGCGAATTCGACGGGCAACGCGTGCAGCCACGGCTCCCACGGGCCGGTGGTGCGCCCGCGGAAGTCCGGCGCCATGTCCTCCACGACGAGCGCCCTGACGAGGTCGGGTCGTTTGGCGGCCAGGCACCAGCCGTGCAGGCCGCCCATCGAGTGGCCGATGATGACGGGTGCCTGCTCGAGGGACGCGACCGCGTCGACCAGATCGCACACGAACCGCTCGGTGCTGATCGGGTGCGGATCGGCGGCCTCTCGGCCCCGGTGCCACGGCGCGTCATAGGTGTAGACCCGACCGAGTTCGGTGAGCCATGGCAGCTGCCGCCGCCACGTACTGCCGCGACCCATCAAACCGTGCACCAACACCAGGGGCATGCCCGTGCCGCCGCAATCGCTTAGCAGCATCCCCACATCTTCTCCGCCGGTGCCCGACGGCGTCGAGGCTGCCACCGACTCGCCGCAGAGGGCGCACGGTAACCTGACATCCATGACCGTGGTGAAGATCAACGCAATCGAGGTGCCGCCGGACGCCGGCCCCGAACTGGAGAAGCGATTCGCCCATCGAGCGCACGCCGTTGAGAACTCCCCGGGTTTCCTCGGCTTTCAGCTGCTTCGGCCCGTCAAGGGCGAGGATCGGTATTTCGTGGTCACACACTGGGAGTCCGAAGAGGCGTTCCAGGCGTGGGCGACCGGCCCGGCCATCGAAGCTCACGCCGGGCACCGCGCGAATCCGGTGGCGACCGGAGCGTCGTTGCTGGAGTTTGAGGTTGTGTTGGACGTTGCGGGGACCGGCGCGAAGGCGTAGCGCAGGCCGCGCGGCGGCATCGCTGGTCGCCGTCGCGGCGGTGGGCGCCCTCGTGTGCGGTTGCTCGAGGGCGTCGTCGGTCGCGCCCCATACCGCCCCCCATACCGAGATCAGCATGAACACTCCGCCCGGCTTCCGCGCCCAGCAGACCATGGACATGCTGAACTCGGACTGGCCAATCGGTCCCAAAAGTGTTGCGACCCTGGCCGCCCCCGACAAAGTGGACAGCGTCGAAGCGACGATGGAAAACCTTTGGTGGGAGCGGCCGTTCACAGTTTCCGGGGTCGACTACAACGCCGGCCGCGTGAAACTGCATCTGGTGAACTCTTTCGGTGCCGGGCAGGACATCGAGATCCACACCGACGACAACACGATGGTCGACCAGTTCGACGCCGAGTTGGTGTCGCCGCGGATCAACTCGTGGGCGGACGTCGACGGCGAGCTTGCCAAGTCCGGTGCGCGTTACTCCTATCAGGTCGCCAAGGTCAACGGCGGCCGCTGCGACAGGGTGGCGGGTACCAACACCGGCGAATCCCTGCCGCTGGCATCGATTTTCAAGCTCTACGTGCTGTACGCGGTTTCCGACGCGGTCAAGGCCGGCACCCTCTCGTGGGGCGACGAGCTCACTGTCACGCTTCAGGCCAAGTCTGTGGGTTCGTCAGGCCTCGAGACGCTGCCGCCCGGCGCGAAGGTGTCGGTACGCACCGCCGCCGAGAAGATGATCGCCAACAGCGACAATATGGCCACCGATCTGCTGATCGACAAAGTCGGGACGGTCGCCGTCGAACGGGCACTCGTCGAGGCGGGCCACCACGACCCGGCAAGCATGACCCCGTTCCCGACGATGCACGAGTTGTTCTCCGTCGGCTGGGGGGAACCCGATCTGCGCGAGCAGTGGAAGGACGCCGTGCGAACGGGCCTTCCGCAAGCCCGGGCCCACGTCCTCGAAGAGGCCAATTCCCGCCCCTACCAGCCCGATCCGATGCGCACCCGCACCCCGGCGTCATCGTACGGCGCCGAGTGGTACGGCAGCGCCGAAGACATCTGCCGGGTGCACGCCGCGTTGCAGCTGGGCGCGATCGGGGCCGCGGCGCCGGTGCGCGAGATCGTGTCGGCGATCCCGGGCATCGACCTTGATCGACAGCAATGGCCCTACATCGCTGCCAAAGCGGGAAACCTGCCCGGCGACTTGACCTTCAGCTGGTATGCGGTCGACCGCACCGGGCAGGCCTGGGTGGTCAGCTTCCAGCTGAACTGGCCGCGGTTCCACGGTCCGAGCGCGGGCGCTTGGGTGATATCGATCGCCAAGCAGGTGTTCGCGATGCTCCCCTAGGGGGCTCGGTCACTCGGTGGCAGCCGCGCCGTGCGTGCCGGCTGCTCCCGCCTTTGCCAGGTCCGCTTCCGAGGTCTTGGCCGGCTTCCGGGTGCCGATGAACGTGAGCACCGCGTCCTCGCCGGCGCTCTCACCGTCCCAGTTGTCGACGTCGACCGTGACGAGCTGGCCCGGTCCGACCTCCTCGAAGAGGATCTTCTCCGAAAGTGCGTCCTCGATCTCGCGCTGGATGGTCCTGCGCAGCGGCCTCGCACCCAGCACCGGGTCGAACCCGCGCTTGGCCAACAGCGCCTTCGCCTTGTCGGTCAGCTGCAGCGCCATGTCCTTGCTCTTCAGCTGCTTCTCCACCCGGCCGGTCATCAGGTCGACCATCCGGATGATCTCGTCACGAGTCAGCTGGTGGAACACGATGATGTCGTCGATGCGGTTGAGGAACTCCGGCCGGAAGTGCTTCTTCAGCTCGTCGTTGACCTTCTGCTTCATCCGCTCGTAGTTGTTGTCGCCGCCACCCTGGGTGAACCCGAGACCGACCGCCTTGGAAATGTCGGCCGTGCCCAGGTTCGACGTGAAGATCAGCACGGTGTTCTTGAAGTCGACCGTGCGGCCCTGACCGTCGGTGAGCCGGCCGTCCTCGAGGACCTGCAACAGGCTGTTGTAGATCTCCTGGTGCGCCTTTTCGATCTCGTCGAACAGCACCACGGAGAACGGCTTGCGGCGCACCTTCTCGGTGAGCTGGCCGCCCTCTTCGTAGCCCACGTAGCCCGGAGGGGCACCGAACAACCGCGAGGCGGTGAACCGGTCGTGGAACTCGCCCATGTCGATCTGGATGAGCGCGTCGTCGTCGCCGAACAGGAAGTTGGCCAGCGCCTTGGACAGCTCGGTCTTACCGACGCCGGACGGGCCGGCGAAGATGAACGAGCCGGACGGCCGCTTGGGGTCCTTCAGCCCGGCGCGGGTGCGGCGGATCGCCTTGCTGACGGCCTTGACCGCGTCCTCCTGGCCGATGATCCGCTTGTGCAGCTCGGTCTCCATGCGCAGCAGCCGGGTGGTTTCCTCCTCGGTCAGCTTGAACACGGGGATGCCGGTCCAGTTGCCGAGCACCTCGGCGATCTGCTCGTCGTCGACCTCCGCGACAACGTCCAGATCACCGGATCGCCATTGCTTTTCGCGCTCGGCGCGCTGCGCGACGAGCGTCTTCTCCCGGTCGCGCAGGGCGGCGGCCTTTTCGAAGTCCTGCGCGTCGATCGCGGACTCCTTCTCGCGGCGTGCCTCGGCGATCTTCTCGTCGAACTCGCGCAGGTCTGGCGGCGCGGTCATCCGCCGGATCCGCATCCGCGCGCCGGCCTCGTCGATCAGGTCGATCGCCTTGTCCGGCAGGAACCGGTCATTGATGTAGCGGTCGGCCAGCGTCGCGGCGGCCACCATCGCCGAATCGGTGATCGACACCCGGTGGTGCGCCTCGTAACGGTCGCGCAGGCCCTTGAGGATCTCGATGGTGTGCTCGACCGTCGGCTCGCCGACCTGCACCGGCTGGAAGCGGCGCTCCAGCGCGGCGTCCTTCTCGATGTACTTGCGGTACTCGTCGAGCGTGGTGGCTCCGATGGTTTGCAGCTCACCACGCGCCAATTTGGGCTTCAGGATTGACGCGGCGTCGATCGCACCCTCCGCGGCACCCGCGCCGACCAGCGTGTGCAGCTCGTCGATGAACAGGATGATGTCGCCGCGCGTGTTGATCTCCTTGAGCACCTTCTTCAGCCGTTCCTCGAAGTCACCGCGGTAGCGGCTACCGGCCACCAGTGAGCCGAGGTCCAGCGTGTAGAGCTGCTTGTCCTTGAGCGTCTCCGGCACCTCACCGTGCACGATCGCCTGCGCCAGCCCCTCCACGACGGCGGTCTTGCCGACGCCGGGCTCGCCGATCAGCACCGGGTTGTTCTTGGTGCGACGGGACAGCACCTGCATGACCCGCTCGATTTCCTTCTCGCGACCGATGACCGGGTCGAGCTTGCCTTCCATCGCGGCCGCGGTCAGGTTGCGGCCGAACTGGTCGAGCACCAACGACGTCGACGGGTTGCCGGACTCGCCCCCACGGCCGCCGGTGCCCGCCTCCGCGGTCTCCTTGCCCTGGTAGCCACTGAGCAGCTGAATCACCTGCTGGCGCACGCGGGTCAGCTCGGCGCCGAGCTTGACCAGCACCTGGGCGGCAACCCCCTCGCCCTCGCGAATCAGGCCGAGCAGGATGTGCTCGGTGCCGATGTAGTTGTGGCCGAGCTGCAACGCCTCGCGCAGGGACAGCTCCAGCACCTTCTTGGCGCGCGGCGTGAACGGGATGTGACCCGACGGCGCCTGCTGCCCTTGGCCGATGATCTCCTCGACCTGGCTGCGGACACCCTCCAACGAGATGCCGAGCGACTCCAGTGACTTGGCGGCGACGCCCTCGCCCTCGTGGATCAGCCCGAGAAGGATGTGCTCGGTCCCGATGTAGTTGTGATTGAGCATCCGGGCCTCTTCTTGGGCCAGGACGACAACGCGCCGTGCGCGGTCGGTGAATCTTTCGAACATCGGTGGTTACCTGCTCTCCCTCACGGTGAGTACTGCGGACCGACTAGTTGATCGCGCACACCCGCCATCCACTCTAATGGCCTGCCGCCTTCGCTGCCCCACCACTGGAGAAGCCACCCCCCCGGCCATTTGCGGTACATACGTCGTTACACGGGGTGCAACGCCGCCGCACCCCGATTAGTTTCCCCGGATCGCCCGGGTGCGGTTCGCCCCTAGCGAAAGCCCGCCACCCCAGTAACGGGCCCAGGCCGAGAATTATGTGGCGGCGTGGAATGCGTCGATTACGTCGGCCGGGATCCGCCCTCTGGTCGACACGTTGTGGCCGTTCCGCCGGGCCCATTCCCTGATCGCGGCGCTCTGCTCCCGGTCGATCGTCGCGCGCCCGCGCCCCGAACCCGATGCGCGGCCCCGGCGACGACCGCCGACCCGGCGGCCCTTTTCCACCCAGACCTTCAGGTCCTCGCGAAGCTTCTTGGCATTCTTCGTCGACAGATCTATCTCGTAGGACACACCATCCAGGCCGAATTCCACGGTCTCGTCAGCCGATGCCTCGCCGTCGAAATCATCGACCAACGTCACGGTTACTTTCTTGGCCACTTTCTACACTGCTCCTTCTGAACTGTGCGGCCTCGCGTCGGTGACGCGGGAGTCGATGCCGATTACTAATGTGCCATAAAACGCCGCAAAAACAAACCCAGTTGCTTACGGGACCGCTGTTCAGTCGGTGTGTCTGCGAACAATCGGGAACAATACCGTCTCCCTAATTCCCCGGCCCGTCAATACCATCATCAGCCGGTCGATGCCCATTCCCGTGCCGGTGGTGGGCGGCATCCCATACTCCATTGCTGCGAGGAAATCCTCGTCCAGGGCCATTGCCTCGTCGTCGCCGGCGGCGGCGGCTCGGGCTTGGGCTTCGAATCGCTCCCGCTGGATCACCGGATCAACTAATTCCGAATAGCCGGTTGCCAACTCGACTCCGCGGACATACAGGTCCCACTTCTCGGTGACGCCGGGAATGCTGCGGTGCTGGCGAGTCAACGGTGCGGTTTCGACGGGAAAATCGCGCACGAACGTCGGGGCGTACAAGAACTTGCCAACGGAATGTTCCCACAATTCTTCGACGAGCTTGCCATGTCCCCAGCGGCGATCACTGGGGATCTCGATGCCGAGGCGGTCCGCGTGGCTGTGAAGATGCTCCGAAGATGTCTCGGGAGTAATCGGCTCCCCCAGCGCCTCCGACAACGACGGGTACATTTCCACCGAGGTCCAGTTGCCGTCGATGTTAAATTCAGTCCCGTCGGGAAGCGTCAACACCCGTGTGCCGAACACTTCGTCGGCGGCTTCTTGAATAACCTCTCGGATCATCACCGCCGAATCGTCGTAGGTACCGTACGCCTGATAAGTCTCTAGCATCGAGAATTCCGGCGAATGGGTGGAATCGGCACCCTCGTTTCGGAACACGCGAGAAAGTTCGAACACCTTGTCGAATCCGCCAACGACGCAGCGCTTCAGGAACAGCTCCGGGGCGATCCGCAGGTACAGGTCGGTGTCCATCGCGTTGGAGTGGGTGGCGAACGGGCGTGCGGCGGCACCACCGGCCAGCGTCTGCAGCATCGGCGTCTCCACCTCGAGGAAGTCGCGCCGGTGCAGCGCGTTCCGCAAGGCGCGGACCACGGCGACGCGCTCGCGGGCCACCGTCCGCGCCTCGGGGCGCATGATCAGATCGACGTAGCGCTGCCGGACCCGCGACTCCTCGCTCATCTCCTTGTGCGCCACCGGCAGCGGGCGTAACGCCTTGGCCGCCATCTGCCAGGAGTCGGCCAGGACGGAGAGCTCGCCGCGGCGCGAGCTGATCACCTCACCGTGCACGAAGACGATGTCGCCGAGGTCGACGTCGGACTTCCACCTGTCGAGTTCGGCCTGCCCGACGCTCGCCAGGCTGATCATCACCTGCAGCTGCGTGCCGTCACCTTCCTGCAGCGTGGCAAAGCAGAGCTTGCCCGAGTTGCGGGCGAACACGACGCGGCCCGCGACCCCGACGACGTCGCCGGTGGTGGCGTCGGCCGGCAGGTCGGGATGGGCGGTGCGGATCTGGCTGAGCGTGTGGGTGACGGGCACCGCCACCGGGTACGGCTCGGTGCCCTCCTCGAGCAGGCGCTCGCGCTTACCCCGCCGGATCCGGAACTGCTCCGGCTCATCGACGGGATCGCGCGGGCCTGCCGAACTCACGACGTGGAAGCCTAAGCGATGAGCGCTTGCGCGAAGAGCAGAAGGCAGCGATGAGCGCTTGCGCGAAGAGCAGAAGGCAGCGATGAGCGCTTGCGCGAAGAGCAGAAGGCAGCGATGAGCGCTTGCGCGAAGAGCAG
>Ga0153922_1000318_pt1 | contig 19647 bp, 20 predicted proteins | sample TSNJ006MetaG_FD_104723 | JGI IMG/M metagenome (GOLD analysis project Ga0153922, IMG submission 104723) | Attine ant fungus gardens microbial communities from New Jersey, USA - TSNJ006 MetaG | ecosystem: Host-associated > Fungi > Mycelium > Unclassified | place: USA: New Jersey, Brendon T. Byrne... | reverse complement strand
TTTAAAGAATAGAACGGCACTGGACATCCTTCCGGTGTCGTTTCTGAGTTACGGTGATTACATTTCTTTGTAGACTAATACCAAATTATTTGTTTTAGGAAACAGGATAAGGCAAGATAGATGCATGATAATAAATCGGAACGAATGGAGATACAAATATGGGAACTATTATCGGTGAAATTAATTTGGATAAAATCACGTTGGAACAGGTATCTGATTTTTATGAATTCCTACAAGGTAAGCATATGCCAAAAGAACTAACTTTGGAAAATATATCAGAACTGACACAGCAAGAAGCATTTTCTGTAATTTATTACATGCAGGAAATAATGGAAATATTACCGGACAAATTTGAGAAGTGTATAGTATGCGGTAATATTTATGATAGTTACGAAGAAGGCACATATATAGATGAGAATTCATATTTTGAAGATATGGATGGTAATGAAATTTCCCTGGAGTTTAAGTATGGAAATTATTGCGAACAATGCAAACCTAATTATGTTATGACAAGGATGAGAGTGATGAGGATAGCAACGCACTATTCACCTATATTCCTGACAGCAAATGGGAAAGAACGGAGGGTTTTAAAATGAGTTATTGGGCATATATGAGTAACGCTTTTTTTGAGGTCAAGACAGAACATACAGAAAGAGTCCTTAAAAAGCTTAAAAACTATGGTTATTTGGCTGAGCTGGACGATGAAGGCGAAATCATCGAATTGTATTTTAACGGAGATAAATTGGCTTGTGATGAAGACATCATGTTCCAGGCTATTGCTCCATATGTCGAGGATGGCAGTTTCATTGAAATGGTTGGTGAAGACGGAGACTGTTGGCGCTGGATTTTCAAAGACGCCAAATGCAAAGAGGTTAGGGCTGAAGTTACGTGGCCTGACGAATAAAAATGTTATTAAACACAAGGAATGTATGTCTACTCACACCTGTCTGGTGTAGCAGGCAGCTATGCCATGGGACTTCTAACTTCCACTCGGAAAATCATGGAGGTTCTGGAGACAGAACTGATTCGTATAAAAATAGTCCCCAGCTGAGTCTGGATAATTATGAAGTGACCCCACATTTGCAGCAACGTGGATTTACCTATATACTAAAGTTTGATAAGAACAATGGTAACAGGGATTACCGTATACTAGGTGGTCACCTTATGAAAAGAATACTACGAATCGGAATGGATGTCCACAGGACAAATTATACTTTATGCACAATGGAACCAGGAGGTAATGATAATGAGCTTTGAAAGTTTAATAGATTCAGCAGAAAAAGTAAGAAGCGAAACCGTTGGAAGAAAAGATAAGATTAGCAAAGCAGTAACAGAACAGATGAATGCAATCCATAGAGCCAAGAAAGCAGGGAGAAGTGAAACTTGCTGGATATTGGATAATACAGATATTGAGGATGCCGTAAAGAAAATGTTTATTAAAAAGGGCTATACGTTTAGACCAACAGGGTATATAGGAGGCGTATGGCAAACAACGATTAATATTTGTTGGTAGAAGGAGTGAATGTGGAAGAGAGAAAAGGCATTGAGAAAATGAAAGTCGAATTTGAAGTTGTAGTAACGAATGAGGACATAGATGACATTATGTGCAGTGCATTGGAAGGAGGCATAAATTACTGGTGTTGCAAAGCAGAAGTTATTGGTGAATACCTCGGAGAATACGGAAGCGAGCAGATTAGTAGAGGTGGTATGCTGAAATTGCATGATTTAGAAGAAGATGCAGTGTATGAACTGACGAAAGAAAAGTTCCTAAAGGGATTGGAAAAGTATCTGAAAAAGCCTACATATTTAGATATATTAGAGTTTAAAGGCCAAGAGGTGAGGTTGGATACTGGCTATGCAGATGCGGAGGTAGCGGATGTAATAATTCAATATGCGTTGTTTAATGATGTGATTTATGGATAGGAGGAAAGGATTTATTTATGGCTAATTATGATGCAACAATTAGAACTAATTATTTCGCTGTGAAAGATGCAGGTGAATTCCGTAAATTGATACATTCTGTCAGTGCAGAGGATGAGGTGCATATTTTTGAGCAAGCCCAGCCTGATGGCAGCAAAAAGTTAGGATTTGGCTGTTATGGGAATATCTATGGAATACCCGTTAAACCCGATGAGGATGACTCCGAGCAGGATATAAATTGCTTTTATGATGGTTTACAACGTCTGGTTCGTGGAGACGACGCCATTATTATAACGGAGGTTGGCAGCGAAAAGCTACGGTATGTAATTGGCTGCAGCACCGTTATTACCAGCAAAGAGATTCAATGCGTCAGTATTCCCGATGATGCACTGCATCTGGCTCAGAAGTTATTGGGAAATAAAGATTTCCAGACTCAGATGGATTACTGAACTGGGATTAGTAATGAGGAGGACTGCCATGTTTGACTTTGTTGTGTGCTTGAATTGTGGAAGTGCAGGAACAGTGGAATTGGGTGCGGAGATATGCCCGGAATGTGGGAAAATAGGAGTATTAGTGTTCGTTGATAAGTGGAATCCTGAGCTACCATACAATGTATCTGTGGAGGATAAGATCCATTTTATATCAAGGTGTGAGGCAAATAAATTAATTGACAAGGCAAATGCAGGGAATGCGTATTTGGATAATGGAAATTTTTACACATGCGCCGGCGAACAGTTTCTTGCAATACAATGTTATGGGAATGAATTGCTTATTGAGAGTTTCACTGAACGTAGAGAATGTTTTGAATGGCTCTTGATGAAGTCCGGCTATTAATCAGATGAAGGAAATTAATGTACATATGGAGCAGAGAATGGATGCGTAAACATATCCATGAATGAATTAGAAGCCTATGTAAGTTCTTATTATCCCACTTTAGATCAACTGAAAGAGACCTATAAAGAGAACAGCAATGGGATCATAGCTGAATGCATTTTCGAACAGTTGCAGTGGGGTGAGGCAGAATTCGTAAGAAGAGCATCTAACAAAAAGGAAGTAAGAAAAATCGTATATGAATACATAACCAGCCATTGAACCAGCAATAAGTGGGTAACGGCTTTTTTGCAGCTGCAGGCAATTATATCAGGATATTAAAAAAGTTAAGTCAAAAATCAGGTTGATAAGACAAGCTTGTTTTTTGACTTAGAATATAACATTTTATATGGGGAGTATCATACAAGGAGAGTATACTTATCCGTAAAGCAGTAAATTGAGAATAAATTGAAAGCATATTGCGACAATCATGTTATTGACACAATATTTTGGCTGAATTATACTGATAGAGTACAAGTTTTGCGTGATTCATGGGAGAGGCAGGGCTTTACAGGATGCATATAAAAGGGTAACCATATAACGGTTGCCCTTTTTGTGTTCAGAAAAACGAAAGGAGGCGTTTAATATTATGGTTCAAGGTAAATTGCAGGGAAACATAAGGGGACAACTTCATAAATTGGTCGGTTATAAAAATTTATTCATTCATAAAGTTGGAAACTACATACCCCGGATGATGTTTTTCATATTTTCATTCATTACCGCATCTTCATATTATGTTATCCCTGTAAACGCAACAGGCATTTTTGATATTGCAAAAAGTGCCATGAATACCGTATATAAAGATATTGCCGGTATAAGTACGGTGGCAGCGGTAGTTTGTGCAGCGGTATGCTTATTTCTGATGAATTTTAGCAAATCTGGCCGGACTGTGGATGAATCCAGAACCTGGCTGAAACGGATTATCATTTGTTGGGCAGCTATTATGACCATGGGTGCAATCGTTACTTATATGCAGACGATAATTCCAAAGGGTGATTTTTCAGGATAGTCTACTTTTGTCAGATCTCCCGGGCAGGAGAAGGCAACAACGCACGGCAGTTTTGCCTTAACAATAGTGTTCCATTCAATCAATGAATCTGTTGATATTCAACAAGGTTTATTATTTTTGTCTAAAAAAAGGCAGATTCATGAAAATTTGAAAATGCCGTATGTAAATGCCGAAGGTAGCTTAGGCAGACGGTGTCTTCGTAAACCGAATATAAAAAGGGGAGGGAGAAGGATATTATAATATGACATGGTTAATAGACCTACTTTTTGAGGCAATTCAGACGAAAATAAGTCAATTTATCGTTGCCATGATTGACCTTATTAGCAGTACTTTTATGGAGTTGATGTCTTGTGATCTGAATTTATTTGAAGAATTGTTTTCAGTTGTAAAAAGCCTGTATGTAAATGCGATTGTTCCGCTTGGAATGGCAATGCTTCTTGTAATCTGTCTGTTCCAATTGTTTAAGGGTATGTTTGGAAGAGCCGGATTAGAAAGTGAGGATCCTATCCAGCTTGTTTTTCGTACCGTGATATGTGCGTTTGCAGTTATGTATGCGAGGGGAATTGTGAATTACATATTAAAATTTGCCGGCACACCATATAGTTGGGTTGCAGGTACAAAAATTGAAGTAAACAGCTTCTCAGAGTATGTGAATACGTCTGATCTGATTGTTGGTACATTAGGACTGGATACGTTTAGTATGCAGATACTTATGCTGATTATGAATATTGTGGTTGCATGGAATTACTTTAAGATGCTGTTTGTAATAGCGGAACGTTATGTACTGCTCGGCATATTCAGCTATACCAGCCCCTTAGCATTCGCTACTGGTGGTTCTAAGGCAACAAACAATATTCTGGCAAGCTGGTCCAAGATGTTTGGGGGACAGGTAGTGCTCATTATCTTGAACGCATGGAGCCTCAAGGTGTTCCTGAGCGGATACGGTAATCTGTCGGCTTCCTCCACTTATGGATTTACCAAGTTTTTTACGGCAATACTTTGCTTAATCGGATTTTCAAAAGTGGTATTTAAAATGGACTCTTATTTAGCCAGCCTCGGCGTGAATTTGGGACGTCCTTCCAGTGGAATGGGCGGGATGGGTCTCTTGATGATTGTCAGCAGGCTTATGTCGATGGGCAGAAGTTTCTCAGGTAATGGAGGCACGGATAATTCCGGTTCTGGAAACAGCAGTGAAAGTAATGGATCGGAGAGCGGTCCAAATGGTACGATTCCTTTGTCGGCCGGAGTCACATCGTCTATGGCAAATGATGATATTGCAATGGAACCGGATGACGCTGCCGTAACAGGCAAAGACTCTGAGATGGCAGCTTCTCTGGCGGGTGAGATGGATAATGAACAAACCGGAGATGACATGGACAATATACATGAAGGTCCGGAGGAGGATGCTCAGCAGATGCAGCCGGATATTTCACAGGACGATGCTGGTATTGACGGTCTTGATGAAGATGGTATTCTGGATGGTATGAATCCTGAAGGCAGTATTGATAATCCGGTCGATGAGGCCACTGATGTGCAGGGTACAAATGCAGATCCTGAAAATATTTCAGATGGTCTTGGAGGAATGGCAGAGAATGATACAATACCAACAGATATGGATGGAGAATCCATGGAAGCCGGCCAGAAAGATGAAAATATTGGTCAGGATACAGATAATATGGATGCTTTTTCTGAACATCAGGGCAGTATATCAGACGGTATTGGTATGATAGGAAGTGATTCCGGGAAAAAGAGTGATAAGGGAACCGCAAAAAATAAGGGAGATAACGAAGGTGGCGTGAGAGTACCTGTATCAAATGAATCTGCTTCCACGATATCAGCTATTGGAAATGGGAAGGCGCATGGATACAAGGAACAATTAAATGGAGGTAGTTCAAGTGCGGCTTCCACAGGATTTGGAACAGGCGGTGCTGGACATACAACTTATGAAAGCGGTGGCAAACAATATGACAGGTATAATGCGGACATGTTCGAGCCTCCATCAGGAAAGTACAGAGCCATTAATGACAATGGAAAAAGATATTATGACGTAGAAAGCAGTACCATGGTAAATCCATCATCCGTGGAAATAACAGATGACGGGGCAATTAAATATGAAGAGAGTAAATCCAGTGAGAGTATATCTAAAAGCAAAGGGGACATTCCCTATACTCCTCAAGAGGAGTAGAATCCATCAAGGCGGCGGGGAAAAAGGCTGCCTTTTTTTTGTATGCGGAGGTGATGAAGATAAGCGATAAGAGTCAGGAAAAAAGCCCGATGGATCAGGCGGCATCCGGTGCTGCTCATGCAGCGAAAACCGCAGGCAGTATACATAGTGCCGCAAACATGGCAAATAAAGGATTAAAATCTGCTCAGGCAGCACATGCCGCGGCTGGTGCTGCAAAAGCAGGAGCAGCAGCCGCTACGGCAGGAACAACAGTTGGAACGGCATTAGGAGGTCCATTTGGAGCAGTTATAGGAAAAATAGTTACGAGTAAAACATTCTGGAAAGTAATAGGGGGTATTTTTGCAGCTCTCTTGCTATTTATGTTTATCATAGCAAACTTTTTTGGAATCATTTTATCTTATTTGGGCTTCCTTAATGCAGATGATTATGTGATGCAGGCTAGAAATGCTGACGTGGCCAATCTTCGGATAAGGATAGAAGAATTATTTAAGGAAAAGGAAAATGCCGAAGATGATATAGCGGAAATCATAGAATCACAAAGAGATTTGCTGTTGGATGGGATTGAAGCGGATTTTTCGGATAATTATACAGACTTTGAAACTTATCATGTGATTGATGAATATGAAACCAAAATGAAAGATAATCTGCCGCGTTATCTTGCTTATCTTCTCTCCGAGCAGTGGAGCGGGAGCCAGATTGTCACTTTTAATGGTTACGGAAAATCCAGCAGCTTAGCAACAGAATTGACGAGCAGTTATGATGCTCACTTTGAGCAGGCGGCCGCTACCTATAATGTCCCGGCAGCATTGTTAAAAGCAATGGGCAAAGTAGAATCAAACTTTAATCCGAATGCGGTATCAGGCGCAGGTGCTCAGGGGATTATGCAGTTGATGCCCGGCACGGCGGCTTCCCTTGGAGTGACAGACCCTTTTGACCCCAAACAAAATATTTTTGGCGGTGCGAAATATGTGGCATCGCTCATGGATACATTTACTGGTTATCCTAATCAGCTTGAACTTGTGATTGCAGGATACAATGCAGGACCGGGAGCCGTTCAAAAGGCAGGATATCAGGTACCAGACTACGCAGAGACAAAAGCGCATGTACAAAAGGTAATGTCTTATCTAACGGATACAGGAAATGCGGAATCTGATACGGCAGAGGCGGATTGGAATCTGATGTACAGTATGCTCTATGATACAGTTGAGGAGAATGCAAATAACATGTTTGGCTGGTCGGTAACAGATAAAACGGAACGCAGTCAGGAAGTGAAATACTATATGGAATCCTCCGGCGTTTCACTTGAGATATCTCAGAAAGATTATAACAGTTATATTGAGCAGGGAATAACAACAATTTATGAAAAAGAGATTATAAAAAAGAGCAAAATCGAGTACACGGTTGCCTTGAAATTAACCGGTTTACAGTCGGATGAAGGGGAATTTGGATACCGGTTTATTACTAGCGAAACACTCTTCAATACAGCCATACAGTTGTTAAAACTATTGGAGGATGGTATTGACTGGGCTAAGCAGATGCTTTTTCAGATGTTTAACTGGACAGATCTGGTGTTTGGATCAGGTACCGGGGACAGCTACATTTCCGGAATTGATGTAAGTGGGGATATCATCAGGTATGATACGGTGGCAGGGTGTGTTGGTTATTGCGTATATTTTAACCAGACAGAAGAACCGTGGGCAAGTATGCCTTATTCCTCCTCCACTATTAGGGCTTCCGGATGCGGACCTACCAGTCTGGCAATTGTAATCAGCACCCTGACGGGGCAGTCTGTGACACCGCAGACTTTGTGCAATTATGCGGCGAATAATGGATATTATGTACCGGGAGCCGGTACAAGTCATGCCTTTATCGGACAAGTCCCGCAGCAATACGGACTAAATGTGCAGCGTGTCAATAAAAGCCAGATGTCTGAGATTACAAGAGCACTAAAAGAGGGAAAGATGGTTGTCGAAATATGTGCAGGAAATACCATAACCGGCAGCGGAAGCGGGCACTTTATTGTGCTGACTGGGGTAACAGGTAGTGGAAACATAACAATTGCTGATCCGGCAAGCAGGGAACGGACGGGTAAGGAGTATAGTGTCGGGACGATTCAAAGTTATGCGAGGAGTGATGTTGATGCATTCTGGATTATTGGGAGGGAAGCGATTGGAAATTAAGAGTATATGGATTCTGATGTTTGCAGCATTCCTTTTATTTACTTGGGAGCCGTATTCTACATATGCGGCCCAAGAGGAAGAGGTGTTAGAAATCAAAGAATGGCGTAATGGTTATGCGTATGATGAGCAAAACAACCAGATAAAAGATACCTGGGCTATTGACAATTATGTTTTTGAAGGGAAATATGTGTGCTTTGATTCAGAGGGAAATGTACTTGTCAGGGCTGAAGAGATTCTGGAGGATATGGATTTTAGTTTATATGCTTCTGACACAGAGATGGATAAAGGGATGGTTGCCTTACGAGTAAATTGTTTTGATGGATTTGATGGTAGCATATATCTTGTTTTTACGAATGTAAACAACGGGCAGTTGGTCTATGAAATTAATAGGGAGATGGAATATATGAGGAATATCCACCTTGCGTCCAATACTTACGTTTTAATCGGAGTAACACGAAACGAAGGGAGTGAGCAGGAATATAAAGTTGAAGTGAGTCCAGGGGAATTTACAATTTCCAATAATGGCTTTCTTGTTGTGAATATTATTGTGAGGGAGGGTGAGTCAGACATTGATATCAGCAATGCATTGTCTTCTTTTTTTGCTTCAAAAGAAGCAGACGGAACTGAGGATGAGAGCCGGTATGCTTTACAAGAAGATGAAGGGGAGGAAGCTAAAAAAGAGAAATCCCCAAATGCGGATTTTGCAGTAGAGAATTTTATTTTAATGATAACAGTTTTAATTAGCGCTATGGTTTGTATCGTATGGTGGTTTAAAAAGAAGGAGAGAGGAGGAAAATGATGCCTGGAAAAGAATTATATCCTATCCCACCTAATTTTGCAGAAGAGGGAACTCTTTTTAGCGGCAGGATACGGACAAGGAATGCCGTAGAGACAGCGTTCTTTTTTTTAGTCCTTATACAGCCTTTATTAAGGCTTAGCACTCCACTGAAATATAAAATATATATTGGACTCATTGTCATCTTGCCGGTAGTTATTCTAAGCATTGTTGGGATTCAGGGGCAGAGCCTGACGGCTTTTGTATGGAGTTTCTTAAAGTTTCTGAAAAATAAAAGGATATTGTGTGCACCAAGTGAGAAGCAGAAACTTGTCAGAAACAGAAAATTGAATAAATTACACCAAAAACAAATGAGCAGCCTGAAAAAAAGACAAAAGAAACCTAGAGGGAAGGAAGGTCGCCATGAACGAGATAAAAGAACTGGAGATGCAGTTAAAGGAGGCAAAGCAGGCAAAAAAGAGCGAGCAGAAAGAAAAAAAGAAGCAGATAAGGGAGTCAAGCAGGAGTGAAAGAGACCAGATAAGGAAACAGGCAGAAGATAGAAAAAAAGAGAAAAAAGAGCTTGCAGGGATAGAAAGGCAACTGATAAAAGAGCAGAGGCTTATTCAGGAGGAACGGGTAAAAAACAGTCAAAGGAAGCAGCACAAAAAAGTATCCGAAGAAAAAGAGGAGTCTAAGGAGAGAGGAGCGGAATATATACCTCCTATCCCCATGACACTTGCAAGTGAGTATCTGCCAATCAGAAAGATTGAAAGAGGGGTTATCACGACGACGGATGACAGACATCTTGCTTTAATAGAAGTGAAACCAGTTAATTTTTTGCTTCGCAGCAATGCCGAGCAAAAAAGCATCATCCATGCTTTTATCAGTTACCTGAAAATAGCACCGGTAAGAATGCAGATCAAGATGTTTTCAAAAAAGGCAGATATTTCAAAGTACATTAACAAGATATATCAGGAGATGGAAAAAGAAGAGGATGAAAAATGCCGGGTACTTCAAGAAGATTACATAAACCTGATCAAGCAAATTGGAGCCAAGGAGGCTATTACAAGGCGTTTTTTACTTATTTTTGAATATCAGCAAAATACGAACAAGCATCCAAGTACAGAGGAGATACAAATATACCTGAATTCGCTAGCGCAGACGGCCAAACGTTATCTTACAAAGGCAGGTAATGAAGTAATTGTACCTGATAATAAGACAGAGTTTTATATAGACATTTTTTATAGTATTTTGAATCGTAGGACAAGCACATACAAGCCGGTTAAGCAAAAGATAAGTGAAGTGCTGGAGAGGTATATCAATGAGTTTGGAAAGGAGAGTGTGGCAAACATACCAGTTACAGAATTTTTTGCACCTGAAAGTATCAGTTTTCGGCATGGAAATTATATCATTATGGACGACGTATACCATACCTATCACTTTATTCCGTCAGGAAAATACCGATCGAAGGTAGCTCCGGGCTGGGTAAGCCTTTTAGTCAATGCGGGGGAAGGGATTGACCTGGATATCTTCATCTTTAAACAGGATAAAATAAAGAGCATGGAAAGAATCGGGCGCAGGATACGTATCAACCGTTCAAAAATCAAGGATACATCGGACACCAATACAGACTTCGATGATTTGGCTGAATCCATTAAATCGGGATATTATCTAAAAAATGGTCTATCGAACAATGAAGATTTTTACTATATGGTTATGATGGTGACCGTAACAGGTTACAGCGAAAAGGAAGTAGAATGGCGTTCCAAAGAAATGAAAAAGCTGTTAAATTCCCAGGACTTAGACATTGTAAGCTGCTTATTCCGGCAGGAGTCTGCTTTCTTATCGGCACTTCCCCTGCTTAACCTTGACAAAAATATATATGACAGGGGAAGAAGAAATGCACTTACAACTGGAATAGCGGGGTGTTATCCATTTACCAGTTACGAGATGGCGGATGAGGATGGCATCATGATGGGGGTCAATAAGGCTAATAACTCACTGGTTATTTTGGATCTTTTTAATTCCCTGCTTTATAAAAATGCCAACGTGATATTACTGGGAACTACCGGCGCAGGAAAGACATTTACCCTGCAGCTCATGGCTCTTAGGATGCGGAGGAAAGGGATACAGACCTTCATTATCGCACCAGATAAGGCGCATGAGTTTGCCAGGGCGTGCCAGAATATCAATGGGTCTTTCATTCAGATATCCCCAGCTTCAAGCAGCTGTATTAATGTCATGGAAATTAAGAAAACAGATACCTCTACAAACGAGTTGATCGATGGGGATATTATTAAACGCTCTGAATTAGCATCAAAAATTCAGGATCTACATATCTTCTTTCTTTTGCTTATCCCAGATATGACGCATGAGGAAAGGCAGCTCCTTGATGAAGCATTAGTACAGGCTTATTATCAAAAAGGCATCACACACGATAATGCTTCCCTGTATGATCCGGACAATGAAAATGAGTACCGGGAAATGCCGATCTTAGGAGATGTGTATGAGTTACTGATGAAAAACCCAAGGACAAAACGAATGTCCAACATTTTAAACAGGCTTGTCAACGGTTCGGCATCGGCTTTTAACCAACAGACCAATGTGGATTTAAGCAATAAATATGTAGTACTGGATATCTCACAGAACACGGGTGAATTCCTGGTTGTATGCATGTACATTGCATTAGATTTTGTATGGTCAAAAGCAAAAGAAAACAGGACGGTTAAAAAGGCAGTCTTCATTGATGAAATATGGCGGCTTATCGGAGACAGTTCCAACGAACTGGCAGCAGAATATGTCCTTGGCATCTTCAAGTTAATCAGGGGGTATGCAGGGGCAGCCATTGGAGCATCGCAGGAAACGACAGACTATTTCAGTCTGGCTGATGGAAAGTATGGGCGCAGAATATTAAACAGTGCGAAAACGAAAATTATTTTAAATGTTGAATCAAATGAGGCGGAGCAGATTCGTAACGTCGTTGGCTTATCAGAGGCGGAAGAAGTTGCGATTACGCAATTTGACCGTGGGAATGGATTAATCAGTACAAATGGTAACCATCTCACGGTAGAGTTTAAGGCATCTGATCTGGAAAAAGATTTGATTACAACAGACAGGATTGAGCTGGAAAACTTGAAATCAAGGCTTGAAGCGTATGGAAGTGAGTCAGTTTATCATCAAAAGGTACGGGAAAAATGATGAAAACGTATTTTATGCGTTTTGAATGTGCAGAGAGTTTAATTTTCCAAGCACTGTGACAAGAAAACGTATTAAATGCGTAAACAATGTGTCTTACAGTCAAATGGACTGAGAAAGGAGAGATTCATGACGGAAAAGATGGAAATGGAATTAAGTGTCCTGAGTGTCATAAAAAAGTATAACGTGCTGACCTATAATCAGGTCATTGGATTTTTTCCGGGGGAAGAAAAAGCGGCAGGCAGGGCATTGGCGGCATTGAAGAACAAGAGGAGGGTTTTCATTGATGATTTTATCGTTGCATTAACAGGAGAGGGTTATTCAAATTATGACACTGGTACGATGAGTGCCATATGGGTTCTATTAGACTTCATGAAGCATAGGCTGGTGCAGGATCATTTTCTGGCACAAAAAGAAGAGTTTCCGGTAAGGATTGTTTTTATCAGCAATTCGGAAATGTACGATATTTTATATATCGGTCAGGAAGATATAAAGATTGTCAATGGCATATTTTCGCGGAGGGCTGATTCGGGCTGTAAACATATTGTCATAGTAACAGAGCCTGATCTGCTTCTGGATATTGAGCTGTCAGAAATTACATTGTGCTGCATGGTTAATGGAGAAGGGAGAGTCAATTATTATGAACAAAACTGACAAGATACTGTTTAATGAACTTGGATCAGCTATAAATGACACAGACTTTATCTTGGGAAAATTATGTCTGGCACAAAGCGACCTGTATTTTGGAAACACAATTGACGAGGTTATCCTTAATGCGGCTGAGAAAGCAGAAATTTTGACGAACAAACTAAGGTGGGCAGTCCTTCATACAGCACCAAGTATAGAGGTATACAGGCAGTATGAGGATAATTTAGTGAAGCAGCTTAATATTCGGGTAGAATTACTGGAAAACCAGATACTAAAGATTGGTATCCCGGCATTAATACCGCACCGCAAGGCGCATACAAGCTATATTTATAAGCCATTGCATCATGCCCTGAAACAGTTTAAGGCTGAGAAGGAGTTCGAATTATTCAAGGAATGCACGGTAGCCTTTATACATTGTTATGATAAAAAGTTACCAAAGACACGTATCCGGGATCATGACAATATTGAAGAAAAGCAGGTCATGGATATTATTAAGTCCTTTTATATGGAGTCAGACAACGGCTTATATGCAGATACCTATCATACAACAAGAATACATGATAGTGATGCAACAATGATTTATGTCATGGATAATAAGGTATTCCCGGAGTGGGTAGATAGTATCGAATTTTTTGCGTGATTTTTCTCCTGTTTTTCGATATTGATATTTTCCTTGGATATGCCTGAAAATAAAGGAATTTGAAAAAATCCGTGACCGAAAAACTACCCAGGTACGGAATTGGTATGGTAACGAAACGGACTAATACCGAGCTTTACAAGGAGGCTGTTGAATGATGGAAAGAAAGGATGAGCTGCTTAAATTGATAGGCATATCCGGTGAACTGCCGGCATGTTTAGTCCCGTCTGTTATCCGGTCAGAATCATATGCAGCAGCATTGATTACAAAATTAAAGAAAGATGGCTTGATACTTCTGCGTTACAAGGATAAGTTGAGGGGGTATAGCTTAAAAAAAGCAGGAAAAGAATATCTGATGGAAAAGTACAGTCAGGACTGCCTCATTTTTTTGACTGGAGCCGCCACGACCAACCATATCAAAACGGATACAATCAGGCGGATCCGTTTGTATAGAATGGCAGAGGTATGGATTTATATGCATATAAACCGGATTCAAATTTTTATGGAGGGAAAAAGGTCTATAACAGAGCCGGTAAAGGACGCTGTATATTATGGAACACAGGAGTATAAAACAGATAAGAACAAAGAACTGAGCGGCTCCAGAGCAAGCGGGCTCTTTTTTTCATCCCGAAAAGGTTATGTGGTATACAATACCATGGGAAAATTGATGAAATGGGCGAAAAAGACAGAACTGACAATGAAAATATGGAGTGACAGCCTGTGCAAACAAAAGCAAATGCCGGATATGGAAGCGGCTGCTATCATATTTGGACCAGAAACAGATATGGCTCTGCGGATATTGGAAAGCAGCGGAGGAGTGAAAGGGAACCTATTCGCACTGGATGAGGTCTATGCCTTTATCTATTTTATTCCAATGCTGGAGCCGACCAGTATTCAGTTTAAACTTCTTACTTCACCGGAAAAAGAAGAGAAACTTAAAAATCTTATCAGAATTGGTATTGACACATCATCGGTCAAAGATTATTCACTTCATATCGGGATAGATGAGAAAAGCAGGGAAGTATTTCAGTGTTATGACATGGAGCTATGGAAGCTCAGGCGTATTCAAAGAGTCTTCACCGAAGAATCACGTATTATCTGTTTTGATTACCAAAAGGCATTTATGGAGGCTTGTTATCCGGGTGCATTTGTCGAGGCGCTATCCACTCAAAAAGTATTGAAATATTTGGATCTATAAATCTTTAGCGGGGTAGTGTAAAGAACACACCTGGATGCTTTACCAGGGAATCATAGGGCAGTACTATGCCCCGCAACTAAATGAAAGGAAGGGATGCTTAAGCGAATTTAAGAGTTTTTATAAAAAAGTTTCCGGCAATGAAGGGGACAAATGCCTTTATAACATAAGGTTGGATACTTATGGGTGTGGGTGTCAGCATGACTGCAAATATTGTTATGCCAAGTCGTTATTAAGTTTTCGAAATTTATGGAACAATAAAAATCCCAGCGTTGCAGATATCAATAAGATCAGAAGGAAAATTCAAAAAATTCCATCTGGAACAGTCGTAAGGTTAGGTGGAATGACGGATTGTATGCAGCCGTTGGAAATGAAGAAAAGAGTAACCTATGAAACCGTAAAAGAGTTAAATAGAAATCAAATTGAATATCTGATTGTAACTAAATCTAGCCTTATAGCTAATCCGGAATATCTAGATATTTTAGATAGGGATTTTGCGCATATTCAGATATCTGTAACAACTCTTAATGATGAAAGAGCGGGTACCTATGAAAAGGCCAGCATCCCAAGCGAGCGAATAAAAGCCATCTTAAGATTGCAAGAGAAAGGTTTTGATGTATCTATCAGGCTAAGCCCGATTATAGAAGGATATATGGATTTTGACAAACTTAACTCGTTAAATATTGACAAATGTATTGTAGAGTTTTTACGGGTAAACAGTTGGATAAAAAAATGGTTTTGTGAATTGGATTTTAGTAATTATACTTTATATCAAAATAATTATTATCATTTGGAGCTTGAAGATAAAATACGGATATTAGATAAAGTTGACATAAAGAATAAGACCGTATGCGAAGATGTATCCAGTCATTATCTGTTTTGGCAGGCGAATGTAAATCCAGACAAATTAGACTGCTGTAATCTAAGAAGAAATAATTGATTGATTTTTTAGACGGATAGTACAGTCTGTATAATGAGCACACAAAGATAGATGTATGCAATTAGGTATAAAACCCTGTATTCATGTGGGACATATCGTTTCGCAGGCACCCTTCAAAAATTGTTATGAAAGGAGAATGCATTTATGGAATCCATATATAGCAGTGGAAATGAGATAGTAGATGCTGTTACTGAAATAAGTCTTACGGGGAACGTTATCCCCCAGGCATGGTATCAGACAATACGCAAAGATACCGGAAAACCTTATTTGACTGCAATCATTATCCTTGCGGATATTGTTTACTGGTACCGGGCAACACAGATCCGGGATGAGTCCACGGGTCAGGTTATAGGAACCAGGAAGAAATTCAAGTCTGATTTGCTGCAGCGAAGTTATTCTCAAATAGCAGAGCAATTCGGCATATCAAAGCGGGATGCAACCAGTGCAATTGTGCACTTGGAAAAGATGGGTGTCATAAGCAGGATATTCCGGACCATTTGTGTCAATGGGCAGCAGATACCGAATATACTTTTTCTTAAAATCAATGTTAATATCTTGGTTGAAATTACACATCCACACGGAGCGAAAGTGGAGTCTGAGAGGGGTGTCACTCAAAATTGTGATACCCCTCCCTCAAATAAGGGAGAGGTATCCCGGAAAAACGAGAGAGGTGCCGTTAGGAAAAGTGACACCTCTGACGGGAATGTGATAGACCTCCCACAAAAATGCGAGAGAGGTCTCACTTGGAATCGGGGGACAAATACAGAGAATACAACAGAGAATACTACAAAGAGTATTAATCATCCTATCCTATCTTATCAGCAGAGACTTGAGGACTTTAAAGACCAGATAGGATATGATGCGATACGGCATGACCTGCCCCATAATACTGAAGTATTGGATTCACTTGTAGGCATAGCAGTAGACGTATTAGTTTCGGAGAATGCAACAATCAGGGTAAACCAGGAAAACAAACCAGTTGAAGTAGTTAAATCCATATACAGCAAATTAAATATCATGCATATTAAATTTGTATTGAACTCATTTGAGGAATGTGGCTCGAGGTTCAGGGATTTCAGGGCAGTGGTGGTTACGGCGCTATATAATGCCTATCACACAATGAGCTTGGCTTATGCGAATCTCTACAACTATCATCAAAACAACCAATGACAGAAAGGTGATGAATAAAATTGAATAATTTAAACCTGAAAGGCAGAAAAACGATCCTTATATTACCGTTTATTCTGCTCTTTCTAGTGCTGGCGTTATACCTGGGTGGTTTCCTTGAAGCAGTTATTAACCACCCTCAGACAGCAAGTCTGAACATCAAGGAATGTCTGATGAATGCCATCTCTTCATCGGAAGGAATAAAGTTTTCGGCCGTTTCAATGATTGCCTTTGCGATATTAGGATTGCTTATTGTATCCAGAGGAAGACAAGATGGCATTAAAGAAACAGACGAAGAACGGAATTTTGATTATTCTGAACTAGGGACTTATGGAACATCGGGCTGGATGGAGGAAAAGGAACAAAAGGAGGTGCTGGCAGCAGATAAAAAAGTCAGGGATGTTACCGGCATCATTTTAGGAACCGACATTAAGAGCGGGACTATCATCAGCCTGCCGAAAAGTTCCCATCTTAATCGGAACATTGCGGTATGTGGATCACAAGGCTCCATGAAATCAAGGGCAATTGCAAGGAACATGATTATACAATGTGTTCTCCGGGAGGAATCCATATTCGTGACAGACCCCAAAAGTGAACTCTATGAAGACACGGCGGCATATTTAAAAGCGAACGGGTATATCGTAAAGCAGTGGAACTTAATCAGCAAAGACAATTCAGATGCATGGGACTGCCTGGCAGAGATAGATGATGGAGAACTTATCGATACATTTGTAGATGTGGTTATTCGGAATACAACGGATAAGTTTGACCATTTCTATGACAATGTGGAGATGGATCTGTTAAAGGCACTCTGCTTATATGTTTATGAGGAATACCCGACCGGTTCAAAAACATTTGCGGAAGCCTATAAGCTGTTGCTGAACCAATCGGTTGACAAGCTGGACGCCGTTTTCAAAAACTTACCGGAAACACATCCGGCCAGAGGTCCATACCAATTATTCAGCAAAGCGGAGAAAGTCAAAGGAAATGCCATTTTGGGGTTGGGGACCAGACTGCAGATACTGCAGAACAAATTAGTCCAGAAGATCACGAGCAATACGGATATCGATCTGACCTTACCGGGAAAAAAGAAATGTGCTTATTTTTGCATCACAAGTGACCAGGATTCTACGTATGATGTATTGGCAACCCTGTTTGTTTCTTTTTTATGTATCAAGTTAGTCCGGTTTGCAGACAGGCAGGAAGCCAGAAAGTTACCGGTTCCAGTGCACTTTATTCTTGATGAGTTTCCGAATATCGGAGAAATTCCGGATTTCAAAAAGAAGCTAGCAACGGCGAGAAGCAGATCCATTGGCATGACGGTTATGTTCCAAAATATTCCCCAGCTCCAGAACCGTTATCCGGAAAGCCAATGGGAGGAGATTCTGGGCGGCTGTGACACAACCATATTCTTAGGATGCAATGACCTGACCACTGCTGAATATTTTAGCAAACGATGCGGTGAATTAACCGTTGGCGTGAGTTCGATCCGAAAGAATTTTAACACCATACGCATGACGGACTATGTTCCGGAGTATACGACTTCTGATTCCGTAGGAAAAAGGATGCTGCTCCTGACCGATGAGGTGCTACGTTTTCCTTTGCAGCAGGGGCTGGTTATCATACGTGGGCATAAGCCTTTGAAAGTTAATAAGTATGACTATACGCAGCACCCGGAATCGAAAAAGTTCCGAATGGAAAAAACAGAGGACCATGTACCAAAATGGCATGAAGCAGAGTCCCCCTTTTATGACCGGGAGCAGGAATATAAGGAAAGCGTCTACTCGGGAGTTAATGAGGATCTCGTATCCAGACCGGAATATTTGAAATTGAGTAGAAGCACATCTTTTTTTAAGAAAAAAGCTGAAATCAATCAAGAAAAAACAAAACCGCAGAAAAAAGTGAAACCGGTAGATAGCCTGGATGATTTACTAATGAAAAGGGAGAGCGAAAATGGATTATGAAAAATCTAATATCTTATGTTTAGTATTTTTACAAGTCATAAAAAATGAATTTGGCATCAAGGCGAGTCAGGATGATATTGCAAGGTTTAAAAGGGCTTTGAAATCGTATGAATCAGTGGGGGAGTTTCTATTAAAATCAGGCTGGCAAGCGGATAATCCGGACTGTGCCACGGAAGAATATCTGACGGAAAACCGAATATGCAGATGGATAGGGGAGGCATTCGTTTACTTTTCGATATTGGAATGGGAGGAGGGAAGTGATGAGACTTGGGAAGAACCATAAGATATTGCCCTGCCTCTTTTTGGGGCTATTTTTATTTTCGATTTGGAAAATGGGGAATCACTATTTTGAACATAGAAATGCTGAGAAGGAGTATAGTGAAATTGTTAAAATAGCAGCAGATGCAGACACAGGTGAAGTGAAGCAGAAGATATCGTTAAACCCTTCACGGTTGACTTTGAATGGTTGAGAACCATCAATCCCAACATAGTCGGCTGGATTTATATAACGGATACAGAAATTAATTATCCTGTTTTACAAGGGGAGGATAATGAGTATTACCTTCATTACACCTTCGAAAAAAACAGAAATGCGAGTGGGGCAATTTTTGTAGATTGCCATATACCGGATATACATCTGACAGATAATTTGATCCTCTATGGACATAATATGAGAAATGGATCTATGTTTGGAACTTTAAAGGATTTTCTTGATAAAGACTATTTATCCTGTCATGATATAGTTTATTTCTATACAGAAGAAACGATTTATAGGTATCAGTTATTTGCATCTTATATAACGGATAAAGATTCGAATACATACACCTATGAGTTTGGCAGTGTAGAATCTTTTCAGAGATACATAGATAATCTCGAAAAGAAAGAAATACTGCCGGAATTATCAGATATTATAGAAGAGGATCAGCTGGTTACCTTGTCAACATGTCATGGAAGCAGCG
>Ga0153922_1000315_pt1 | contig 19770 bp, 21 predicted proteins | sample TSNJ006MetaG_FD_104723 | JGI IMG/M metagenome (GOLD analysis project Ga0153922, IMG submission 104723) | Attine ant fungus gardens microbial communities from New Jersey, USA - TSNJ006 MetaG | ecosystem: Host-associated > Fungi > Mycelium > Unclassified | place: USA: New Jersey, Brendon T. Byrne... | reverse complement strand
GCGCATCCATGTCGCCGCTGCTGGCCGGGCTGGCACCACGCGGTCAGCTGGTGGTCGTCGGCGTGGGCGACGACCCGATCGAGGTCAACGCCTCCGATCTCGTGTTTGGTAGCCGCTCGATCGTCGGCAGCCTCACCGGCTCGGCGATTGAAAACGAGGCGAGCCTGCAGTTCAGCGCCATACACGGAGTCGCACCGATGATCGAGGTCCTGCCCTTCGAAGATGCACCGGCGGCCTATGAGCGAATGATGTCCGGCCAGGCCAGATTTCGTGTGGTGCTCGATATGCAGACCAGTGACCAAATCAGCACCGAGAAAACTGGCGGGCGTTGAGTCTCCGCGGTCGCACGCCTGAAAAACGCTTCCTGCCAAGGTATTACAGAACTGCGGCAACGAAGAATCACAACCGAACAACTACAAACGATCCGTTAGAAGGAGAACCAAAAATGATCACCAACCCCTTCCAGAGGAAGGCATATGACGCGGTCGCGGCCGCCCTTCCGTTCGCGATTGATCCTGCGAAGATCACGGTGGAGCCCGGCGTGTCATACCTGCCGAGCCCGATCAAGCTTCACGACTATGCCGCCGGTGTCATGGCAGCGTTCGGCTCGGTCGTCGAATATCTCGGCGAGCTTCGCGGGCTGCCGGCCCAGACGATGACCTTGAACCGTCGGCTGTGCGGGTTTCATCTCAACGGGCTGCAGGTCCAATTCCTCAACGGCTACCCGATCATTCTCGACAACTGGCCACTCGGACCCGACAACGGGACCTACCGCACGAAGGACGGACGCTATGTGACGATGATTGGGCTGCATCCGCATTTGCGCGACGGGCTTCTGGACTATTTTCAGTCTGCGAACACCACCGAGGCGATCCAGGCGGCGGTCGAAAAGAAAACCGCGCAGCAGCTCGAGGATGAGGTCGCCGCTGGGCTCAACCTACCGCTGGGCATGGTGCGCAGCCCGCGGGAATGGCTGGCCCACCCGCAGGGAGCAGCGACCGCCAAGCTGCCCTTGTTCGACATGCAACACCAGGGCAGCACCAAAAAGCGCATGCTGGGCAACGCCAAGTACCGGCCGCTTGAGGGCGTACGGGTGATCGAGCTCACCCACCTGGTTGCCGGTCCCAGCGCCGGCGTCGCGCTGGCCGAGCAGGGCGCCGATGTCATCAAGGTCCAACCGCCCCGCGGCGACTGGATAACTCCGATCTGGCTAAGTGGCAGCTGGGGCAAGAAAAACATCCTCACCGACATCAAGAGTCCCGACGGCAGAAAGCGCTTCATCGATCTGCTGACCAGCGCCGACGTGCTGATCAGCAGCCAGCGGCCCGGTGCGCTCGACCACCTCGGGCTCACCGAGGCCGAGCTGCGGGACATCAACCCCAACCTCGTGTACGCCCCCGAGTCCTACGCCCCGCCCGGTACACCCTGGGCTGAGCGCCGGGGCCTTGAGCAAATCGCGCAGGCGGTAGCCGGCGCCGTACATGTGCACTCCGAGGGTCTGGGCCTGACCGCCCCGACCGTGGTCCCCGCCCTGATGAACGATTTCCTCACCGGCTATCTGCACGCCACCGCAGTGGTGGCGGCGCTGGTCGAGCGGGAAGAGAAAGGCGGCTACTGGCGCGTCGACTCGTCGCTCACCCGTAGTTCCACGTTCGGCACTGAATTCGTCGAGCCGGTCGGTGACGAGCCCTATGCGCCGATCACCGAGCAGGACCTGATCGACCACGGCGTGGACCAGGTCAGCCCGTGGGGCACGTTCACCCGCTTCACCCCACCGGTTTCATTCAGCCACACGCCGTCGATGGTGCTGCGCCCCGCCTCGTGGCCGGGTACTGACCCCGACACCATCGGGTGGACGGCGAACCCGGCCGGCGACGGGCCACCGCAGGTGCCGCACTATCCGTCGAAGTTGGCGCGGGAGGGTGGCATTCGCAATTTCGTGCCCAACTTCGGCGTCGAGGATCGCGGTGATGGCGGCGGCGTTGTCAGCTTCTTTTCCAAACCGGAGGCGCTCGAAGCGCAGCTGAAAAAGTACGCAGCAGCCCGCGTCTAAGCCTCAAGCACCTGGGCCGGAGCCAGCGCAAGAACTCAGCTAGCCGAGTTCTTGCGCTGAGCCTCCGCGATCGCCGCACCAGAAAACACGCTTCCTGCCAAGGAATTACAACCGCGGCAGCGAAAACCACGACCGAATAATCCACCACATTGAAAGGAATCATCATGACCAGCAACACATCTAAGAGATCTGGAAGCTTTGACATCAACGCGGAGTTCCGCTCGGTGATGCACGAGCTCGGACTGTCCCCCGAGGACACCGGCGGCAGCATCACCTTCATCGGCGAAGACCCGATCTTCCCGACCAAGCATCGGCTCGGGGCGTGCATCGCCATCCCGATCATGGCCGGGGCGGCCGGGATCGCCGACATCTGGCGCCAGCGCACCGGCCGCGGCCAGGACCTGACCCTGGACCTGCGCAAGGCCATCCACGGCATCAACCCGATGTACAAATTCAACCCCACGGTCAACGGCTACCCCTATCAGCTGCCGTACTGGATCAACCCCGACTACCAGCTCGACAACCCCATGGGGTTCGACCTGTACCGGACCAAGGACGGCCGGTTCTTCCTGCCGACGGGGGCCTATCCTGGCCTGCTGAACGACATGTGCACTTTCCTGCACTGCGGACCCGACCATGACCAGATCGCCGAGGCCGTATCGAAGTGGAACAGCGAGGAACTCGACGAGGCCGCTGCAGAAGCGGGGCTCGTCTTCGCCATCGTGCGCACTCCCGAGGAATGGGCGGCACACCCCCAGGGCAAGCAGCTGGCCGACAGGCCGTTGGTGGAGATCGTCAAGATCGGCGACAGCGATCCCGAGCCGTTCACCCCGGCCGCGCGTCCGCTTTCCGGGCTGCGGGTCCTGGCGGCCACGCACGTGATCGCCGGCAACGTGATGGGCCGCACGCTGGCCGAGCACGGCGCCGAGGTGCTACAGATCGCCCACCCCGACGAGTTTGAGAACGAGGGCCTGATGCAGGACCCCTGCACCGGGTTCACCTCGTCGGCGTGGCTGAATCTTAAAGATCCCGAAGCGCTGAAGAGGGCCTACGAACTGGCCGCCGACGCGGACGTTTTCGTGGAAAGCTACCGCCCCCACAAGATCGCGGACCTGGGGCTGTCGCCCGAAGAACTGGCGGCGCGCCGCCCCGGCATCGTGTATGCCTCGGCGCAGTGCTACAGCTACGACGGGCCGTGGGCCGAGCGCGGTGGTTTCGACATGGAAGCGCTGTGCGTGACCGGGTTCACCACCTTAGAGGGCACCCCGGAACAGCCGAAGTTTCCGCCGACGTTCGTGATGAACGATTTCGTTGCCGGCTACTGCGGCGCGGCGGGTGTGCAGGCCGCGCTGATCCGCCGTGCCAAGGAGGGCGGCAGCTACCACGTGCGGGTCAACCTGGCCCGCTGCGCGATGTGGTTCAACTCGTTGGGCACCTTCGACACGGCCGAACCGGGTACCGGCAAGCAAAACCAACCGCTGGCCCCGGACACCATCACCGCCCAAACCCCCTACGGCGAGTACACCCGACTGGCCCCGCCGGTGCAGTTCTCCGAAACCAAGCCCTACTGGCGGGACCCGCTTCTGGTGGTGCGCGGGTCAAGCAAGCCGGCATGGACCACCGTCTGAGGCTTCGGGCTTCGGTCACACCACGCGGCGGCGGTTAGCTGAGCCTCGATGGCGAACCACGTGTTCGTCATCGGGGCTACCGCCCGTCAGCACAGAACAAAAAGCTACATCAAATCAAACCTGTTGTCGGATAAACGCTTTCGATGACAAAACGAAAGGAAATAACATGCAAAAGTCAACCGAAAACCCGTCCGTCTTCCGCCACCTATGGAAATCGGTGCTCGGGCTAGGGCTGGTAACCCTCACCTTGGGCGTGGTGGTGCTGGTCTGGCCCGGCAAATCGGTCCTCGTCGCAGCAGCGCTGTTCGGCGTTTACCTGCTGGCCTCGGGGATCGCACAGACCATTGCCGCCTTCACTGTCCATGTTCCCGGTAGCGGCCGGGTGCTGCTGTTCCTTAGCGGCGTGCTGTCGGTCGCGTTGGGTGTGTTCGCCTTCCACGACTTCAACAACGGCGCTGCCGTGTGGGTGCTGGCCACCTGGATCGGAGTCGGATTCCTGTTCCAAGGTGTCGCGGCGACCGTGTTGGCGATCAACCACAAGGAACTGCCCGAACGTGGCTGGCACATCTTCACCGGAGTGTTGAGCGCGCTGGCCGGCATGGTGGTCATCGCCCTGCCGATCAGCTCGATCGTGATCTTGGCGATCGTCGCCGGGGCATGGCTGGTCGTCATCGGGACCACGCAAAGTGTGTGGGCCGTCAAGGCGCGCAAGGCGGGTGCCCAAGTCGAGCACGTTGTCGACACATTGAAGCCGAGCACTGTCGGCTAACTCATCGTTCGGCGGGCTGAGGCGCAGTGAACGCGTCTCAGCCCGCCGAATACCACCCAAGGACGTACCATGACGCCCCCACCGCGGCTGGCCGACCGCATCACCGCAACCGCCGGCTCCGTCGATCTGTCTGGATTCGCGCCGTTCTTCTCGCCGTTGACGTTCTTCTTGAACGAGAACCTCTGGACGACAGTAACTCTGATCGTCTCACTTGTTGCGACCTTGCTCATCACATTCGCCATGGTCGGCTGGCGCCGAGGGTGCGATCAGCCCGGTGGCAAATAGCGCGATCGGCGCAGCTCACAAGCACCGAGGTTTACCCGGTTTGGGGTAGTCGCAGCATCCCCTCACAGGACATCTCCACTACCGCAATGGCATAAGGCACATGGGTCATTCCTGGGGCAGAGCTGATCCATACCGCGTTGCCGACGAGCGTCCCTCATCAACAACGCGTTCGCCAAGCTGGGCATCAACTTCCGCGTCAATTAATGCAGCTCATGGGTGGCTGATTGACCAACCGGCCAACCACAGGCCCGCCTAGTGGTAGCGAGCGACCTCATACCGCCAAGTCGGCGAGCAGTTTCTGGGCATACATCACCCACGGTCGACCAGGCTGAACCTGGCCGACCTATGGACGCTCCCGCTCACGAGATCACGTCCCCGGCTCTCTTCAACCAAGGTGCCGGTCGATGAAACCGGCTGTAGGCCACACAAAGTGGCTGGTCGCAGCGTTGGCGATCCGAAGGAGCCACTGCCACGCTACGCCCGGTCACTTGACGTCACAACGGAAACTTGGTCTGCTCGTGAACTCCGCCCTCACCAAGCGAAGCTAGACCCGTGTGGCCCTAAACATCAACCCTCGGGCGATGGTGCTGCGCTGCCGGCACGACGACCGTAGTAGTCGTCAACAAATCACATTCTCATCCGAGCGACGGCCCAAGCCAACACATCGCCTCAGTGAGCACACGAAAGAAAGGGAGGACAACGACGATGCTCACCTTCCTGATGATCTCCGGATTGTGCCTGCTGCTGCTTCTCCACATCATCTGCAAGATGTGGGAGAACGGACCCGAAATACACAGCGCCGCAGACAACTTCGACACGGGTTGGCTGGAACCCTTCCCTCCCAAATACTGCCATGTCTGGTAACAAAGCGATGACGCCGCAGACGCCGCCAACCCGGTGCAGCCGTAGGCGAATCCCCGGCGCGCGCCGATCGCTGACCTGCAACCGGATAGTCACCACCAGCGATGGCGTCCGGCTGTCGGTCCGTGACTGGGGATCTCGCGCCGCTGGCCACACAGTCGTACTTCTCCACGGCTTTTGCTTGAACAAAGAATCCTGGAACATCCAGATGACGCAGCTGATCCGTCGCTGGGGCAACAACATCCGGATCATCAACTACGACCACCGCGGCCACGGCGACTCGGGCAATGCGTCAATGCACACGTACCGGATCGACCGACTCGCCGACGACCTCGCCGAATTGCTGGTAGCGCTTGGCGTTACGGGCCCGCTCACCCTGGTAGGGCACTCCATGGGCGGCATGACCGCCTTGGCCTATCTTGGCCGCCCCGCCAGCAAGCGTCCCGTTGAACCGGAGAGCCTCGTTCTCGTCGCGACCGCCGCAGGAAATCTCGGCTCGCGCGGCCTCGGCCGACTGCTGAGCACCCCCGTGACAAACATGCTCTACCACCTCGTACACCACATGCCTCGCGCAGGCACCGATGAGGTAGTTCAATTCCTCGCCCGGCCGGCGTGCGCGGCGCTGACCAGGCACGGCGGATACGGTGAAGCCGCCCCGAAATCGTTGTCGCGATGTCCGCGGCCGCCATCAACGCCACCCCGTCGACAACCAAAGTCGGCTTCCTGCCCGGTCTAAAGGAGTACGACTGCTCTCAGACGCTGAGCTCTATCACGGCCAAGACAACCATCATCAGTGGAGGAGCGGACAAGCTCACGCCGATGTGCCATGCCCGCGAGTTGGCGGCTGGCATCCCGGGGGCGGCGCTCATCCACCAGCCCACCGCAGGGCACACGCTTTTGCATGAAATCCCTCAGGTGGTCACGGGAGCCATCAGCTCCGCCATCGCCGCCGGCGGTCGGGTTCTCGCGCAGACGTCACCCGTCGAAGATGAGGAGCGAGTGTCATGACCCGGCTAGGCAGCGCCTCCGCGCTGATCGCAGTCTTCGCAGGCGGTTACGCGATCCTGATGTTGATCAATGGTCAGCTGCCGATTTCGACGTCTCCGCGGGTGTCTGTGCTTCTGCCTTACTCGGGGCCGCTCTATTCGAGTATGTCGTCATGCTAAGCCGCAAGACGCTCGCGCATGGACGCGCGGCTGTGTGGGAACGTCGCGACCGGGAAGCGTCGCCGATGATCGCCTACCCGCAGCCCACTTCCTGCGGCCGAAGTTAGAATCTGTTGGACAGCGGCGTCATCGGTTTCGGGCCTTGCCGCTCTCCCCGCGGGCTGGAGGACCGGGATCGTGCGATTGGCTCCGGACCCGACTCCGACGAGTGGATGCCGGCGGAAACCGCCGTTGCGATTCCGATCCTTCCTCGGCGGCTTCATGTGGCTTTAGCGGCTGGCGACCCACCACGTCGTTTGAGCGACGGCAGTGGACCCGCACGGCGACGTCCCCAGGCCCCCGAAGTATTCCGAAGCGCGGAGTTGACCGCCAAATCAGTCGTCGTTTATTCGACGCCAATGACCCGGAAGCGACCGGAATTATGCGGTTCTCGCCGGTGTCGTTTCGAGCCGTTGGTGCCCACCCCGCAAGGCGGGTGGCCGTCCGGCTACGCATTCGCAGCGCCGGTCGTGGGTTGGGACCGTAAAGTGCCTGCTAGGAGCTCAAATCGATGCGTAGGGTTAGTGGACAAGTCCCCCCTCGGACACATCCGGCGACACGACTCAGGTCGGCCGTCGCCTTGACCCGTCGCAGGTAGGGATCGTAATCAAGACGCAAACCTAGGCTTGCGTACACCTGTGCGCGTTCCGCCCCGGTTGCCTCACCAAGCACGGCTTGTTCTCCAATGTGTTTGATTACTACTGGGATCGAGGCGAACCCGTCGCATGAAGGCTGAAGAGCTCTTCGACATCGCATGGCAAGCAACACAAATCGGTGCTGACATCCTCGCCTCTTCGCATCCGATCACAGTCCGCAAAAAAGGCGACCGCGACCTTGTCACCGACGTGGACCTCCGCATCCAGCGCGACGTCACCAGCTACCTCACACGCGCCGCTCCCCACATCGCGGTACTCGGTGAAGAATCCTCGGAGCAACCCGACGTGGCTGCCGCGGAGTACCTGTGGGTGCCGGACCCCATTGACGGGACCTCCAACTTCGTCCACGGCCTACCCCTATGCACTGTGTCCCTACCCCTGCTGCATCACGCACACCCCGTCATCGCCATCACCCGAGCGCCGATGCTCGATCGGACCTATCACGCCGTCGCTGGTAGGGCGCCTTCCGCGACGGTGAGCCGATCATGGCCAGCTCAACCACCGACCTTGCCGACGCCGTGGTGTCTCTTGGTGACTACGCCGTCGGCCCTGGCGCCGCGGACCTGCGGCGTGAGAACTTTCTTTACTGGTATCAAGGGATCGTCAGATGACACGCGGTTTGAAAACCTACAGCGGCTGCCGATTCTCAAACCGTGTGTCATGTTCTCATCTGGGATGTCATCTGTATGTCATTTTTTTGCCGAAAATCTCAATCTCGTGTCATCTTTGCCGGAATCGACGAGTTCAAGGACTGCGTCGATGAGGCGCGTGGTGTCCGCCGACACCAAACATCTCGCGCAGGCGTCAGCTGACCTCGTGCCGCTCAGACAGTTGGCCGGCAGAAGCGGGGCTGCGAGTGCCTGAGTGACCGGCTTAGCTTGCGAGCGGACGGGTTTCGATCCAATCAACCATGACTTGCCGCTGGCGGATAAGCCACCGGCCGTCCCTTTTAACAAGCGAGTCAAGATAGCGCATCGCCGCGATGATCAGGTTGCGCGCGGTCCCGTCGACCTTGAGTTCGTGCACCAAGCAGTAGGTGACCGCCGAGGCACGATCACCGTCGAGCCTCGCGCTGCTTTGACCATTGAAGTGCATGGTGGCCCGGTAGGTGTTGAGTTCGTCGAACACCGGCGCCAGCGCCGCCCGTCCCCGAAGCCTCTGGGTTGGCTCAGAATTTTGGCTGTCCGCGAAAACGACAAGTTCAGTGTCCTCGGTGAACAGCGCCATCTGAGCGGCAGCGTCGCGCCGATCCGCGTAATAGGCGTACGCGTCAACCAATTCACGAATCGCCAACCGGTCAGCGGCCTCCGACAAGGACAGATCAGCGTGGTCCCTCCGGTTACACATTCCAGCCACCAATGTTCACTCCTTCTATTCGAATCGATCCGCGGGTCCGCGATCGCGCCTGGGACCGGACTGGCCCTAACACTTTCGGGACTATGCGCGTCTCTCACCTCAGGCGTTGAGCCAGTTTCGGCCGCTTTGCGCTCTGCCAGAAACCGCTGAGCTTGCGGTTTAATGCTCACCTTGGCTGCCATTGCCGTCGAGGTGCCACGCAACACTTCCAGTGCGTGGTCGGTGTAGCCGCGAACACCCGGATGGGATCAGCCGACCCACCGGCGAGGGCGTCACAGGCCGTCTTCGTGGGAGGCACGCCGGTAGGCCCCGGGCGCGCTCCCCATTGATCGCTTGAACGCCTTGCCGAAGGCAAACCGCGAGCCGTAACCGACTTGCGCCGCGACGGAGTCGATGGGCAAGTCGGTTTCGCGGAGCAGACGGGCCGCGATGGTCATCCGCCAGCGGGTCAGATAGGTCAGCGGCGGCTCGCCGATCAACGTGCGGAACTGGCGGGCAAACGCCGTCCGGGATAGGCCGCCCGCCGCCGCGAGTTGCGCCACAGTCCAGGGCGTGGCCGGGGATTGTTGGATGTTTTCGAGCGCGGTCCGCACCGCGCGGTCCTGCAGCGCACGCGCCCAGCCCTGCGCGCCGCGCTCGGCTTCCCGTGCGTACCACGATCGGAGCGTGTAGATGATCAGCAGATCCAGCAGGGCCGGAACAGCCCCACCGAGACTCGGACCGTCGCGCTGAACCTCGGCACCGAGAAGGTCCACCACGGAGCGCAACGGCTCACCGATAGTCGCCCGCGCCGGTAGATGAATGACCCTGGGCAGCTGGGCGATCAGCGGATGCGGCCGGGCCCGCTCCAGCGCGTACGTCCCACACAACAGGACGGTACCTGGACGCTGGCCAGGTAGCGGCGCGGGGATCGGCCACTGCTCCTTCGGTCCGGTCGAGCAGACGTCTTGTAGCGGCGTGTCCGGATGGTCGGCGAGCGTGTACCCGTCGGCCTGGCCGACAAATACGACATCACCGACGCCCAGTTTGACCGGCGCCGAAACGGCCGGCGGCACAATCCACGCGGACCCCTCCAGGACGACATGGAACCCCGCCCCCTGATCATCGCGGAATCTCAAACCCCACTTGCCGTACAAATCGGTGCGTCGCGCGATCGGCCGTGCGGTGCGCACGGCCGTCACGACTTCTCCGACGACGTCCACAGCAGTCACCGCTCCTCAACCGCAATCCTGCTGATCGTACCGAGCTGAGCCCAGAGTCTGGACGATCAGACATCAATTGAACCGTCCTGATTATTCCCGGTACCCGGCGCCGGGCCCTAGGTTCAGGGGACACTCCGCCGCCGGGGCCAACCTGGCCGGTGGAGATCGGCAGGCACTGGCGCCGACCCAGACAGTCTCGGTCTAGTCGACGCGGATATGGAGAAAGCTGTGACGCCTGGCGACCCCCGACGCACCAACGGTCGAAAATCGTTTCAATCTGCCGACTCCGGCGACGGCCTGCCCCGCGCGGCGATCTGCCGTCTCGATTCGTCGTCAAAGACGAGGGCACATGGTGTTTCAGAACGCGAGCCGGATCATCGTAGCGATGTCAAAGTTGGCCACGTCGATCGCGTGATCCGAGACAAGGTGCAGCGATGAAGCAGCCGTCCGCTGTCGGTCTGCCGTCCACGAAGTGGTCGGTGTCCTCGCAACCGGCTACCGACGTGGTGAATACACTCACCCAGCGCGCCGACGAGTTGACCGATGATCTGATAACGGCCATCGCGGGCGCCCCCAAGCTCTCCGATTTCGCCTGGATCCCAGCCCCCATCGACCCCAGCGTCGAGAGCGTCCGTTCGGTAGTCGCGGCAATGGCCGACCCCACCGTGTTCGATCCGCAATACGCCACACTGACAGGAGCCGATCAGGCTCGGCAACGGGTGGCGGTGTCGGCGGTGATCGAGGGCGACCGCATTGGATTCCGTCGGCTCTGGCAGATCTGCGTCGACGAGGCGACCCGCCATTCCAACGTCGACACTCAAACCCTGCATCAGATAACGGCGAACCTGTATGCAGTCGAAGACCTGTTCGAGACCGCGAAGTTCAGCGGTTACCGTGAGCAGCAGCGCCGGCAGACGCTCGAGGAGATGTCGCAGCACTCGGTGATGATCGACTCCCTGCTGCACGGCCAACACCACGACGCCTGGAAGCTGTGGGAGATCGCCAACTATCTACGGTTGCCGACCGAAGGCCCATTCGTGGTCATCGCTGCCGAACTTCACGCTGTCGGACATGAGGCCCTGCCCGAAATCGAATCCAAGCTGCGCAGCCTGGACGTGTACTCGGCCTGGCGGCTGCTGCCCGACCTGCAGGTGGGCATCGCCCACATCGCCTCCGAGCACCACCTCGACAGGATCCTCGGATTGTTGACGCGGATGGCCACCCACCGGGTCGGTGTCAGTGCCCGCTTTCACGACCTGCGCGACACCCCCCTGGGGCTGCACTTTGCGAAGGTGTCGCTGCGTGGCCACGCCAAGGCAACAGCGAAGGTGGCGGTGTTCGATGGCTCGATGCTGACGACCGCCGCCGTCAGCGCCCCCGCTATCATGGTGAAGTCGGCGGCCGCCACCCTAGACTGTTTCAACGACCTGCCCGACGAGGAGCGCGAAATACTCTTCGAAACGTTCCGGGCGTGGCTGGACAACGACTCCTCGGTGCGCGCCAGCGCCGACGTTCTCTTTGTTCATCCCAACACGGTGCGCAAACGTCTACACCGTATCGAACGACGCACCGGCCGATCACTGTCGCGGCCGCGCGATGTCATCGAACTGACGTTGGCCTTGGAAGTACGCAGCCGGCTGATGCAGCCAAACACCACATAGTCGCCGACGTCGCGGCCGTGCGCGTCCGATGCCGGCGGGACCAAAATATCTCCAGACGGCCGCCGACGGTCGCTGGGAGAACAATCTGCTCGCGCTGTCGCGCCAGTAGTCAGAGCCAGCGGAGTCGGGACTGGTTGACCAAGGCTGGCCCCGCTGTCCCGTCGGGGACCGAGCTCGCGCGCGGTTGCATCAAAGAGAAAACCGCCGACGACATTTTCGTCGCACTGGAGTTAGCGCCCGTCACGACTTCGGGCGGGATCGGTCTGAACAACGACATGTGAGGAGATGGATGTCGCTTGCGCACCTGTCTCCGCTTGGCGGCCGCTAGCGATGTGAGCTGCTTGTGCGACTCGATGTCGGTGGTAACACTGCGCGCGGATCGGCGGTGTTCGTCAGCACATCGACGCTCGCTGGTGTTTATCGCGACGATGAGACCGTGACCAAACGGTGCATACGGAGCCGAGGCGGACAGTGACATCTGAAGCGTTTCGACGCGGCGGCCATGCCAATCTGTCGCTGGAACAACTGGCCGACCGGCTGGCGATCAAGGAGCTGGTTGCCGCGTACACGTACTGCGCCGATCGGCGTGATGCTGCCGGTCAGATGGGGCAGTTCACCCTATGAACCGATCTCGACAAGTGGTGCCGTTGGTCACGGGCGCGACGTTCGCTCGCTACGTGATCGTGCGATTCCTCGGATCGGGCGGCACCAGCGCCGTCTATCTCGCCGAACATCAGGACGGTGGACACCGCGTCGCCCTGAAGATCCTCCGAGCTGATCTGTCCGGCGATACCGAATTCCGTGAACACTGGGGCGACTATGTCGATCGAGTAGCCAAACTCCGGCACCCGAACATTGCCCAGATTGCCGACACCGGAGAAGCCGGGCAACGGCTATGGGTGGCGACGGAGTACGTCGATGGCCCCGACTCAGGTTCGCTGGTGCGGCACCAGTTCGTTGACGGTTTGTCGCTCAGATCGACCAACGTCATCATCGGCGCCATCGCCGATGCCCTAGACCACGCGCACGACCACGGACTGCTGCAGCGCCACGTCAAGCCAGCCAACATTCTCCTCGCCGACCCATTCTCCCGCACTGATCGAATTCTATTGACCGACTTCGGGACTGCGCTCCGCCTCGATACCGTCGAAGGGATGGCGGAGTGGGGTTCCAACGTCGGGCTGATCGACTTCGCAGCGCCCGAACAACTGGCCGGTGAGCCTGGTGATGGCCGTACCGATCAGTACGCCTTGGCCGCGTGTGCGTTCCACCTGCTCACCGGGAGTCCGCCATTCGCTCATGCGAGCCCAGCGGTCGTGGGAAGCCGCCACCGCAACGCCGCAGTCCCGTCGTTGGCCAACATCCACCCTCGCCTCGCCGACCTCGACGCATCCTTCGCCCGAGGGCTGGCAAAGAAACCCGAGGATAGGTTCCCCAGCTGCCGTGAGTTCGCCGAGTCGCTGCAGCGCGCCGACCTCGACCGCCAACCGCGGCCCGCGCGGGAGCGCGCCGCGGTTTACACCAAGACCGTCCCGCCAAGCCCCTCGGCCGCACATCTGTCGGCGCCGCCGGCTGAACTCGGCCCGTCCGGCGATCAGGAAACCACTTCGGATCTGCGCAGCACCGTCGTACCAGCGGTCATCGCCCTGCTGGTGGTCGGAGTGCTTACCGTTGTGCTGTTCTGGGCCGGTGGTGCGCATCCCGTCTAACCATGACGCAGTCGTCGACGCAGGTTTCGGGAGTGTTTCCCTTGGCAGTCAGCGCGGAAATGGCACTGCGTATACGCCGGCAGCGTGCGCCAGCGCATCGACGCTCGCTGGTGTCATCGCGGCGATGAGACCGTGCCGAAGCACTTCGGCGTCGACCGAAATCGGCTGTGAAATCGGTTAATATCGCATCTCGAGCCAGCAATGCGACCGCGACGCGGGTGGCAATCAACGATGCGCGAATCGACCCTCACTGCGGTGCCCCAAGGCCGGCGAAGCCGCCACTCGGGTCTGGGCATTCGGGGTGACGGTATAGGTGCCCACACCGATCGCCATGTCACGGTGTCTGTCGCCACATTGCAAGTGGCATCGACGGATTCGACAATGGATTATGCGGCCAAAACCACACGCCGACAGGGCATATCCTGCGAGGTCGATGAGCTTGATGGCCGACGTGCTCTCGCTATCGGCTCAGCTGCGGCGCAAGTGACCATGAGGGGATAGCCATGATCACCACGCCCCACCAGACGATCCCGACCGATGCCCATGCATCGATCCGGAAGTATCCCATTGAGTGCGATTTAACCGAGCGGTACGCATTCGAGGTCGCGCCACTGCGGGAGGTTTTGTATCGCCACGCTTTTAGGTTGAGCCGCAACTACGCTGATGCCGAGGACCTCGTGCAGGAAACCATGGTGAAGGCGTACGTATCCTCTCAGTCGTTCCAGCCAGGCACAAACTTGCGAGCTTGGTTGCTGCGAATTCTGTTGAATACCTATATCAGTCATTACCGAAAGGCCACGCGCCATCCGGTGCTGTATTCCACGGATGACCTCGGCGACCAGCGCTCGGCGCAGATTAGTGTGTGGCGAACAGGATCAAGGCTGCGTTCGGCTGAAGAGCAGTGGCTGGACACATTGCCTGACCCCGACATCGTAGACGCTATGTGCGCGCTGCCTGAGCAGTTCCGGGCTGTGGTGTATTACCGCGACCTTGAGGGGTTTCCACTCAAGGAGATCGCGGCGCTGCTAAATATCCCGTACGGCACCGCGGCGTCGCGGTTGAACCGTGGCCGGCGCCGGCTGCGTTGGCTGCTTCGTGAGTCCGACTGTGCCAGCGGTCGCCTGACGAACTGACTGCCGATCCGCACCGGACGAAGACACTGCTCCCTGGACTCTGCGCGGCGGCGTACGCCATCGTCAGGGACGTAACTGATTCGCCTCCGGGGTTTGCTCAATGGGCCGAAACACGAACGCTCACAGCCGGATGAGCCCGGGGACTCGGATTGGCAGGGACCGTGTCGCGGGCATGGTCGAACACCATTGGGCAACAGCAAGAAGGGAATTTCACCGGCGACTCGTCGTCCATCAGCGCGAAGGTGCCGTGTCCCCTGCCACACCGACTGGCCACCCGTAGTGTGCTGCGGCACATCGACTGGCTGCCGAGGCCGTGGCGACAATGAGATCGCGGGCAAGAAGATCTGGATGGCGACGTTGGCCTCCGCTCTGAAAGGAACAGCACACTCATCATGGACATCAAAGGAAAGACCGCCATCGTCGCTGGGGCCACCTCGGGGCTGGGGTTGGCGGTAGCGCGGTGCTTCGCCGAACTCGGCGCCAACGTGGTGCTGCTGGGGCGCCGTGGGCAACTGGCCACCCAACTGGCCGCCGAGATCGGTGACACCGCCTTGGGTATCGGCACCGACACCACCAAGCCCGAGCAAGTCGCCGCCGCGTTCGATGCCGCGGTCGCCCGCTTCGGCACCATCGACATCAACGTGAACACCGCTGGCATCCAGGGCTACATCCCGCTGGTCGGTCCCGACGGCGAACCCTTCGACCTGGCTCAGTTCAACCGGATCTGGACGACCAACGTGGTGGGCACCTACACCATGATGAGCCGGGCCGCGGCGATCATGCTGCGCAACCAACCCGACGCCGACGGTGAACGCGGCGTCATCATCAGCACCTCCTGAGTCGCCGGCGAGGACGGGACCGCCGGCATGTTGGGCTATGCCGCCACCAAGGCCGCATTGATCGGCATGATGCTGCCGGCCGCGCGCGAGTTCGCCGGCCGCGGTATCCGAGTCAACACCATCGTCGCCGGCGGCTTCGACACCCCGATCCTCGACGTCACCGGACGTGACGCCGCCATGGGACAGCTCCCGTTCTTCGCCAACCCGCGCCGACTGGGTAAACCCGAGGAGTTCGCCGCGGTGTGCGCCCACATCGTGGAAAACGGGTTCTACAACGCCGCCACCCCCCGCCTCGACGCCGGCTACCGAGTACCGCTGTAACACGCTGTGCTGGCCATCGGGCCCCTCGGCCGACAGTATCGTCAGCGCCGCCCCGCGCCCGGGCACGCAGTTTGCCTTGCGCAGCGACTGTTTGGCGATGGGCTGAGCGGGCGTTCATGACTCGGCCCGCGCTGGGCGCGTCGAGGAGCTGGTGGCACAGCAACCCGCAACCGAGCTCACATCGGCATGACGTCGGCGATTACACCGATCACGCGGCGCGCGTGTCCGGGGTGACATCGGCGGCCGTCAACGGGACAGTGACGATGACAGCGTGCGTGCCACCGGATTGAGCCGCGATGAAAGATCGTCCCAGGGAAGGTAACTGATGTGAGTGCAGCCGAGCAGCAACAGCGCAATCGGGATCTGGTGTGTGCTGTCTACGAGGCGTCGTTCGCCGGTGACGCCGACGCCTTCGTAGCCGCCATGCACGACGACTTCGAAGAGTACGTGCCGTCCGTGCTGCCATGGGAAGGGCGCCATCGCGGACCCGAGGCGTTCCTGACCGACGTGCTGCCGGCGTTGGCAGCCGCCGTCGATTTCGCCAGCATGCGCATGATCAGCGTCTCGGCCGACGGTGACCATGTCGCTGCCCTGTTGACCGCCCGCTCCGCCGGTGGTGAGGAATTGGGATCGCTGAGCATTGGACGCTACGTGCTGGCAAGCTCTGGCACCGGTACACGGCGGTTACACAACCCGGGGTGGTGGAAGCACGGCGGTCGCTCGCAGGGGGCGCCACTCGGCCGCGTCCGCGTCGCCGGCGAGGGTGCCGAATTGTTGATCCCCGAAGTGGACGGCGAATCCCACGGTATTGCCTGTGCGGAGCTCATCCATCAGACGATGACGGGCAACGGGGACCGCGGCCGGATCGACGTCGGGATCACACGACCACTCCGGGTGAGGCAATTGGGCCGGAGTGTGAAAGGCATCGCCAAAGGCGATGAGGCGGTTGCCTTTTGACGTCGTCACCAGATAGGAGGTGTGGCCTGCGCTGTGTCCGGGCGTGACGACCGAGGTAATGCCCGGCGCTACCTCTTCGCCATCGCCGACCAACCTTAGCCCGGCGTGTGATTGCAGCGGTTGGATGAATTCTCGGTCGCCGGGAATTCCTGTCGGCCGCTCACCGCGCATGATCGACTCCCACTCGAGCGCCGCCACGACGTAGGGAGCGTTCGGGAACGTCGGTTCGCGTTGGCCCGAGGCTGAATCGACGAACGCCCACCCGGTGTGGTCCACGTGGAGATGGGTCAACACGAACATGTCGATGTCGGCAGGAGTCAGACCCAGCTGGGTCAATACGTCGAGGAACGCTCCGCAGTTGACTCGGCTGAAGGGGCTCGTTGCGGTGGCCGAGCCGAATCCGGCATCAATCAGGACGTAGGTCTGGTCGCGCTGGACTAGCAACCCGCCTGCTGACATCGCGATCCAACCCTGGGCGTCGAGTTGCTCGGGGTGCTCGGCCCAGTACGCGGACGGGGCGGTCTTGATGAACGCCTGCGGAGCCAGCGACATGGCGCCGTCGGCAACGAACGTGAATGTCACGTCGTCAATGCGGACTTGGCGGACCGCGGCCTGCGTGTTCAACCGTCCGATCGTCTCGAGCGCCATGGCGAGGGCTACGAGGCGGCGATCGCTCGCCGCGACTGCAACGACCGCGTGTCGTCGTAGAAGACCCTGAGTAGCTGGAGTTTGTCGCCGGCTATCACCCAATGCTCGGCGATCCAGATGTTAGTGCCGAGGGCAGTGCGGGCGGACATGAGTGCGGCTACCCGGTCACAGTTGGCCGAGATGCTCTCCAAACGCATACTGCGGAAGTCGAGAGCGACCGCCAACTGGGGCAGCACGACGTTAACGAATTCGTCGGGTCCGCGGTGCACGCCGCCCCAGGGCAGCTGCGGCGGAACGTGGGCTTCGAAGTCGCTCGCCATCGCATTGGGGAAGGCGTCGACCTCGCCGGCGAACGAAGCAAGATAGAGCTTCTGAAGAAAGTCCCGATTGCGAGTGGCGCACTCAGGTGATGTCATGGCCGTTCTCCCATTCGTCGGCGGTGTTGGAAACGCGCAACCGCATCGGTTCATCGTCACTGGGGGAGATCCCGACGTCGATGTTCGACCGAACACCCCTCGCCCGTGGTCGGTGTAACTGCAGACACCATCGGAGCCGGGTCGATTCTCCACTGCCGACCATGGGGACGGGTTAGCCGGCAACACCGACTTGCGGTCACCCGCCATACGACTGCGGTGTGTGGCGGCACACCGATTGTGCGCCGGAAGTGCTGGGCGAGACATCGACGGTGGCGGAAACGGCGTCGACGTTATGACTGACCGCAAATCGATCTTGGTGCCAATTGAACCGGGCCTCGGGTGCGGTCAACCCGGCCGGCAAGCTGACCCTGATCATCGCCGCCATGATGTGCGGCGCGGACAACATTGACGATGTCAACGTGCTGCGTGCCGGCGGCACGCCCCGGGTGTTCGACGAGGTGTACGCGCCCTCGACATTGGGGATTTTCTTGCGCGAGTTCACCTTCGGGCATACCAACCAGCTCGCCGCAGTGGCCCGCGAGCATCTGGGGACACTCGCGGAGCGCATCCCGCTGCTGCCCGGCATCGAGCAACGAGCGTTTCTGGACATCGACTCGCTAAGGCGCCCAGTCGACGGGCACCGCAACAGGGGCTAAGGAGCGCTGGCCCCAGGCTCTTGGAGATGACCATGGGGCAACGCTTCCATGCCGGGGACTGGAGGGCATTCAAAGTCGAAGTAGCGTTGGAGGATATCGCTGATCAGTTCGTAGCAGCAGCCACTCCGAATGACCTGCATCGAGTCGAAATTGATCATCGTCGACGAAACCCGATACAGATGATACTTAGCCAGCCCGTAGTCAACGACGAGGTCCGCGCCCTCGACAATCTCTGGTTGGATGTCCTCAACCCGAAACTTGACTCCTGTTCCTGAGATATTGGCCGAAGAGCCCAGGAACGCAATGTTCGACTCAAGGCTCAAGCGTGCGAGCTCGGTAGCCAGCGCGCCATTGTTGTGCAACATCGCCATCGTGTCTCCGACCATGCTCGCACGTAGCGTGTCCGGCTCGATCCCGGCAATGATCGGATGGTCCTTCCGGACGGGACCGATGACGCCGAGTGGAAGGTCGAAGTCGACTGTGATCGCGTCAACCATGTCATGCTGACGCTCATCCAGCTTCATTGCATCACGCCGAAACTCCGCGTTGCCAATCATTCCATGACGCTTGTGGGCCGCACGGTGTTTCATTGAGACCGTCCGACGCGTGGCATCAGGTGTGGCCGCCAGCATGCCGTATCCGACATCGCCTTGAACGATAGCTACACCACCGCCACAGATCGCACTCTCGACGCGTCGCGCGTCTGATTTGATATCGGGCCTCGTCATTGCAAAACACTCCACTTCCTTGCAGGGGAACTCTCATGGTGCCAAGCGGTGGATCAAAAGCGATGTCTGCAGGGACACCCTCGACGCACCAAAAGTGTCCGCCGGCACATAGACGGCCGACCGATGTCATCACCACTATGAGACGCAGACATAAACCGTCATCGATGAGGAAGGTGCTAGTCCGTGAGTAAGACCATCTTGATTGCAGGCACCAGCTCCGGTTTGGGTGAGGCCGCCGTGTTCGAGTACGCGCAGCGCGGATGGAACGTTGTGGCCGCCATGCGCAACGTGGCTGCCGCCAATCCGCGGTTCGCGGAACTGAAAAACACCGTTGTCACGAACATCGACGTGACCGACCGCGCGTCGATCGACGCCGCGCTGGCGCTGACCGGCGAGAAGTTCGGCCAGCTCGACGCCCTGCTGAATGTCGCCGGATATGGACAGGTGGGAGCGATAGAAGAGGTAACCCCCACACAGTTGCGCGCCGAGTACGAGACCAACGTGGTCGGCGTGCTAAACGTTGTGCAGGCGGTCTTACCGCAGTTCCGCGGGCGCCGAGGCGGCCACATCCTCGTCGTCGGCTCCATGAGCGCGCACCTGAGCTTCCCGACCATGACCGTCTACGCTTCATCCAAGGCGGCCGTGCGCAGTCTCGTCGAAGGCCTCCAAATGGAATGCGAGCCACTT
>Ga0153922_1000313_pt1 | contig 19816 bp, 16 predicted proteins | sample TSNJ006MetaG_FD_104723 | JGI IMG/M metagenome (GOLD analysis project Ga0153922, IMG submission 104723) | Attine ant fungus gardens microbial communities from New Jersey, USA - TSNJ006 MetaG | ecosystem: Host-associated > Fungi > Mycelium > Unclassified | place: USA: New Jersey, Brendon T. Byrne... | reverse complement strand
CTTATATGAATCCTTACAGTCACCTGCATAGATTCCTTAATTTCTTTATGTCATAATTTGGGTTGGAAGAGGCATATATGAGACTGATGGTTACACAAAAAACAAGCGCGACTGGAATATATTATCGCTGTTTCTTTCTCGATGGGGACCGTCGAATCTCCCCCAACTCCAAACCGCCTCTGAACTTCCGTCCTTCCATGATACTTCTTGTCTCTTCTATCTCTGCTTCAAATACCTTCCTCTGCTTCGCAAGCATAACCTCTCTTTTCCTCATCTCCTTCTCCAGCCCTTTGCGCTTCTCAGGTACCCACTTGCTTTTCAGAATCCTTCTTATAGCCTCTGGACTTACACGGAAACGATCAGCTAAGAATGGGGTTGTAAATTTCTCAGGATCAATTCTGTGTAATTCGCGAATACCGTCCATGGCAGAACGGGAAACTTTTCTAGGTGGTGCCCAGCCGTTTGGGAATGACTCTCTAAGTGTGCGGCGGTGTACTACCCATTGCTTCGGTGTCGGAGAGATCGGGGGTTTTCGGAGATAAAGAGGGGGTGTGGAAGGATTGCGAGAAGCGTCTTCCTGTTCTGAAGAGGATTCGGAGAGGGAGAGAGGAGGAGGGAGAGGAGAGTCATCGTCACAGAGGATAGAGCGCGGGGAGGGAAGACCTGATAGACCCCATTTGAGACGTGCTTCTTGTGTTACAAATCCAGCCCGAGAAGAATAGTATCGCTGGATGCCACAAAAGACTCTGCTGAATGACCAGGACATGGGTGCTATGTCTGGAATGCAATTTGAAATATTGATCGTTGATCGGAGTTTGCCGCGCAATCCTGGCTCTTATTTTTTGAAGGATTGATTTTCTCATCAGTATGGCAGACGTGTCGGACCAAGCTATTGCTGAGGGTGCGTTTTCTTCTTGTGGGTGTTCAAAATGGACCATTGTTACCTTGTCAATTAACAGCGTACAACGATGTCCGCGACGACAAGACCGAGACCAACTGGCTTTTAGTCGACTATGAGACTGAACGATCGGATAAACTCAAACTCACGGGAACTGGCTCTGGCGGACTGGCGGAATTGCAGAACAGTCTACAAGACTCAAACGCCTCATTTGCTTATGTCCGTGTCAAATACTCGAATGACAAAGAGTCGGTTAGGGAGAAGTTTATTCTTGTAGTGCGTGGTTTTTCCCGCTTCTTGAGTAGATGCGCTGATCTCAAAAATCTTTTCTGTCTTGTTGTCCGATGGCGACTCTTCTGACGTTCCGTCCTTCGTGCTTTGCACGTTGCACCATCTTGTATGGCTTCTATGTGGATCACACGACATCCAATCCGACATTTTGCGCATTGCGGCATCGAATCACCTAACAACCCCTCCCACAATTGTTTCTCCCGTCCGTTCAACCATGTCGCCGATTGACAGGTATGGATAGGCCCGACCTGCAAAATAATGAGGAAAGCCAAGGTCAATGTTCCTTCCAGATTCAACTTCGTGGCCTTCTTATTCTTGATCTGATTCTCAGTCTCTTTTGCTTCCTTTGGGTTGCATATAGATCTCGGTACATACAGCGGATGTAAAGAAGGTATTAAAAGCTTTCTCGATCGAGGTTCCCGCCAGGGATTATGAAGATCTGAAGGAAGATCCGATCGTTGTGAAATTGAGAAAGGTGCGTGGTCATTTGGTGGCTTCATTTGGCTCTAGTGGTTTGATTCTATGATCTCCTCCCTCGGTTATATTTTATCACTGTCTTGCAGGCGGGTGGTGCGAGTTATGATGGCGTCTAGCGATTGTTATTGATTTCATAGCACTCATAAGATAAGATCAGATAAACGTTCGGAGACCTGTGAACGATCCGATCGATGTGTTGCACAACAACCATTATTTTCAACCCATCATCTCCATCGTTGTATATGGGTGTTTCCTCTGTCCGACCACAAGCAACCCTCTAACGACCACGGGACACAAACCGTCGATCTTGCGGACTGTTACACGCCTTACTGATGCTGAGGAATGCCATTGACTGTTATCAACCTTTTGCGCAGAAATTTCAGACTTTCACTACGGTGGTAGGCATGATTATAGGACATTTTAACTATGGATCTGCTGCAAAGTTTAGGACACCAAAGACTTGATACTTGGGAACGTTCCAGGGACGCTATAATTCATCCCATAGGTTTGTGAACTCATCATCTACTAGGTGAGGCAATCATCCAAATCCTGGTGCATCAGTGAAAGGCCTTTTTGGCGATTAACAAGGAATGTCTCAATTTTGATCCCTCAGCATTATTCAATCCTCATCAAGCATATTTTCTTCTATGTCAAAGACATATGCTCAATAAGGATTTTATAATACCCAGGGATTATTAGATCAAAACTGAGACATTATATATCTATTTCTGTACAAGACTAGAAAGTGATTTTTTTTCACAGATATCATTTGATGCTTGTTTATCGTAGTAGCATATACCAATTCCAGATCCAATATGAGTCCAAAGAATATGGACCTGTAATGGTTTTTCTAATTTTCTTCCTACATCTTTTTTTTTTAAATCAACAATTTATTACACGGTGCTCGTTCGCAGTCCGTGGTTCCTACAACATCTGGTGGCTAACTATAACTTACAGCTAAATGTAACTTGTGGCCCCATACCTGTTAGCTATTTACTAATCTCTCATTAGTCTCAATAATTATCAACCTTAGCACTATCACGGTCTGCCACCGAGCCCCGTGTAATAAATCGTTGAATTAAAAAAAAACCTTAGCATTGTGACTTGCCTGTTGTGGAACATTATATGCACATGCTGTCACATCTTCTTCTGCCGTAAACCACTATGCCCTATCCCCAGGCAATTGTCACAATGGCCCAAAATCTCCTTCAGGAGATCGCTGATGATCCAGATATCCATGAAAACCGATTCTACATGCTGTGGAACAGTATTCTGACTTTTTATTTTCCCATTATCTTTCAATATGGAGTAGCTCTCCAGACGTTTATCACTGGTACTGGAACTAAATCTGAGTTTCTCGTCGTGAAAATTGTTCGGGAGTCTGAAAGTGTCGTGCTTGTTGTGGGTCTGAAGAAGCCATCCGAAGACACGGATACAGGGCGCGAAAATGTCCGAGAGGAGCTGTTGAATTTCATTGGAGAACAATGTGAAGAAACGGAGTTTACCACAACTTATGCTATCGCTGGTATAGGTCTCTCATGGTCTGTCTTCAAGATGTCGGTGACTGCAGCGCCAGAGCCGGTGTTCGATTGGATGAGTAATGTCACAGCTGCAAAGTCCTTCAATCGGATGGGTGAGCTTGCTCTTATGATCGATCAAATGACTGGGACTGCGCGAGCATAGTTTGTATTCACCTCTTTGCTTTTGATGACAGTGCTCAATGCCTTCTGTCCAGTCAAGGGTAATGACGAATAGTTTCTACCGGAAATTCAGAATATGACATGATATAGTAGTAAGTGGGCTCGAACTGGGGAGAATGCATCTGTATAGAGTCTCTGGTGTAGGGCTTCAGGCAGGACACTTAGCAAGGGCCTGTCCCAGGCAAAATCAATAATCCCCCGCGACCCCGTCTTGTATCTGATATCTGATCAGTCATCCCTCGTACGTTTTACCAATCGACTATAAAAACCCAATTCCGGTATAACTGTAGGTTAGACTCTTTCAAATACGGAACTGTAAATGACCAGTGTTCATGCCACTGCATTTTGTGTGCCCTGGCAGTGATCTGCACCACTTTCATGTCATATATTCATACACAGGGTGTATACTCATGCTAGGGAGCAAACAAGTAAAGTAGAAACTTGTACACGACAAATACTTATACTAAATAAAGTATGATCACCAGGCTGAGTGAAGCACAGGATGGTTTGATATATTATATTTTTATTAATGACCGGTCAATTCAATCCTGTATTTGAAGAAATCAATCATTACATAAAATCTATACATTTCAATAAATGAAAATGAAGATTCACCTCGCCACTTGCACATGCAGGCTCACCAATCTTCACTGTGCACACAGAAGACCCAACCCAGGGCAAAAATATGCCCACTACCCGATTCGAACGAGTGATCTCACCATACCGATCCATACGGAATACGAGTGGCACGCTTTACCCCTAAGCCAAGCGGGCTACATAGAGATGTCATCAAGGGCATTCATGGAGTCAGTCATTTGAGACCACCGCTACATTTAAAATGTAGCAACCTCAACACCACACACTAAACTAACATGTGTTTGTCAGATGCCTGCCGTTGAATTCGAAAGTTGAATAGTTTGGTATTGAAATTATCTTTGCTGATTGTGGTATCATTCAATTATCGCAATGTTTGTATATATTGGAGAGCTTGAATAGGCAAGTAACATGTAGAGCAAGCATTCTACGAAATGAAGACTTTGCGAAGCTCAGCAAAACTGCAAGTATTCCCTGTCCGAGGACAAGTCACCAGATTATCATTTTTGGCCGCCATTTCTTGCATCGCCTAAATTGACTTACTCAGATCCGGCAGTCTTCCTTGAAATACCTGACATACCTCCACCGAGTACACATTCCCGTCCGGGAATGCTAACGGCCAGTTATCTTCATCCATAATCTTCCCAGTAATTCTACAAACAATTGTTGAGTTGACATGATGACTGAAGGGAACTTCCTCTGCAAGTTTGCCGAGTCCTAACGCCTGTGGGGCTGGAGCTGGAGATTCCAAAGACCCAGTCGTAGTGGCAGGGCCCGAGGCTGTTGTGGGGGAAACTGATGGTTCGTGTTCAGGGATGTCGTGACTGGGATTCGTTACAGATGTATTGGCCATATTGACATCTTTATTGCTGGTTGCACTCAGAGTGGCCGATTCGCCGTCGCATATTGGGCAGTCAACGTTCTTTGTAAATGCATCAAAGCATGCTGGTAATTTGAGCGACGCTAAACCAGCGTAAAGTGAGAGGTGGAGCAGTGGTTCACTGGGGATTGTATTAAGATTGTATATTGCAAGGCGGAAGGAATGAATAAGATTTGCCCAGCGCGCGACATCGTAGAGCCTCTGAGTAGACGGAGATCAGGAAAACATCTTGGCTAGTTGACAGCGTGTTAACCAGACGAACTTTGTAAGGACCACACGTTGTGGTTGGTGGAAAGGCAAGAAGTGCAGAAACACGTATGATCTCTTCAAAATGAGTTTCCTGCCACTGGACTAGGTGTTTCTTCATATACACAATAGCTTCCTCGTTTCTTCTTTGGCGTGCCAATTCTATAACCTCCTGTAACCGCAGCTCGAATTCCAATGTGCTCTGTAACATGATCCAAATGAGGCATAACAGGGCCGAAACGAAGATGAGGATTAACCTTGGTTTTCCGAAGCGCCGCTTTGTTCTCACTACACCATGCAAGCGCCTCAACACAACTATGTCGTGCGAGGGCATCTTCAATCCGCTTGATGTCAGAGAACAAGTCAATGTCAACTAGCGTCTGTCGAAGCAGTCAATCATCATCGTCGAGCACGTGCCTCCCATACCTGAATGCCTTTGTCTCGGGCAATCCGTTTCGCAGTCCGCTCTTTCCCATGCCTTAGAGTCCAGTCTACAAGCCACCGATCCAAACGAGTATCAGCCCATCTGGAGAACTCTGGTTCGGAGGTAGTTTGTATAGATTCAATCGTGGCAAGGTGCCCCAATCGTTCGCGCAACACATCCAATGTGGGTTTGCCTACAGTTTCGCACAGCTCCGAGAGCTATGGGATCAAGTTACATGATTGAAGATATAAAAGCACAGTGCCAAGGAATTAAAGGAAAGTGCATGAAGCATTGAATGGACTCTAGAAACGGACCTTGCTTTTCAAGGTTTCAACCCTGCCAATCATGCCATCCACTAACATTACTGCCTCTTCGGAGGTCAAGGTGTCGGCTTGTGCTCGATTGACAAGGTCATTTGAGGCATTCTGAAGCGGCCCAAATTCCCTCTCGACGTTTCTTTGTGAAGTACGGAACACTTTGCGGAAGTTCTCATACGGAACCTATTGAGGGGCACGCCTAGTTAAGTGAGGGGGTCTGAACTAGTGCACACGAAGTAAACGCACTCGAATGAATGGTTGTTCTAGCGTAAGGATACCCTCGATACTGAGTTTGTTCACCATGGCGAGTACTCATAAAAGGGCTGGCTAGAATAGCATCAGATATCCGGACCGGACCGGCACCCTCACTTGATCTTCTTGCCCGTCGAAGTTTGTATCAGAATTCCCTGTAACATTGATGAACATTCGCCAGAACACCAGAGTTTAAATCTTGGACATAGAACTGGAGAGAGTTCAGTACAGCTTATCGTTTGTACCGAACTGTCTTCCGGAGATTAAAAAACAGCTTTGCAGTTTCCAGGCTCTAGCAAACTAACCAGACAATGAGTCACTGCGCCTTATTGGGGGGATGAGCCTCTAAGCTATGGCTGTAGATACACATCCTCGTACTGATCGCTGACAATCGACATCTGAGATGACTTGAAAGTTGTTTGATCATCACTTTTCTCACGTGATGCAACCACTATTTCTTTTGGCACCGGCCCGCGGACCGCAATATCGACATCGGTAGTCTCATAGACAACCGTTACCTGGCCATGCGGTTCTTGGAGCTATGACAAGGCAAGAGCCGGAAAATCACATAATCACAACCCGATATATCAGGGGCTGGGATTTTTTAGATAAAGGTTGGATTCGTGGTTTGCTTTCCCATCTGTTCATCTCGTTCATCAATCATGCCTGCTAGCCAATCGGTTAAACTCAACACTGGTGCCTCTATGCCTACTGTGGGTCTTGGTAAGTAGAATGCGTTTTATGAGCGATTTATCTGTTGATCTGATATACAGGCACCTGGAAATCCGAGCCTGGAGTCGTTGGGCGCGCTACGACCATTGCTTTAGAAAATGGCTACCGGTCCATCGATACAGCAACTGATTACGGCAATGAAGCTGAGGTTGGCGACGGTATCAAAGGCTCAAACGTTCCGAGGAGCGAAATTTTCCTTACTACCAAGATCAAAAATTGTGATCACAAAGATGTTGAGGGTGCCTTGAATAGGAGCTTGGCCAGCCTTCAGACAGATTATCTTGATCTCTGTGTGTCCTCTTCTGTACTTTGCAATTTCATGGAAACTGATTTTGGTAGATCTGATGCACTGGCCTGCACCCATGAACGCTGATTGCACAGATGCTGATAAAAGTGTGCGTTTCTAAGGTGTCAAATTGTCTATCCAAAACATAATAGCTGAACCTAAAGAATATAGATGGACTGGCTCGACACTTGGAAGGCGTTGGTCAAGCTCTATAAGGCTAATCCACACAAAATTCGTGCTCTCGGTAGGTCGATTCCTTTTAAGTGGTGTTATGTTCATTTACCAGGACACACTAGGTGTATCGAACCTTTCTGTTAAATTCATGACTCGTCTGTTGGAGAACTCTGACATCGTACCAGCCGTTAACCAAATTGAACTTCATCCGTAAGTAAAGAAGTGTTGATGATGATACACGATGAACCCGAATGGTCATTAGTTCTTGTCCTCAAGAGGAGCTTGTCGAGTTCTGCCGTAACAAGGGCATTGTTGTTACCGGCTATTCACCTCTCGGCTCCAATGACTCCCCTCTGCTCACCAATCCTATTGTTGTCAAACTTGCCCAAAAGTACGATGTACAGCCTGCCAATATCCTTATATCTCTTCAGGCAAACAGACCAGGCGTCAACGGTTAGTGTGAGTTTATATCAAGTGTTCCAATCTCCTCACAAATTCTTAATAGTCCTCACTAAATCTGTGACGGAAGCGCGCATCAAATGTAAGTTGAAATGAACAGAACGACGTTGGATCATGTTATTAACCATAAATCCAGCCAATCTCAAGGTCGTTGACTTTACGCGGGAAGAAGTCGACGAATTGCAGAGCATTGACAAAACCAACCATTTCCGAGTTTGTAACCCAAGCTGGACCGGTTGGGGAAGCCTTGGATTCCCTGACTGCTTGGACTCTGATCAATGAGGGAGTGAGTCGAGGGAGTGAGATGGTACATTTATCCATTTTTAAATTCAGAAAAATATAAATATATATACATTGAATGACAGATCCATATGACGAAGATATGCCTGCTCTGTTCGTACTACATTGGTTTATGGTAAAGTATAAGACTCCTCTCATTTGTGTGACGACTCTCTCCTCCTAATTGTCCGCTTTCGACTGCGGGGATGTGCCGGGAGGACCATCCAATGATGAAATTTGGGCCACTGGTTATTATCAAACCATTGTAAGTAAGACAAGTCTCTGTAAATGTGGACACTGGATATAAATTAATGATCACAGGTAAATGTCGAGGTGTAAGAATACTTCCAGACGCTAGGTGGAAGGCTCCAGCTGGTAACGAGGACAAGTGATCACGAAATACAACCAGGGGATTTATAACAACAGAAGTCTCGTTCTACCATCAATCCACCCTCAGTCAACGGCCACTTGTTCATGATCGATAACGAGAGAAATAATCATGCACAGAGGCTGTAATCGTGCTTTTGAAACTGAAATTGATTTGTCTACAATAAGTAGCCTCATTAACAAACTACTAATTCACTAAGCTAATCCAAAAGTTGACAAAAATGTACGACCGGGGAAAAAAAGAGTCCGTGGGTATTCAAAGGGCCAACTGGTTTGATCCAAGTTGCAAGAATGGGAACGACAAAAGAAAGCAGTATCCATTAAACGAATGTGGTATCTTGTGTGGCACACCGTATCTAATATAGATGTATACAAAAGTCTGAAAAGACAGGAGATGAACGAAAGTGTGTATGATTCCTGGATAGTAAGGATCATAGTTTGAGCAAAAAGGACGCATATGACAAAAGAAACAACCGAGATGGCACCATTTAGGGAGAGACGTGTTCAAATACAATGTGAAGCAGTGTAAGAGCGTTGGAGGTGGAGGGTATGATACCACAAGAAAACCGAACAAAAGCAATTGCCCAACACCAATGACAATAATGACAACACAAACCGGATACACCAACCGACGTGCACACTCACAGAATTTTTCCGACTTTTACTGATCCGTGGGAGGTCCGGTAGAACCTTTCACCCCTCTTTTTGTCCCAAACCTCAACTTGCTACCTTCGCCTCTCGCCCACGAGAATAATCCTCCACCTTCATGACTTCTCGAACTATCTGCTTTAGACCTCGAGGACCATGCAGGCGACACTGGCCTGTTCAGGTCCATCGAGTTTGGATCCAGATGTTGATTATTGTCTGTACTCTGTCTCCTTAGGCTGCCCATCAAAGGCGCAGTGTGGGCTTGAGAGCTAGGAAGCATATAACGATGGTGATGGTGGTGGTGGTGGTGGTGGTTCTGGGAATGGCCAACTGTGTGCCTTCCATCACAACACGCGCGTACGTTCTCCAACCCTTCAAAACCGCCACCCGTCTCGTCGTGCAACTCGAAGTCCAAATCCATGTCAACATCTCCATGTTCTTCAACATCCACAAATGACTTTGTTGGGCTGTAAGGACTCTCAGGAAGAGCAGATCGGTTCCACCTCAAATACTCAAGGGCTGGTGTACCGGAGCGCTTACTCACAGATCCCCTGTTAACGGATAGTTGCGAGCGAGAACGTTTACCCCTAGGTGTGCTACTCCATGTATCTCCGGGGGTAACTCGTCTTGAGCTACGGAAACTTTGCGGACTGGAGAGAAGACGTCGACGGTGTTCATGGTCATCATCGGTGAGATAGTCGGGGCTCCGGAGGCTAGGGGATTCTTCTACGTTGTTCACATTCGGGCTAGGCCTAGAGAGCAAGTACTTGAGAGCCTGTGAAGATGCTCGTCAGTAATGCAACGTCCATAGGAAGCAAACGGCCTTCGACTTGCATTGAGCCAGATGTCATGTCTTTCCTTCGTAGGCGCCGTGATCTTCATCTCGCGTTGAGGAGTTGACACGATGACACTATACTGGTACAAGCCAGGCGGCATCGGGTTAGGATCCAAAACAGATCTTACGCCTTCGATATAAGCTAAGGGAGTAGGATAGGCAGATATACTATTAGTCAACGCTCCAATGATAACAAAGAAGGAAAGTCTACATACCACTCTTTGCACTGGACTCGTTCACATTCGAACTGCCAGGGTCTGACGAACTCCAATATAGTGTTTTGGTATAAGGATGGATCCAAAAGAACCTCCTATGCCTCCTCTCTCCATGCCCCTTCCCAATCGCCTTCCTCGTATACTTATACATAAATTCTCCAATCATCGTCTGCGTGATTGCATGAATGATTGCGGGATCAGTGCCTCCACCTTGATGAGATCCACCGCGTCCTGACATATCCGTCATCATTGTCCTATTCGGCGTCGAAGGTGCATCAGCAACACCGCGGCCGTGAAGGCCAGCGTGAGTAGTAGTCCCAGCCGCAGATGCGCTGGCATTCCTTCGCAGTCCTACATTATGTCCATGCTCAGACGATGAGACAGATGACCTTGGCGACCGTTCAGACAGTGCAAGTGAAGTGGTTGAAAACTGTCTCCTCTCCACCGTAACGCTTCCAACTGTCCCAAATGGCCCATTGGATTTGATACTACTTGTACTCGGGAGCTGCCGTAAATTAGCACTTGCGATCGCAGGCGACATCGTCCCTCCAGTACTTCTGATGCTTCCAAAAGCCCCAAGGTTCTTGCTCACACCAGGAACATTCAACACGCTGCCAAATGTAGGCGTCGTCGCACGTTGGATAAGCTCAGGTGGAGGTGGAGACGAAGGTCGAGGTGGTGGAGCACCTCCAGAAGAAGAGCCGGCACCGCGACGATCTGGGATGAATTGCGGCGGGAGCATGCTGTTCGTTGGGGGAGGTGCTTTGGGTGGGGGTGGAAGAACCATCATCGGAGGCTTGGACTTGTCCATTGAATTCAAGAGAACCGGGCGTCCTGTAGCACCAACATTCACACTGGTATTGCCAATGGATATTCCACTCTCAAACGACTGACGGCGATCAGAAGTCAAAAGTCTACTTGTTCTCGAAGGTGCAGCATCACTTGTCGTAGGGAGTCCAGCAGGCAGAGGGGATGTTACGAACTGGAATTGTTGTGAATGACCAGTCGAGCCAACACGGAAAAGGCCGGGTGAAGAAGAGGTGCCATTCGGTAGACCACCGGGGGGAATGAAGACAGGTCCATGTGCAACGGGCGAAATTGAAGAGAGGCGATCTCTCGGGATATCCATGAGCGTCGACTGCTCGAAACTCAATGACAGTCCATCATCCGCGAGAATATCCGTCTGGACTTCCATCTCCTTCGCTTCCGGCTTCGGTATTTTGATAGGAACTTTGACTTCTTTAACAATCTCCACCGGTATCTCCTTGATGACCTCTACTTGGACCTCCTTAATGACCTCTACTTGAACCTCCTTAATGACCTCTACTTGGACCTCCTTAATGACTTCTACCGGAATCTCCTTGATAACCTCAACTGGAACCTCCTTGACAACCTCAACTTCTTTGACGACCTCCTTCTCTACTTCGCGTACAATCTCAACCGGAACTTCCTTGATAACCTCCTTCTCTACTTCACGCACAACTTCAACTTCAACCGGGACCTCCTTGATCACTTCCACAGTAACCTCTTTGACAACCTCCACAGGAACCTCAAAGGGTACTTCAACTCTGACCTCCTTGATAACCTCCACCTCTTTCGTCACAGGTACTTCAACCATGACTTCCTTCACTACCTCCACCTCTCTCACAACCTCCACTGGAACATCCTTCTGTACCGTAACGGGAACCGGAACCTCCACTTTCACTTCACGTATGACTTCCACCGGTACCTCTTTGACCACCTCCTTGACCACCTCTTTTACGACCTCAACTGGGACCCTCACCTCCTTTTCTACCTCCTTGACGATCTCGACTGGAACCTGAACTTCCTTGATTACTTCCACTGGGACCTCTTTCACGACTTCAACTTGTCTGATGACTTCGACCGGACATTCCACTTGAACTTCCTTTACAATTTCCACCTCTTTAATCACCTCGATTGGAACCTCGACTGGAACCTCGACTTCTCTCACAACCTCAACGGGAACCTCCACCTTGACTTCTCTCACAACCTCAACGGGAACCTCCACCTTGACCTCCCTCACAACCTCAACAGGAACCTCCACCCTGACCTCCCTCACAACCTCAACAGGTACTTCCACCTTGACCTCTCTCACAACCTCGGTCTCCCTCACGACTATCTCTGGTTCGAAGCTCACACCGACACCAATGTCTTCATACGTTGGAAGAAGAGCTTGGTCTCCGTTGTCCATATGAAACGATGCCATTGACGACCTTCCACTTGCTTCACCAGACATAGCACCTGTCCTCATGACCCTGGCACTCCCACTATCCGACTCTGAGTCACCTTGGAATTCGTAATCGGAGACAGTCATGACCGAGTGGAAGCTCTCTCTGGACTCAGAGAATGCGCTGGAGGAAATGCCTGAAGGTGTGACCATGGCCGTACTTGCTCTGGCATCATAGTAGTCAGTTTCAGTCTCGGTTTCATCAGTAGTATCTGCGCCGGTTTCAGTTTCTTCGCCTTCGTCATATTCCTCATCATGGTCATCTTGTGTGGAGGTGGCAGAGATAAAGGACAAGGGGCGAGAGAGGAAAGAGCGTGTGATGGTATTGTCACTGGAGGAGTGCGAGTACGAGGCGGAAATCGATGCAGGAAGATCAGCTTGGGTAATCGTTGTCCTATGCACATCTTCAGAGTGCGGTTTGGCTTTCGCTGCAGTCGTTGAAGGAAGCGATGTGAGGGGTTCGAAGGCTACAGGCTCTGTTTGCATCTCAACCTCGACCTTCATTGGTTTCTCGATTACAAGATCAGTCTGACAACCGAATTCTCTCATCTCAGCTTCTTCAACATCTTCCATATCCTCTCCATCCTGCTCAACACCATCCAAAAATTCATCTTCCTCATAATCACCCACAACCTCCTTCCTCCATGCTCTCATCTCTTCATCTTCCTCTCTGATACTATCCTCTGCGCCCAATACCGTCGAACTTGATTCATTTTCCCTCACGTTCGGACTCGTAGGTAATCCAAGTTCAGCAGCTAAAGCACTAGGATTGTTACCAACGAACGAGGGTGGTCGGGCTTCTTTGAAAGGTACACCGCCTCTTGAGCGTCTTCCCGTACCTCCAGACGATAAATACCCACGAGAAGATTGCCGTGTAGAACCATGCCGAGAAAGAAGAGATTGACGAAGTGGTGACCCAGAGATATAATTGGATGAAATCGACGGAACACGCTTGAGTATGTTGGCAAATACAGGATCCATCCCTTCAACTGAAGCAACACTGGTCCTGTTGGACGCTATTCCTTCGGCAGCAGGAGGTGAAGGAGAACGTGAAACAAAGAAATTATCGGCCTCTTCATCCGCATTCTGGAATGTAATAGGGATGGGAGGGACAGGCGGGGGTGGTGATGACTCCCTGCTTCCAGATTCTTCATCAGATGTTGGTGCGGCGCCGTAATGAGACCCAGGCGACGCAGCGGCCATTCCGAGTCTTTGAATGAGCGTGATACCACTTCGGCCGCGACCACCACGACGGGCGGAACCACGAGAACCAAGCGCACCGACTCGGAACGGTGTATCTCCACGACGGAGTTTGCCTCTAGAAAAGATGGACTCTGATACTTCAACTTCTTCGCCTGTAACTTCTTCAACACCTTGGAGATCTTGAAGATCTTCACCTTCCTCCCCATTAGCCGATGAGGTACCACTCGCAGCTTGTTCAAACTTGATCCTTAACATCTTTTCCCTGTTAAGGCTTCCCTTAAGGGTGTTGATTTGCCGCTGAGCATGTGCAAGACGTTGCTGCAATGCTTCCATCTCTTTGTAAGGGTGATTAGGCACTAGGAGAGAACGACGAAGTGGTGAATCCTCTGGACTGTCCACATCAAATTCTGCAGCGAACGCGTCTGCAGGAAGCATCATGCCCGAAGGATCATATTTCCTCCTATTCGTCGAAATTCCAGTCGAAAAGGGATCGACCTCAGTACCAGCTTCCGTCCCAGCAGGAGTGATGAAGCCTTCTACACCTGTTGCACTTCCGTCGCCAGGCGTCAAAGGAGAGCCATTTTTGGGTAACCTTCGATTCGCGCGAGTCAGTTCTACTTTGAGTTGGTCGATAGTGGATTGAAGATCAGATTTATCACGAGCAAGACCAGCAGCATGTTTACGAGCCTGAGCAACATCAGATTCGTGTTTGGATTTCAAGTCTGCGAGTTGAGCCGAAGTTTTCTCTGACTCAGTTTTATAATGGTCCAGGGAGTCGCGAGTTGTGTTGAGCGTTTTGGCAGATTTTTTGAGATCGGATTCAAGGCGCACGACGGAGGCCTGGGAATCAGAGAGTTGAGAACGGAGTTCCTGGAGTGTAACTTCGAGGTTCCAATTTTCTTCTTTGTATTTATCTATAAAGGGAGTGTGAGTGGAGTCCTTAATGAAAGAAGAATGATAAATCCGCTAGATGGGCGACGATGAAAGGTACAGTTAGGGCACTAACCCGAACTCCGTTCTTGTTGCTGAAGAGCAATCTTGAAAGCCTCAATCGTCTTTTCGAGATCATCTCTCTCTTCTTTCATATCCTGTATAGCCTTGTCCCGCTCTGTTAGCAAACTTTGTAGGCGGCGAATCTCGTTCAGTAGGTTATTGCCAATATCCATCGCAAACTCTGCATAATGAAAAGCGCCACCATCACCGTGATGAATCGCAAAATTGAAAGATGAGCGCTATAGTAGGAATCAACGTAATAGAGAACACTAACCTGGATCGATGAAAGAACGGTTGGCCGCGTTCTTCGCACGACGGGACTGTCCCGCAGCTGTACCCTGGGGCCGCTTGTGCTCAGGCACCTCGTGTGGGAGCTCGGCAAAGGCAAGGGACGGGGACGGTTGATTACCACTCTGATAGCGCTAAATGAAGATTCTAACTAAGCATAGTACGGAGACTACAAGCCGCGACGGACGCACCTTTGAGCTGGCACCAAATGCAGAACTGAGTTGCGCATTTTCTGCATCCCATGAAACAATGATCTCGCTGAGCTCGCGATATTTTTCTCTTGCCTGAGGATCTTCAACCTCTTCCTCGTCGGTCTTGTCGCCAACCAGCTCCTGCAGTTGCCGTATCCTTTCCTCGAGCTCCATTTGTTGAGCAAGTACGCGTTGACCAAGATTTCCCGCTTGTTGCAGCTGCTTTTCCTTCTTATCAAGGAGATTTTGGAGATAAAAGTTCATGTCGCCCGCGGTAGTTGCTACAAAGGGGTCTGCGACGCCTGGCGGCGGCATGGCGATGCCACCGCCGCCACCATGGATGACATCGAGGGCGTCGTGTGCATTCAAGAGAGTATCAGAGGCCATTCTGGCCTCTTGGAATGTGCGCCTCTCTGTCGATGTGTGGGGTTCGGTAAAGGGAAGAGTCACCCTCTATGGCATAGAACCAACTAAACTCCCACGGTCACAGATCAAAGCCTAGTGATACTAGCCGCTTTTTTTGGACTTCTCATGGCTACTACAGAATAGTCAAGTTTGGCACTGGACGTAGTTTGTTCCCCGTCTTACAGAAAAAATTCGGGGAGCTTGGAGCCATTCTCTAGTTAGTAATCCATTCACTCGCGAGCTTTGTCCTGGCATACCTTATCCAGAAACCATCCTCGGTCAATCCTGCTACATACAGTAGGAAATAGTTCGTTTCCCTCCTAAATCCATACGGTTTAAACCAGCGTCACAACCACTGCCCATATCAAGAATCCACTACCTCAATCCAGGTCTATACTCAAGATACCCGTTCGAGGTCTCTATCAAGAGAAGAGTCTCGTTGGATGTGTTCAGAGGATTCAAGTCAGTAATCAAGTGAGTCACAACCAGCCTTCGCCCAGTAAACATGACATGTGCTTTTGATAGGTTGGCTGCCTTAGTGAGCCGTTTCCTATAAGGATAACTTGCAAAGGACAAAAGACATGTCCAGGTCACAACGAAATGGGGAAAATGGACAGGTGTGACACTGCCATATGGAATTAGTACATTAGTACAGCAAGACGTAAGAATTGTTTACTAGGGATCCATCAAGTCATGTCAAAGTGTCGAATTGTCAAATTGACGCTGTATTGATACTGACAAAAGATACTTATTATAATCAGACTGCAATACACATAGTACATTGTTTGTTACATATTACTTGGTAAGATTTTGCGGCCACATCACTCAAATGTCTCTTCGCTTGATTCCAATTCTGCATCCAAGCGGTTTTCTCAAAAATCCTTCCCTGGTCTCGAGCTTAATACAGGGAAGATATCAATCAACAAAAGTCTCAAAGAGAAATTTTCAGACACACCTCCTGATCAGGGCTCTCGAGAATGATGTCATAGCGGCGCATGATAGATGCTACGATGATAAGCAACTCCATTGATGCCAAGTTCCTTCCAACACAAGCCCTACACAGAAGAAAATGGAGTGAGCCCAAGAAAACATCTAAAGAAGCTAGCAACCAACCGAGGACCGACAGAGAACGGATTGAAAGTCTTCTGAATTGCAGCATGATCACACTCGAACCATCTCTCTGGACGATAGGCCTCAGTGTCTGACCCCCAGACCTCAGGATCACGATGGATCGTGTAACTAGGTACACTCAATACTGTTCCTTCAGGGAAAAACTGCCCGCCAACGGTGAGTCCACCTTCAGGTACGATGCGAGGTAAACCGAGCGAAGATGTTGAGTGAAGACGAAGGCCCTCGTTAATGCACGCGTCAAGGTAGGAGAGGTGCTTGACTTGGGCTGCTGTTGCAACTACTTCGTCCTCAGTACCCAGGTGTTCGTCTAGTTCCTGCTGAAGTTTATCCTGAGCACAACGGTCGCGAGCGAGATAGTAAAGAATTGCACAGGTTGAGCTTCGATCATCAATGTGAGCGTCATGTTCCTTTGATTAATACGGGAAACTCACTTGGAAGTCGTGTCAGATCCGGCAATGAGAAGTGTGAGAGCCTCTGCAGTCAACTCTTCACGTCCTAAGGGGTTGCCATCGCCATCTCGCCCGGCCTGAAGATTGTTCAGGAGATCATTGCGGTCGATAGGCATAGCCAAACGTCTGGAGACAGCAGCTACAGCGATGCCCGCTAAGTCCTTGACATCTTTTCTACCTTGTCTCCAACCAGGTAATTGACGGACGATTGGACGCCAGTGCGGAGGGATACTACCCATGGACATCGAATATTCACCACGACCGTTCAGGATCTTGACAGCAGGGATAGTTATCAACTCTTCTCTTGTGGCTTCTCTCCCATAAGAATTCATCGTCCTCTCTTGGTCCTTTGCTATGAGAGCAACGTCCTGGGCGGCCTCGATCATGCCAAATGGCGCACCAAATGCAAGGTCACCGATAATGTCAAAGGCTAAGTAATTTGCCCCTATCTTCCCATTAGTACAGATTGAGCCATGACCCCAGCTGAAAGCTTACATGGTAGACAGTCAAACCACAGGCGTCCGTTCTGGCCCTTCCAGCCACCTTCACCATCATTTCCGGACATACCCTTGACCGCCATATCAGATAGGCGGTCCCATTGCTGTAGAAGCTGTCTGACGTGTAACCTGATGTGGGGCTCAAATTCCAAAACGTTCTTTTGTGAAAAGATGTGGGAGATGATTTTGCGCTTGCGCGTGTGCTCACTCCGGTCCCTAACGTTGAAAATACCCCGTTGAATCGACACAAACGCATCGTAAAAGTTAGTTTTTGTAGCACCATTTCCATGCGCATAGACTATAGCGAGGGCATTCGGGTCGGCGATAGAGATATGATTCGGGGCTATACGAATGATAGGACCTTTGGAAAAGGTAATGAATGACACGTGACGTAGAAAGGGAATGAGTGCTGTACCATATTTGTGATGCATGCTGTGGATGACCTCAGAGCGGTGTCCTTTCTTGGACATATATCCCAACCAAAGATCACTGAACTTGGCAAGGAATGGACCTGGGTAGTTGCGGATGCCCCGTGAGTCTCGAATCCACGGAATAAAATGTACCACGAAGATGGTGGCCAAGATGGCACAGGCAGTAGTCTGTGGGCTGAGTGTGCTGTAGAGAGTAGTGAGTGCGTCTACGATCATGGTTTGATGAGGACAAGACAAGCGGCAAGTAGCTTTTTAAATATTGAAATGACGAAGTATCAGAATAACCATTTTTCCCCATTTGGAATAGAAGTTATGCGATGGCGTCGGTGACATGTAACCAATGCGTGCCCGTAGGACCAGAGAAGCAACGGACGTAAATTTATCCATCTGATAAGAGATGATCTCAGAAAACATCATGGGACGCGATTTTAAATCCCGGAAAAAGACGAAAGCAAAGGGGAGCGAAGAGATCGCCTCGTCCGGTAGACAAAACATTCGTGTTTAATCTCGTGATCACTATCAATGGAACTTGACCGTTTCAGAGTATTGTTACGTCAGACTCATGGCATAATTTGAAACAGTAGATAACATAACCATCCAAAAAAGTAAATTCCTATGTTCTCATGGACTATCTTATCGCCAAGTGTTGTGCATCTCTTAATAGAAGGGGCGTATCAGAAATCGAGTTCAGATCTAGTCCTTCTTTCTCAGCTGCTTCAAAAAACGCTTTCACGAGTTGAGAGGGATCGGCCATAAAGTTCTCCTTTTCCCAAGTAGCCTCTTCGATAGGATACCTGAAGGAAAAATGTTTCGTGAGCTTCCAAGATGCCCACAGGGAAGCCTACCCATCCCATTCGACTAAATATTCCTTGAGGTGCCCTCCATTCTTTGTTCTCATCCCAATGATACGCTTCACAAAGTATTCTCCGTCTTGAGTGGCTCTCTTGAACGGGCAGTCAGGCCTACAGCAAGTTCCAGCTGGACTTTGGCACGATTCTAGCAACATCAACAAATGTCAGCAATACAATAAATTAACCAATCCAACCTTGTTTTCTGTCAATACTGCTCGTTAGCCTCACCGAAAAAAAAGGATCCTAGATTATACTCACCGATCAGCTAAACAAAACGGACAGGCGAAGATCTCCGTTTCCTTTAATCGCACATCACCAAGTCGAATACCAACACATCCATTATGATACCATGCGTGACATCTATTCAAATTTCAAAAGAACAACAGTATTCAACGAACATAATTCAGAAATCAAACTTATTTTCTTACGAGTCACATCTAATGAACTAACGAAAAAGACTATCGTCAATTCCAGGAAGAAGAACTAACTGACAACTCACATTCTTATCGTGCATTTCCCCGGTTTTTTTCAGAGGCCATTTGATTCGATTCGATGAGCCGTAGGTTATATCAGCAGTCCGCAGCTGTTGCATTTGGTTTGTAGCAGTCTCCTTGGCTGTGTTAAGTGATTTCTCTTTTGTGGCCAACTTTTTCTGCTTCGAACTTGCACTTATAATCACTGGTTTTACATCAATATCCTTCAGCTCGGTCCTTGTTCTCTTCGAAGGTCGATCAGAAACTTCGTTTCCAATCAAACCTGGACTGATCAAACCATTCTGATTTGCATTTATCCTCTGACGTCGCCCGATTCTTGCCGTAGCTTTGCTCTTCTTTTCATTCTGTTCTTGTCTTGTCCGAATAGCGGCTAGATTGACAGTTGGAACCGTTGTTGAACCATTGGCCGAGTTTGTGTCTCCACCACCCTCCTGCTTTATGACATCCACCAGTCTCACTTGCACTTTCACAATCGGGGGACTATCGGTCAGATCAATGCATTCGAGGAAATCGTTCCGTATAAATTTCATCTTGTTCGATG
>Ga0153922_1000310_pt1 | contig 19905 bp, 21 predicted proteins | sample TSNJ006MetaG_FD_104723 | JGI IMG/M metagenome (GOLD analysis project Ga0153922, IMG submission 104723) | Attine ant fungus gardens microbial communities from New Jersey, USA - TSNJ006 MetaG | ecosystem: Host-associated > Fungi > Mycelium > Unclassified | place: USA: New Jersey, Brendon T. Byrne... | reverse complement strand
GTCCCGCCACCATCTTTGCACCGCCTGCTTCCGCCCATTTCACGGGTTTTTCGGTTAAATACCGTCCAGTATTCGCCCTTAAAACCCGTAAAATGGACGAAAACAATCGGCACAAATCTGATAGCGATACTTTTGTCCCAAGCTCCTAGCGGGATGGGTTATCGCCGAATGAGATTTGAGTTGCATAGCATGCACTTTTAAAATATGCACCCTGGAAAAGGAAAAGGAATGAGCGTAGAAATTCTGAGGAGAATGTAGTATAATATTAACTTATACAAAAAGGGTATTTCATGAAGGAGGAAGGTTATATGGCGCAACAAAAGAAAGAGAAAAAGTCAGGTGGTGTACTGTGGTGGCTGATACTGCTGATTGCAGTGGGAATATTTGTGTTTTCGGCCTATCAGCTGTTCACTATTTGGATGGAATATAAAAAGGGTGTGGATGAGTATAAAAATCTAAGCCAGTATGCCCAGGTGGATGAACAGGAGCCGATCAGTGGAGAAGATCCGGGTCCGAATATTGACTTTGCCGCACTGCAGGCAATTAATAAGGATATTGTCGGATGGCTGTATGTGGAGGCGATAGAGGATATTAATTACCCGATTGTTCAAGGGAAGGACAATGATTATTATCTGCATCGGACATTTGAGGATACCTACAATTTTGCCGGATCTATTTTCCTGGATTATGAGAATAAAAAGGATTTTTCCGACTGTAACAGCATTGTATATGGGCATAACATGAAAAATGGTTCAATGTTCGGAAAGTTAAAACAGTTCCGTCAGGCAGAGACATATGAAGCAAGCATGTATTTCTGGATCTGCACACCGCAGCAAAATTTTAAATATGAGATTATCTCTGCCCATGAAGTGGCAACTGGTGGCGAGGCATATACCTTGTTTAAGAATGCAGATAAAGAATTTGTCTCTTATATGGAGAAGATGAAGAATCAGTCGGAGATTCCGATTCCGGATACGATATTTACTAAGGATGATAAGATTGTGACTTTATCCACCTGTACCGGTAACACCAGTACTCGATTTATCCTTCAGGGAAGACGGGTTCAGTAAACTAGGATAGATGCAGCGGAACCACGGTTTTTCGAATTTCCGAGACTGCTCACGAATTAAAATGAGGTATAAGTAATGCAATATGGAGTAGGTGACATCGTAAAACTGAAGAAACAGCATCCTTGCGGCAGCCGTGAATGGGAAATTCTGCGGGTAGGCGCTGATTTTCGCCTGAAATGCATAGGATGTGGACATCAAATTATGATTGCCCGCAAGATTGTGGAGAAAAACACAAAGAATCTTGAGAAAAAAGGGCAGCTCGAGAAAGAAAATACTTGAAATGTGTGAAAAGTTGTGGTATCATGAACTTTCGTGATATATATTATTATTCCTTGTTCCCTGCTCGACAGGGGGCCAGAGACCAAAAGGAGGTAAACAGCATGAACAAGTATGAATTAGCGTTGGTTGTGAATGCAAAGATTGAAGACGAAGCACGCGAAGCTATTGTAGAGAAAGCGAAAAGTTATGTCGTACGTTACAATGGCAACGTGACCGAAGTTGAAGAATGGGGTAAGAAGAGATTAGCTTACGAAATTCAGAAAATGAAAGAAGGCTTCTACTACTTCATTCAGTTTGAAGCTGAAGCAGATTGCCCTGCCGAAGTTGAAAAACACATTCGCATCATGGACAACGTTCTTAGATATCTGATCGTTAAAAAAGAAGCGTAATTTTACGAACTGAAGCTCGATGATGGTTTGTTTGTAACCGGAAAACAAAGCAAAGAGGATAAGAGCATGAACAAAGCAATTTTAATGGGACGTTTAACAAGAGATCCTGAGGTACGTTATTCCGCAGGAGAAAACTCACTGGCAATTGCCAGATACACATTGGCGGTAGACAGAAGATTCAAGCGCGATGGCGAAGCGAGTGCTGATTTTATCAGCTGTGTAGCTTTTGGTAAAAGTGCTGAATTTGCTGAAAAATATTTCCGTCAGGGCATCAAGATTGCAGTTAGCGGAAGGATTCAGACTGGAAGCTATACTAATCGTGATGGGCAGAAGGTCTACACAACTGAGGTTATCGTAGATGATCAGGAATTTGCAGAGAGCAAGAATTCCGGCGATGGCGGTGGATATGGTGGACAACAGTCTGCTCCGGCTCCCCAATCAGCACCCACACCAAGTGCAGCATCTGCAGACGGATTTATGAACATTCCGGATGGCATCGACGAAGAGTTGCCATTTAACTAATAGTTATTTCTTATATTCTGGATAAGGAGGTAAAGCTCAATGGCTTACAATAAAGGTGAAAGATCCGATTCTCCGATGAAGAGAAGAGGCGGTCGCAGAAGAAAAAAAGTTTGCGTATTCTGCGGTAAAGAAAATAGTGAGATTGATTACAAAGATGTTAATAAGTTAAAGAGATATATATCGGAGAGAGGAAAGATCCTTCCGAGAAGAATCACAGGAAATTGCGCGAAACATCAGAGAGCGCTGACTGTTGAAATTAAAAAGGCCAGACATATTGCAATCATGCCGTATGTGATGGATTAGGCTAAATAGAGCGTTTTCGAGAATCGTATCTAATTTTACACTACTTTTACATCAATTATGAAACTGGTGTAGGAGGAATTGCAAACTAAAATTTATGAACCGTCATTGATGTTGAGTCGATGGCGGTTTTCTGTTCTAAGAGTTCATGTATCATCCTTTCGGATTTAACTATCAGATATTTTCTAAACAATGTTTTCCAAAATGGACAAAAAATCTATAAGTTATGTCCATTTAAAGAATGGAAGTTTCTTCTTGTGAAATATATACTAATTGTATCGTGAAAATAAAAGAAAAATCGTTAAATTAACTAGAACATAATTGTTCTAAGAATACTTTTATCATGATTATGATCACCAAAATTATAGTTCAGGAGGAAAAAAAGATGTTAACAAAAAGAGAGAATCTGATGGAAACCATTCGTGGTGGGAAACCAGATCGTTTTGTCAATCAATATGAAGCATTTGAAATAATTATGGAAGATCCTTATCAGTTGAATTTTCCAGATCCAAGGCCGGGTGAGATGGATGTTAAGACCGGATGGGGTGCAACAAAAATGTGGCCGGAAGGCTTTCCGGGAGCGTTCCCGGTACATGATGAAGAACATATTGTATGTAAAGATATTACGAACTGGAAAGACTATGTGAAAGTACCACCGGCAGTATTTCCGGAGGAGCAGTGGCAGGCAGCGATCCGTCATGCGGAATCTGTAGATCGCAAAGACAAATTTGTGACAGCTTTTATTGCCCCGGGTGTATTCGAGCAATGCCACTATTTACTGGAAATTCAGAATTGTCTGATTGACTTTTATGAGGAACCGGAGGCGATGAAGGAATTAATTTGCTGCATTGCTGACTGGGAAGTTGAATATGCAAAACAAATCTGTAAATATATGAAACCAGATGCGTTGTTCCATCATGACGATTGGGGAACTCAGATATCTACATTCCTTTCTCCGGATATGTTTAAAGAGTTTTATCTGGATGCATATAAGAGAATTTATGGCACCTATAAGGAAAACGGTGTTGGATTGATCATTCACCATTCTGATTCTTATGCGGAAACACTCGTTCCATATATGATTGAAATGGGAGTTGATATTTGGCAGGGTGTTATGACCACCAATAATATTCCGGATATGATTCAAAAATATGGCGGCAAGATTTCTTTCATGGGAGGAATTAACAGTGCAACGATAGATTATGCGGATTGGACAAGAGAGATTGTACATAATGAAGTGCAGCGCGTCTGCAAAGAATACGGCAAGCTTTATTTTATCCCAGGTGCATCCCAGGGACTTCCGATCAGTAATTTTGAAGGTGTTTATGAAGCAACTTCTGAAGAAATTGATTTGGCAAGCAAAGAAATGTTCTGATTTGGACAACGGGACACTTCTATGTTTGATAAACGGTGATGGAGATTACGGCTCCGTTGCCGTTTTTATTGCATGGGAAATTTATCCCAATCGGGAGAGCTGCGAAATAAACTCTTTATTTTATAATCAGTACAATTCGCTAGTGTAGTTCCTCATTGATTACTCGCATTTGAGAACGGAATCCGCCTGTGACATCTGCTCCGAGTAACGATAGCGCCATTGTGAAATGGTGATTCCTTCCACCTCTTTAAACAATCGGGACAAGGTGCTTGCTGACCCGAATCCTACTTTATCGGCAATTTCCTCAATCGAATAATTAGTATCAATCAAATAGTTTTTTGTGTATGAGATGCGATATTGAGTCAGGGTCTTGGAAAGACTGGCACCAAAGAATTCTTTGAACAGTCGGTTTGCGTGTCTTGGACTTAAATAAAAGTGTTCTGCAATATCCTGCAAGGATAAATTCGGATTCTGGTAATTAGAATGTAGATATTTTGTAAACTCAATTGGAAGATTTTTATTGGATTCCAATGAAAATGTCTGATCAGAGGTTACGAAATTTCGAATAATGTCCAGGATAAAGTTAGAGTATAGAAATTGAAGTTTATAAAACCATCCCCAACGTTTTGCATTAAATTCCTGAAGCATTTTCTGCACATAATCTCCGCAGGAATCCTGATCATTTCCGATGACGTGGGATTTTCCTTCGATTAAATTAAAGAAGGCTTCCAGGTGACTTTTCTCATATTCATCTAATCCATTGTAGTAAATTGAAGAGGCCCGTTTCTGCAATGTGAATACAATGGTCAGATAACGCTTTTTCTGGGTTGGGAGATAGACAGTCCCATGGAGGATACCCTGATTGAGAAAGAGAAAATTACCAGCAGTCATCGTGTAGACTTTATTCTTGACCATAAAGTCCATTGTCCCATCGATTACATAATAAATTTCATATTTCCCAGAATGGCTATGGGGAAATTCTACTGTATTTTCATCGTGTTCTTCTACATAACTGACACATAAATCATAAGAATTTAAAGAAATTGTGTTGGAATTTTTTGTGCATAGGGAATGAAGTGGCTGATGATACATATAATACCTCCTTTTTTGCTTTATCGAGCTACTATTCAATTATAATAGCATAAGATTTTTGAAAATAACAGAAAGAAAGTAAAAAAATTCATGATATTTTTTTGACAATCCTTTTAATATCGGACAAAAAATGAAAAGTTGTGTCTTTCTTGAAAATGGAAAAAGAAATTTGTGAAAGTTATACTAATGTTACAGGAAAAAATATCGTAAGAAATACAATATGACGGAAAAGGAGGTGTTTATCTATGAAAAATCCCTATTATCCAAATCTGGCAAGCCCCATTGTGATTAATGGTGTTACTTTTAAAAACAGGATATTTGGTGCCCCAATGTCCAACCCGGAGCTGGATCCAGATTGCCACATGAGAAAAGAGGACATGGCTTTTCATGAAAACCGGGCCAGCGGAGGAATTGCGAGCGTTGCTATAGGGCTTGGTATTGTGGATGCTGTTGGCCGTACCCACACGAAGGAAGTTACTCTTTATGATGTCATGTCGCTTCCTTCTCTGAAAGAAATGGCAAATGCCATGCATCACCATAACTGTAATGCAGTAATGGAACTGGCTCACGGTGGTAAATATGCCAATGCCCGAAGCCATGAACACGATTTTGGCAGATGTGCGATTGGTCCAAATGATGAGATGAATCCCGAGGGCGTTCAGGTTCGCAGCATGACCGATGAGGATATCTACCGAGTGGCAGACTGTTTTGCTGAGGCGGCGAAACTGGTAAAAGAAGCCGGTTTTGACATGGTGTTGGTTCACGGTGGTCATGGCTGGCTGCTTGGACAATTTATGTCACCATCTATGAATCATAGAACGGACAAATGGGGCGGGAGTCTTGAAAACCGTATGCGCTTTCCGCTGTTGGTAATTGAAAAAATAAGAGCCGCCGTCAGTCCCGGCTTCCCTATTGAATATCGTATGAGTGGTGCGGAATTCACTGAAGGCGGTTATACCATTGAAGAAGGCATTGAGATGGCAAAAGTACTCGATGGTAAAGTTGATATTATCCATGTATCTGCAGGTGTTCATGAGGATCCTGATGTGTTTGTTGTTACCCATCCATCTATGTTCATCGAGCATGGCTGCAATGTTTTTCTTGCAGCAGAGATTAAAAAGCATGTCAAAACACCAGTTGCCACACTGGGTGGACTCAATGATCCGGATATGATGGAAGAAATTATCGCTTCAGGAAAAGCGGATATCGTAGAGATAGCACGTCAGTCTATTTGCGATCCCTATTTTCCGGAAAAGGCATTTTCGGGAAATAAAGATGATATTACACGTTGTTGCCGTTGCTTTACCTGCTTCTATAATTATTTGACCAACAGAACTTACTCCTGTGCTTTTAACCCCAAAGTTGGAAATGAACTGGAAAATAAATCAGCATTTCCTCCTACCACACCGAAAAAAGTAATTGTTGCAGGCGGAGGCCCAGGCGGTATGGAAGCTGCGATAACAGCCGCTGGGCGTGGTCATTCGGTTACTCTTTATGAAAAAGGAAGCCGGCTTGGCGGACAGCTTCTCGCAGAAGAACACATTCCATTTAAACAGGATATGTTTAATTTCGTGAAAGTGTTGGAAAGACGCTTGTCCAAAACAGGAGTAGATGTTCAACTGAATACAGAGCTTACGGCTGAGCAGGCCGCTGACATGAAAGCAGACGTTATTATAACTGCCATCGGTGCCAGACCAATCGTTCCTCCAATTTCAGGTATTGACAGCAAAAAAGTTGTGACATTGGACGCATTTCATCAGACAACTCCGGCACTTGGACAAAAGATTGTAATTCTTGGCGGAGGCCTGGTAGGAAGCGAATGTGCAATCTATCTGGATGGGCTTGGCAAAGATGTCACCATTATTGAGATGAAGAGTGACTGGGCAGCAGATTCTTACTTTATGCATAAAAATGCAATGAAAATCTATGCGCGTAACAGCAATATCAAAATATATATAAATACAGTTGCAAAGGAAATCACAGAGGAAGGAATTCTTTGTGAGACGTCGGATGGCGAAATACTCTTTGAAGCGGATACCATTTTTCTGGCAGCAGGTATGAGAGCAGACCGTAAAGCAGCAGAAAGCTTCTATAATGCAGCTCCCAGAGTGTTCGAAATCGGTGACTGTATTAAACCAGGTCGTGTAGCAGAAGCTGTTTCCGGGGGATATTACCGGGCGCTTGACATTTAAAAAATTTAAATAGTTGCATTAACTAAATATTTTGTAAGAAAGGGGGATTTAAGTTTGAAAATCAAAGCAGCAGTGATTCATGAAGCGGGTCAGCCATTCCAAATTGAAGAGGTAGATCTGGCAGCTCCCAAAACAGGAGAGTTATTGGTGAAAATAGTAGCCTGTGGTGTGTGTCATACCGATGAGGTGGCACAAAACCAGATAATTCCGGTTCCGCTCCCGGCTGTATTTGGTCACGAAGGATGTGGAATTGTTGAAGACGTTGGTGAAGGTGTTGAGGATTTAAAAAAAGGAGACCGTGTTAGCTTTTCCTTTGGGTATTGCGGGAAATGCGAAAACTGTATGACTGCTCATCAGCATGCCTGCGAGCATTTTAATGAAATCAATTTTGGCGGAGTTATGTCGGATGGAACGACTAGACTTTCTCAAAATGGGGTAAAATTATCTTCTTTTTTTGGTCAGTCTTCTTTCGCAACTTATTCCGTTGTGCATCAGGACAGCGCCATCAAAGTAACTGACGATGATATTGATCTGGCTTTGTTGGGACCGCTGGGATGTGGTATACAGACTGGTGCCGGAGCGGTTTTGAATCGTCTGAAACCATCCTTTGGTTCGACTATTGCCGTGTTTGGTTGTGGTACGGTGGGAATGAGCGCAATTATGGCAGCTAAAATAACAGGTTGCGCAAAAATCATTGCCGTAGGCGGTAATCCAAAGAGCCTTGAACTTGCAAAAGAACTGGGAGCCACACACACCGTAAATCGAAAGGAAGTGGAAGATGTTGTCGCAGAGGTGAAGAAGATTACCGATGGTGGTACTCATTATAGTATAGATACCACCGGAGTTGGTGATTTTGTCCGCAAGGCCCTGGCCAGCGTGCGTTTTATGGGAACCTGTGTTGTTCTGGGAGCTACCGGCGATCTGACGATCAACGTACAGGAAGAACTGATGGGTGATGCAAAATCTCTGATTGGTATTACCGAGGGAGATTCTATTCCAAAGCTGTTTATACCACGATTGATTGAATACTATAAGAGAGGTCAGTTCCCATTTGACAAATTAACGAAGTTTTATAGTTTTGAAGATATTAACCAGGCTATTACAGACTCACACAGTGGAAAAGTCATCAAGGCAGTACTGAAAATGTCGTGATAATAAAAACCTGGGCGGCTAATGATATTGGCAAAAAAATAATGTTTATAGGGAGGATTATACAATGGGAAATAAAGCGAAAGACCCTTCGAATTGGGTAAAGACCAGTGATAAATATGGTTATTATAAGCTGGGGGGAAAGGAAGTAGCAGGTTACGCATCCATCGATTTTGCGATGAATCTGGTATTCCAGTGTATTGGATTATATATCAGTTATTTCTATACCGATATCTTTGGATTGAAACCAGGACATGTAGCAATGCTGTTCTTAGTATCCCGTCTGTGGGATACCGTTAACGACCCAATGATGGGAACATTTTGTGAGAGAGTTTCTCCGAAAAAAGGGAAATACTGGGTATATGTTATGTGGGGAGCGATTCCCTTTGGGGTTGTAGCCGTTCTGGCATACTCCACACCTGATTGGGGTTATACAGCAAAACTAATATGGGCAGTAATTACATATAACCTGCTGAATATGTTATATACATTTATCATTCAGCCTTATGCCGCAGCCGCATCAATCATGACCAATGACCCGGATGAGAGAACAAGAATGCAGTCTACTCGTATGACACTTGCTCAGACCGGCGGTGTTGTATGTGCGATCATGCTTCCAAATCTGAGTGGATACCTGACCAGATTTATGACATTGGCACAGGGATACATGGTTACGACATTAATTATGTCAATTGTCATGGTTGCCATTCTTCTTTGGGGATCTCATCAGATTGTAGAGCGTATTCCGCCTGCGCCAATTGATCCCAACAACAAAGCCGGCTTGAAGGATGTATTCCAGATTATCAAGCTTGGTCCTGTATTTGTTACCCTGCTGCTATTTCTTGGTGTTTACACAATCAGTCAGATTCAGTCTACCATGGGTGCTTACTATGTAAAATATTATGCAGACAGTGAAAGTATGATTTCCTGGTTCTCAATGATCCTGATGCTGTTTTCTGTACTTGGTGTACCTTGTGTTCCATTCCTGACTAAAAAAATTAAGAAAAAAATGACAGTTCTTCTAGGCCTGGCATTCTGTGCAGTCGGATCATTTATAATCTACCTGATGCCACAGGGTTCCGCTGCAATCGTTGGTATGATGGTTGGCAGAGCGATCGTTGGATTTGGATATGGTATTTTGATGGGTATTCTTTGGTCAATCGTTACAGATCCAATTGAATACACAGACTGGAAAACCGGACATCGTTATGGTGCGATCACCTTGACACTGACCGGACTAGGATTGAAATTTGCTATGGTTATCGGCGGCTCTCTTCCAAATGCAGTATTGGAGTCAGCAGGATACGTAGCTAATGAAGTACAGTCCGCACCCGTAATCAGTGCAATCCGAAATCTGACCGGTTTACTGCCGGCAGTCGTAGCAGTTGTAACGATTATTATCTATGCAGTATTCTATAAGATTGATGAAGCATTTATTGAGAAGATGCAGAAGGATATTGCGGAAAGAAATGCACAACGAAAATAGGAGGAAATATCGATGAGACAGTTTCAATTAATCAGACCGGGAAGCATTCGCTTGGAAGCACCGGCAGAAGAGCAGGCTGTAATGCAAGTGGTTGATGTTGATCTCCGGGAGGTTGGACCGGAAGAAGTAAAAATTAAAGTTGCATACTGTGCAATCTGCGGATCGGATCCTCACGCAGTGATCGACAATACTTTTGGCTGGGAACTTCCTTTTGGACTGGGACATGAGACATCCGGAATTATCGTGGAATTAGGAGAAAAGGCCACCAACAAAGGATTGAAGGTGGGCGACAGAGTTGCCGGTAATTTTCTTGGATTCTGTGGTAAATGTTATTATTGTCAGAATGGGCAGCAGCAATTCTGTCCTCATGCAGAAGAATACAATTTCCCGGGATTTGGAGAATATATCATCTGGAATGAAGCGCAGGTATATAAATTGCCGGATCATATTTCACTGAAGAAGGGTTGTATGCTGGAGCCGATTTCCATTATTACTCGTTTGATGGATAAGGTTCAGATGCAATTTGGTCAGCGAGTTGCCATTTCAGGAGGCGGCCCTATCGGTCTTCTGGCACTGCAGGCAATTAAAATGAATGGTTCCAGTTGTGCTGCAGTAATTGAACCAAATGCAGCAAGGAGAATGATCGCAGAGAAGTATGGAGCAGATTATGTAATCGATCCAACAAACTGCGAGCTTATAGAAGAAGCGGAAAAAATCACGGATGGATTGGGATTTGATGTGGTCATTGATTGTTCCGGTTCTGTGCATGCCGTTTATAATCTGCCTGCTATTACAGCAAAGGGTGGTAAACTGATTTATGCAGCACAGTATCCAAGTGATTTTGAAATGCCATATAATCTTTCAAAATATTGCTATCTCAATGAGATTTCAGTAACCGGATTCTTTGTTGCGCCATATGCATATCCAAGAGCAATTCAAATGATTGATAAATTTAATCTGGATGATTATATGCAGAAGGTATATCCGCTTGAGGAGATTGCCGAAGCATTCCATGAGCAGGCAACAGGAAAATATCTGAAGATTATGATCAAATGTAACGACGACATAGGTGAGTAGTCACACAAGGAGTAGAGGAGTTCAAAAATGAGTAAGGATATCAGAAGAGTTATCGAATTGGAAGATAAATGCCTTAAAATAAGAAAAGACTTGTTGAATTTTATTTACCGCATCGGTATGGGACATCTTGGAGGTGAGTTGTCCATGGTAGAAATGGCCGTTGCTTTATACTATGAGTATATGGATTATGATGCGCTGGATCCAGAAAAAGAGGATAGAGATCGCTTTGTATTGAGTAAAGGACATTGTAGTGAGACCCTATTTACCATATTCCAGGATAAGGGTGCTTATACCATGGATTACATGGTTGAACATTTTGAAACATTGGATACGGCTAAATTCGGAATGCATTCCAATCGTAAATACGTTCCGCAGATTGAGGTATCTGCGGGTTCCCTTGGTCATGGTCTTCCGATCGCTGTTGGAATGGCACTTGGTGCAAGAGCCAGCAAAGCTCCATGGAGAACTTTCGTAATGGTTGGTGATGGTGAGATGGATGAAGGAACCAACTGGGAAGCAATTATGGCTGCAGGACATTATCAGCTTGGGAATCTGGTTGCGATCGTTGATAAAAACCAGGTTCAGATGACCGGTTCGACAAAAGATGTTATGAATATGGATCCCCTGGATAAGAGGCTGGAAGCCTTTGGCTGGAATGTAATTAGTATTGAAGATGGAAATGATATGCTTCAGGTATGTGATGCTTTGGATCAATTACCGCCGTGTGATTCGATCAATCCCTGCAAACCAATCTTTATCATCAGCAATACGGTAAAAGGAAAAGGCGTTGACTTCATGGAAGGCAATTACAAATGGCATGGCGGCGGTATCGCAAAAGAGCAGCTGGATGAAGCATTAGCTGATGTCGAAAAGAATAGGATGGTGAGATAATAATGGCTGTTAAGACTACTTACGATTTTGATCAGATGTTATCCAATGCCCGTGAGGCGTTTGGTGAAGAATTATTCAAATGTGCGGAAGAAGGAATAGAATTTCTTTTTACTTACTCAGACAATGTAGCTCCATCCTCAAGTGCCGGTAAAATATTAAAAAATTATCCGGATAGATGCTTTAACTTTGGTATTGCAGAGCCAAATCAGGTAGGTGCTTCTGCAGGTATGGCATTGGCTGGACATACAGTGTTTGCGCAGGTATTCGGACCATTTTTGCCGCTTCGTGCGGCAGATCAGATTCATACAGATATTGCTTATAATGATGTGAAAGTCCGTCTGATTGGTACTCATTCAGGTGTTACCGCCGGTGGTGGACCAACTCATAATGATATCGCAGACCTTGCGCTGTACCGTGCAATTCCAAACCTGACCATCGTTGTGCCTGCAGATGCAGATCAGTGTCAAAAAGTTATTCGTGCATCTTTTGATTATGATGGCCCTATGATCATTCGGATTGACCGTGCCGGTTCTCCAAATGTCTATGCAGAAGACTATGAGTATGAAATCGGTAAGGCAATTGAACTTATGGAAGGCAAAGATGCATCTATTATTTCTGCCGGTTCTAACCTGTATGAGTGTTTGATGGCAGCAAAAACTCTTGCTGAGGAAGGTTTGAGTGTTGGCATTCTGGATATGCATACGATCAAACCGTTGGATACCGAGGCAATCATTCGTGCAGCAAAGAGAACCAAAATCGTGGTAACCGTAGAAGATCACTCTATTAATGGCGGACTTGGCGGTGCGGTTGCTGAGACTCTTATGGAAGCTGGATATACCGGCAAATTCAAACGAGTTGGTATGCCGGATAAATTTTCTGTTCTTGGTGACTCAGATGAAATTTACAAATTCTACGGAATGGATCGAACAGGTATTGCAAAAACCATCAAAGAGCTTCTGAAGTAGGAGGAAACACCCTGCGGGTACAAGGTGAATTCCACCGCAGGTGGAAGAGAGGGTGGTCTGGGCCATACCATTATGGCCATGCGGCCAAGAAGGAGGAAAGTGTATGACAGGTGTAGCGGATTTTTCAATGGATTATTTCAGTTTGAAGGGCAAAGTCGCAATCATTACCGGTGCTAATCAGGGTCTTGGACTTGGATATGCAGTTGCTTTTGCAAAAGCCGGTGCGGATCTTTTTATCCCCCACTATACAGATGATATTAAAGAAGTCAAAGAGCTGGCAGAAGCAGAGGGAAGAAGAATTGAATTCCTTCAAGGCGATTTAAATGATAAGGATTACATCAGGAGAATTGTGGATGAATGCATGAGTAAATATGGACATATTGACATTCTGGTCAATAATGCGGGTGCAAATGTGTTTGCGCCATTTCAGGAATTCCCGGATAAAGCGTGGGATATGGTGATCAATGTAGACCTGAATGCGGTGTATTTCCTGTCGCAAGCAGTGTCTAAAGTTATGATCAAACAAAATAGTGGTAAGATTATCAACATCGGTTCAGCGTTGTCTTATACTGCAGACAAGAATTGTCCTCCGTATGTTGTTGCAAAGCATGGAGTAATTGGCATTACAAGATCTTTCGCAAATGAGCTGGGCAGGTTTAATATTCAGACCAATGCAATCTGCCCCGGATTTTTGGCTACAGAAGTCAATGCAGATATGCGTGAACAGGATCCTGGCTTCTATGATAAGATCAACAATCGTATTTCAGCAGGCCGTTGGGGTGATCCTGTAGATTTGATGGGCACCATGGTCTATCTTGCCAGCAAAGCATCTGATTATGTGAATGGCTGGAACATCAGCGTAGATGGAGGTTTTACAACCGTATTATAAGCCAATGTTTTTGGTGAAGGCGAAATTGATATCCATGCAAAATTAGTGCCAATAGATACTGTTCACTTTGTGACCAGTATCTATTGGCAGTTCTACACCCGACAGAATTAAAAGATGGATTTGAGCGGCGGTTTATGGTAAAATACCAGTTAGAGTAATTTTATTTTGTGCGCTTGCCCTGTTTTACATTGGGAAGCGTGACGAATTTAGATACTATTTCAAGAAGAAGGGAGAGATTGCTTTGAAAGCGTACAGATTAAAAAAATCATTAGCAGCAATTTTATGTGTTTGCTTTGTCATGGCATCTTTTCTTTCTGTATTTTTTATCATTACGCATGAATGCCATGACTGTACGGGGAACGATTGCGTTGTTTGCTACCAATTAGAAAATGCGAAAAGTACTTTGCAACAGCTATGTACGGGCATAGCAAACAATACAAGCCTTTTGCCTGTTCTTGCCGCCCTGATATTATGTATAAGTGCTTGTTTTCCTGAAAAGAAAACAGCTTCTTTGGTGACGTTAAAAATCAGGATGGATAATTGAAGTAAGCCCCCAACAAGGAATTACTATGCCCTTTTCATAAAGGGTGAATATTTCCTTGTCTTTTTATGCCCAAATTTGAAAATCTGGAGGTTATTTAAGTGAAACGTATTCTTACAATATTTATAGCAATAGCCATTTGCACATCAATTTTAACCGGTTGCCAAAACAATACTGTCAATTCTGAAGATAATGCTTCATCTGGAAAGATAAGTGTTGTCACCACCATATTCCCACAATATGACTTTGTTCGCGAGATTGCCGGAGATAAGGTTGAGCTTACCATGCTCCTGCCGCCCGGCTCCGAAAGTCACTCCTTTGAACCAACGCCTCAGGACATTATCAACATACAAAACTGCGATGTTTTCATCTATGTTGGAGGGGAATCAGACGAATGGGTTAATCAGATTTTAGAATCTATGGATACAAGTAATATGAAAATCATTTCCCTTATGGATTTGGCAAATGTGGTGGAAGAAAAAATTGTGGAAGGTATGGAAGCGGAGGAAGAGAAAAGTGATGAAGAAGCAGAGTATGACGAGCACGTTTGGACTTCACCCCAAAATGCCATGACGATTGTTCGGTACATATCTGAAGCGCTCTGCGAACTGGACAGCGACAATGCTTCTGTATATGCCTCCAACACAACAGCTTATCTCGAAAAGTTGAGTGAACTGGACACATCATTCCAAACAGTTGTTGATAATGCCAAAAGAAATACGCTTGTCTTTGCCGATAGGTTTCCTTTCCGTTATTTTACCGACGCATACGGACTTGATTATTTTGCGGCGTTCCCCGGCTGCTCAACGGAAACAGAGGCCAGCGCCGCCACCGTCGCGTTCCTGATTGACAAGGTAAATAAGGAAAATATTCCCGTTATATTTTACATTGAGTTTTCCAATGAAAAAATGGCGAATACCATCTGTGAAAGTACAAATGCCGAAAAACTGATGCTGCATTCTTGCCATAATATCAGTAAAGATGATTTTGAAAGCGGCGTGAGCTATTTGGATTTAATGACCCAAAACGCAGAAAATTTGGGGGAGGCATTACAGTGATATGGCTATGATTACTTGCAGAGATGCCTCTTTTGCCTATGAGGGCAGCATTGTTGTAAGCGACCTCAATTTCGAGGGAGCTAACGGGGATTATTTATGTATCGTTGGAGAAAATGGTTCCGGCAAAAGCACACTCATGAAAGGTCTCTTGCGGCTGAAACAACCGCAAGAGGGAAGCATTTCTATGAGCGATGGACTGAAAGCAAATGAAATCGGTTATTTGCCACAGCAAACAGCGGCGCAAAAAGACTTTTCCGCCAGCGTTTATGAAGTGGTGCTGTCCGGTCGGCTTTCCAGTCGTGGCATTAAACCATTTTACACAAAGTCGGATAAACGGATGGTAGCTGAGAACTTAGGAAAACTTGGTATTACCAGCTTAAAAGACAGATGTTACAGAGAACTTTCCGGCGGGCAGCAACAGCGTGTGCTACTCTGCCGGGCGCTTTGCGCTACAAAAAAGGTTCTGTTGCTTGACGAACCGGTAGCTGGGCCTGACCCTGTGGTAACCGAAGAGTATAAAAACTCAGATATTGGAAAAGGCTTTTTGGGAGGTGATTGGTTTGATTGACACGCTAACACAGATGTTTTCTTATACCTTTCTTGTACGGGCTGTGATTGTCGGGCTTATGGTTTCTCTCTGCGCCTCTCTTTTGGGCGTGAGCCTTGTGCTCAAACGATATTCCATGATCGGGGACGGATTATCCCATGTAGGCTTTGGTACGCTTGCCATTTCGACAGCTTTTGGTTTAGCGCCGCTTGCGGTATCTATACCCATTGTGGTCTTTGCTGCGTTCCTTCTTTTACGCATCAGTGAAAACAGTAAAATCAAAGGTGACGCCGCTATTGCTTTGATTTCTACAGGCTCGCTCGCGATTGGTGTAATCGTCATATCCATGACTACCGGGATGAATACGGACGTATGTAATTACATGTTCGGCAGCATTCTTGCCATGAGTAAAAGCGATGTATATTTGAGCATTGCGCTGTCCATCGTTGTTTTAATTCTGTTTGTTCTGTTTTATAATAAAATCTTTGCCGTCACTTTCGATGAAAATTTTGCCCAGGCTACAGGAACGAAAACAGGGATTTATAACATGCTGATTGCTTTTCTGACGGCGATTACCATTGTATTGGGAATGCGAATGATGGGGGCGCTGCTCATATCCAGTTTGATTATTTTTCCGGCGCTCACTTCCATGCGGATTTGCAAAAAGTTTAAGTCTGTGGTTATTTGTTCCGCCTTTATCTCGGTGATCTGCTTCTTTATTGGCGTGGTGATTTCCTATCTTTACGCAATGCCTACCGGGGCGAGTGTTGTAGCCGTAAATATTGTTGTATTTTTAATATTTAGTGCCATTGGATTTTTGAAAGGAGTACGAAAAGCATGAATAAATTATTTGCATTGGCTTTGGTTTGTATCCTGTTATTGTCGGGGTGCAGTCAAGAAGCAAACAATTCCGAGGCTATTACATTTGCCAACGACAGAGTGCAGACAGACAGCTTGATGGATACAGATGAGATAACAGTAAACCCATCAGATACAAGCGATATGTCCACGGACGGGGATGTCATTGAGATAAAAGAAAATCTATTTATCGCACAAACAAACGACATCTATATCAACACCGAGGATTATTTAGGTAGAACTATAAAATATGAGGGTATTTTTGATTATTACTTTTGGGAAGAAGCAGATACCACTTATTATTATGTAATCCGTTATGGCCCCGGTTGCTGTGGATATGATGGTACGGCTGGCTTTGAGGTAATTTGGGATGGTGATTACCCCGAACAAAATGACTGGGTGGAAGCGATTGGTGTTTTGGAAACTTATGAAGAAAACGGAATGCAGTATTTACGGCTGCAACTAACTTTTCTGGCAGTATTAGATGAACGTGGAGCGGAATATGTTGCAACATAATGATTGCCCATAAAATTTGAAGAAAAATTTATATAGAGTTAAGCATTAGATCACATTGGCCCGAAGTTTTGCTACTTACTCGTTTTATTTTGTAAAAGTGCAAAAAAACATATTTTGGAACAGATTCAGTATGTTGACATTACTAATTGGAGGAAGTACAATGCAATTATAGAAATGAGAAAATAAAAGGGAGGTTTCTGAATGAACAATCTGGATTTATATAGCATCGGTGAGATGCTGATAGATTTTATGCCTGGTAATGAGGAAGGAAGTTACATACGAAATGCTGGGGGAGCACCAGCTAACGTAGCAATTGCGGTATCTAAAAACGGATTAAAGGCAGGGTTTTGCGGAAAGATGGGCGATGATGATTTTGGTCATTTTCTGATTGATAAATTATCGGCATACAATGTGGAAAAAATTTGCGAAGAATTGACAAAGGATGCGATTACAACAATGGCTTTTGTCACCCTGCGGGAAGATGGTGAACGTTCTTTCACCTTTGCCAGAAAGCCAGGCGCAGATATGCTGCTGATGACACAGGAAGTAAAAGAAAAAGATATCCACCGAACCAAAATCGTTCATGCAGGATCTTGCTCATTGTCAAAAGGTACTGCGGCAGATGCAACCAGAAAAGCTTTGAAGCTGGGAAGCCAAAATGATAAGATGGTCAGCTTTGATGTAAATTACAGGAATCTGATGTGGGATAATGATGAGCAGGAAGCAGTTAAAACTATCATGGAAATTATGGAATATGTTGACTTGTTAAAGATTTCAGAAGAAGAAGTTGAAATGGTTGGTGGGGAAGATAATCTTTTTTCATTCATTGAACAGTTTCATCTGACACTGATAGTTGAGACGCTGGGCAAGCAAGGTGCAATGTGCTATTTCCAGAATGAAAAGATATTTTGCCCGGCGGGTCCGGAAAAAGCAGTAGATGCAACTGGCGCAGGCGATGCGTTTTGGGGTGGGTTTCTATCATCGCTGTTGATTCAGGGAATTGAAAAAAGTATAGATATACAGCGGTGTCATGTGGAAAAGGCACTTAGATATGGTAATATCAGTGCAGGAATCTGTGTCCAGAAAAAAGGAGCCATTGACTCGCTCCCAACCAGAGCTGAAATCGAGAAAAAAATGGAGTAAAAAGAAGGTATATCACTAAAAAAGATAATACGCCAATGCTGAAGCCTTTTGAGAACTGTAACATGTCATATTCCGCTATCCTCGGCATATAAATTTATAAGTATGTTAGGAGCTGATGTATGAACCATAATGAAAGTTTAGCGTTACTATTTTCATTGCTTGCTGGCTTATCAACTTGTATTGGCAGTATGGTGATTTTTTTTACAAGATATTACAATACTAAAATTTTGGATTTTTCTTTTGGGTTTTCTGCCGGAGTAATGATATATATTGCTATTGGCGACTTAATGGTTGAATCGCAGGAGCTGATCAGGCAGTCTGTCACTGGCAAAAAAGGAGACTTGCTTTCAATTGTTTTTTTAATTATTGGATTGTTATTGGCGGCCCTGATTGAAGGTTTTGTACCGAAAGAACCTGAACTCAAGATAACCAGAGGGAAGGGTTCCGCTCAAGTTTTCCGCGTCGGTATTGTATCTGCCATAGCTATGGTGCTGCACAATTTCCCCGAAGGTATCGCGACCTTTATGGCAGGCATTCATGGAATTTCAATGGGGTTGCCGATTATGTTGGCGGTGGCCATGCATAATATACCCGAGGGATTATGTATTGCTATGCCGATATATTTTGCAACAAAAAGCCGAAAAAAAGCATTTGTATTTTCATTTTTATCCGGTTTGGCAGAGCCCGCCGGTGCCATAATAACGTATCTCTTTTTAAGACCATTTATCAATAGCTTCTTATTAGGCATTATATTTGCCATAGTAGCAGGTACAATGCTGTTTATTTCTTTTTGCGAGATACTTCCGGCTTCTTGGCAGCATGGGCATAAGTATGTATCGCTTTGCGGGGTGCTGCTGGGGTTGACGGTTATGGCTTTATGCCTTATCATTATATAAGAGTACTTGATAAAGAGCAGTACATTTGTGGATTACCCATAAATGTACTGTTTTAAAATTATTTTATTCAATACTTCTATCCAGATAGGCATTGAGCATGTTTTTGGACAGATAACCAATTACTCTGTTCACTCCCCAACTATTCCGCGAGGTGTTTCCGTGCATTATACACGGAAATCCCGAGACATACAAGGCGCGAAATTATGCAGTATGCATAATTTCTGTGCATCGTGAAGCGTGTTGCTGGTCACGGAGCGAACAGTAATTATAACCATTATATGGAATACCCTTTGAGTATCGAATAAATTGACACTATATTTAGAGCAATGATAGAATTATAAAAAAAGATCAGGGGGGCGCCATGTATAAAGTTTTGATTGCTGACGATGAAAGAAAGATATGCCAACTGCTTCAATACCTGGTTAACTGGAAAACGTTGAATATGGAAATCATAGGAATTGTTCACAATGGAAGCGATGCCCTGGAAATTGTGAAGAAGGAAAAACCGGATATCATCATAACTGACATCCGGATGCCGGAATGCGGCGGATTGGATTTGATCCAGCAGGTGAAGGCTGCTCATGAGGATATTGACTTTGTTATTATCAGTGGACACCGCCAGTTTGAGTATGCCCGCAAAGCACTTCAGTTTGGTGCCGAAGATTATCTG
>Ga0153922_1000308_pt1 | contig 19991 bp, 23 predicted proteins | sample TSNJ006MetaG_FD_104723 | JGI IMG/M metagenome (GOLD analysis project Ga0153922, IMG submission 104723) | Attine ant fungus gardens microbial communities from New Jersey, USA - TSNJ006 MetaG | ecosystem: Host-associated > Fungi > Mycelium > Unclassified | place: USA: New Jersey, Brendon T. Byrne... | reverse complement strand
GACCGAAGTTGCGGGCGGTCTTGCGGTACAACAGATTTCCGGCGCGGTCGGCGACGTGCGCTCCGATGAGGGCGACGTCGCCGCGGATCGGATACTCCAGCAGGTAGTCCCGTCCGTCGATGGTGCGAGTCTCCTTGCCCTGGGCCAGCGGGGTACCGACACCGGTCGGGCAGAAGAACGCGCCGATGCCCGCGCCGGCCGCGCGCAGGCGCTCGGCGAGGTTGCCCTGCGGGACCAGTTCCAGGTCGACCTGGCCCGCTCGGTACAACCTGTCGAACACGTACGAATCAGACTGCCGCGGAAACGAACAGATCATCTTCGCCACCCGACCGGCTGCCAACAACGCCGCCAGCCCGGTGTCACCGTTACCCGCGTTGTTGCTCACGATGGTCAATTCACACGCGCCCTGTCCGATCAACGCGTGGATCAGCGTGGTTGGCATGCCGGCCATTCCGAACCCACCGATGAGAATCGTCGCGCCGTCCTCGATTCCAGCGACGGCCTCGGACGCCTCCGCGCAGACGGTGATACGACTCACGACGACCCTCCCTGGGTTCTCACCAGAGTGCCTCGAGGACCGCGACAACCCTTGACGATCGGCGGGTGCGGTGACTGACACCCAGGCGCTGCATCGGCGGAACGCCGCCGGTGTGGTGAATCCCCTGCTGGTAACCGGTGCCGGGTCATGTGTCGCCCGGTGCCAGGACAACGTCGAAACGGGTTCGTGCCCACGGCTGGTCACCGAGGTCGCGTCCGTCGGGAGTGGGTGTGCGCGGTGCCTGCTGGATGAACTTCTTGACCAGCGATTCCTTCATGCCAAACACGCTGTCTCCGAGGGCGATCTGCGGATCACCGTCGATGAAGATGTGGGTCACCAGGGTGCGTAGACGTTCTGCGGTGACCATGAAATGGAGATGCGCCGCGCGCATCGGAGAGCGGCCCACCGAGTGCAGCAGCCTGCCGACGGGGCCGTCGTCGGGAATCGGATAGGGCACGGGCGTCACGCACCAGAACCGGTACTCGCCGTTGGCGTCGGTGTGCAGACGGGCTCGACCGGCGAGGCGCCCATCGGCGTACTGGACGTCGTATAGCCCCTCTTCATCGCACTCCCACACTTCGATACGCGCATTGGGTACCGGATTGCCGTCGCTGTCCAAGACGGCGCCATCGACCCAGCAGGGTTGCCCGGCGGCGCCGTGGGCGACATCCCCCCCGAGCGGGATCTCAGGGGCGCTGTCGCGGAAGAACGGGCCGAACACCGTTGCCTCGGTGGCATTTCGGTAGGCCTGGTTGTTTACCGCTATGGTCTGCATGGAGGCCCCGAGGACGTCGGAGAGCAGCACGAACTCCTGCCGTTTGTCGTCACTGATGTGACCGACGGCGGTGAGGAAATCGATCGCCGCCGCCCATTCCTGTTCGGTCAGGCGCACGTCGCGGATAAAGGCATGCAGGTGGTGGGTCAGCGATCGCATCAGCTGCTTGAGGCGCACGTCGGGCGTGTTGTCAAAGGAGGCGACGACCAGGTCGACTAGGGCGTCCTCGACCGCGGCCTGCTCGGCGGACGCTACCGGTTTCGCGGTTGTCTCTGTCATGGTTGGTGCTCCTGTCTGGGGGTCGGCGCAGCGCCCACGAGCGCTGCGTGGAGAAGTCTCTCCAGGTCGGCGAGCTCCACCGGGCGGGGATTGGATGCGGGAACCGCAGGCAGGATCAGCTGCGCGGCTTCGGGAATCATGTCCGCAACGAATCCGTAATGCCTCAGTGCCCGCGGGCCGTCCAGTCGGGTCTGCAGGAGGCGCAGGCCTGCCGTCGCGGTGGCCGCGCCGAATGCCGCGGCGATACGCGCCTCCGCGTCCGGTGCTGCCGCGGCATTGAACGCCAGCACGTGGGGCAACACGATGGCGTGGGTCTGGGCGTGCGGCAAGTCGTAGCTGCCGCCCAGAGTGTGGCAGATCTTGTGATGTAGACCCGATCCGGCCGAGGCGAATGCCACCGCGGACAGGTAGGCGCCGTAGAGGGCCTGCTCCCGTGCGGTGAGATTCTGTGGTTGCCGGCGGATTGCCGGTAGACCGGCGGCGAGGACTCGGATGCCCTCGGCGGCCAGCGTCTGATTGATCGGGTCGGTATTCGGAGCCCACATCGAGTCGATGCAGTGCGCGACGGCGTTGAGCCCCGATGCGATCGACAGATCAACGGGAAGGGCGACCGTCAGATCGGCATCGTAGATGACAGATATCGGTAGGACCGCGTCGTCGACCCCGGTGATCTTGCGGGCCGATTCGGTGATACCCCAGACATTGGTGGCTTCGGAGCCGGAATAGGTGGTGGGGATGGCGATGATCGGCAGGCCGGTACTGCGCGCGACGGCTTTGGCCAGGCCGGTGGTCGAACCGCCGCCAACCGACACCATGAGGTCGACCCGGTGTTTCGAGGCGATGGCCGTGGTTCGCTCGGCGAGTGCGGCCGGAACGTGTGGTGCGACATCGTGATGGTGTACCGATACGTCGATGCGTTTGGTGATGGCGGCGGCGACGGACGCGTCCCGTTTGGACGCGACGACCATGACCCGTTCGGCGCCGAGCCGGTCCACTTCGGCGGCCAGGGCGTCGGCTGATCGGCCGGCCCCGAACAGCACCCGCTGACCGAGGGTGACGTGCTCGAACTGCTTGCTCAGCATGGCTGTGGTTCTCACTGCACGCTGGCCGGGAGCGGGCTGCGATCTCTGAGATGGAGTCCATCGAGGATCTCGTCGAGGCAGGCTCGCAGTTCAACGGCATCCGCGGCGGTGGCCGCGACGTAGAAGTCGGGGCGAAGGATCGCGAAGTCGGCGTTGATGTCGTCGAGCCACCGGGTATAGGTGCCGTGCACGTCTCGGACATCTGCGTCGGTGTGCGTGCTTCCAATCGAGACACATCGTCCGGCAAGCACGTCCCACAGACGGTTGTGCTCGGCTGTGAGCGCCGTTGCCGGGTTCACGTCGCGACCAATGATGATCCAGCCCCGCCCGACGACGTCATCGAATCGACCACGGCCGCTGGACGTTTCGACGACTCCCTGAATGGACAGCTCGCCGGCATGGGCGCTGTCCTGACACCAGAGGCCCGGGCCGAGCGTGGCCATGTCGGTATCGACGGGAGTTCCGCTGGACTCGGTGAGTTCGGCGATCATTCGGCGATCCCGTTCGGCGGCCTCCTCAGGGTCGGCGATGCAGATGATCTCGCCCAACCGCATCGAGAAGTCGATGTACTGACGCACGTGGCACCCACGTTCCTCTCCGTAGGAGTCGAGGATTGTGTCTGCGGCAGCGCCGGACAGGACCAGGTCCAGGCGCCACGCCAGCGCTACAGAGTCGCGTAAGCCCGCACACATGCCTTCCCCGGCGAACGGCGGCATGAGGTGGGCCGCATCACCGGCGATCAAGCCGCGGCCACTACGCCAGTTCTCGGCCCACCGGGCCTGGAACCGGTACACAGTCGACCGCTCCAGCGTCGCGTTGACCGGCGTCACGCCCCACGGCTCTAACAGCCGCCACGCCGACTCCTCAGACGCCAGCTCGGTGGCTGACTCGCCTGGCAAGACCATGTATTCCCAACGGCGTCGGCCCGGACCACCTGGAACAATTGTCGTCGGGCGCGCCGGATCGCACAGCTGCCAATGGGTGGGCCCGAGGTCGACACTGGCGTGCGGAAGGACGTCGAGGATCAGCCAGTCGAAGAAGAAACCGTGATCGACGAAGTCCAACCCCAGCATCGTGCGCACGAAGCTGTTGGCGCCATCGGCTCCCACGACATACTGCGCACGGATCTGCTCGATGGTCGATACGCCGGTCTGACCGCTGACCGACCCGGTCAGCACGACTCCGCGCTCGTCCTGCCGCAAATCCGTCGCGCACCAGCCGCGCCGGATCACCACGCTGGGTAGTGCGGCGGCGATGTCGCGCAAGCGGCCTTCGAGTTCGGGCTGCGAGAACCAATAACGGGTGCGCCAACCCGAGGTGGCCACCGATTGCCAGTCGACCTCAAGCAGAGTCTGGCCCTGCGCGTTGCGCCAGTAGTAGAGGTCGTCGTGGTAGTCGATTGCCGGATCATTGTCTGAATCAATGCCCAGGATCGACAAGATCCGAGCGATCTCATGGTCGTAGGTCACCGCGCGGGGCTGCGGGTAGGGCGCGGGCCATTTCTCCACGATCGTGACCCGATGACCTTGCCGACCGAGCAGAATCGCGAGCAGTGTCCCGACCGGCCCGCAGCCGACGATCACGACATCGATGTCAGGATCCTCCGAACTTGTCGGCGCCCCCGGCGTGTGCAGGGCGGAGGAGGTCACCGCATCGCGTGCCGACCAGGGTGTTACTGCCATGACTGTCATCTCCACATGTGATCTGCGCCATTACCCAACCCAACAATAGTGACATACTTCTCATTAATGAGCAATACCTCACATATGAGCAGTTTCGCATGCACGGCATCGCGTTCCAGTAACGTTGCGGGCGTGGCTCCATCACGGCCTCAGCAACTGAGCTCGGCCAGCGGCACGCGCCAGCAGCGGCGCCGGGAGCAGACCCGAGCGCGGTTGATCGCCGCCGCGAAGATGCTGATCGCTGAGCGGGGTGTGGGTTCGGTCGGTCTATCGGAGATCACCGAGGTCGCCGATCTCGGTGCCGGAACCTTCTATAACTACTTTCAATCACGCGACGACATCGTCGAGGCCGTTGCCGAAGAATCCGTCGAATCTCTGGGCGCTGCACTGGATCGGCTCACCGCGGACATGCCCGACGCTGCGGAGGTTTTCGGGTACTCGTTACGCCATCTGGTGCGGCAGGCGATCACGGATCCGGTCTGGGGGTGGTTCGTGGTGCGACTCGGCGTCGCCCACCCGGCGCTCATCAGGATCCTCGGCCCCCGCGCCGCGCGGGACTTACGCAAAGGCGCCGAGTCTGGTCGCTTCTCCATCGCCGATATCGATGTCGCAACGTCATGCGTGTTCGGCGCGTTGCTATCAACACTGCATCAGGTGTTGTCGACGACGGTCCAACCCGACATCGACAGCGTCTTCGCCCAGACCATGCTGTGTATGGTCGGAATACCGGCAGATGAGGCCGAGGATATCGCCTCGCGGCCGCTGCCCGCGCTGTCCTTCCCTGCCGCTCCCTCGACCTAAGAGTCGGATCTTCCGCAAAAGACGTCCCGCAGGCGGTCATCGGCTGCGAGACTGTCCAAACCGCTATCCTGTTGGTGCCCAATTGGATTCAACGCTCTCGTGGCAACAGGCCACGGGTTGCGGCTGATCGTCAGCACCGTCGGTGGGCGGAAACAGCGGCATGAGCGCGCTTCGCACTGCCATCGCCGCGCCGGGCTGCCGGATCGGTCAGACCGGGAAGGTCACCCCGGTCAGCTCTTCCGAGACCGTCCACAACCGCCGCTGGACGAGGGCGTTGCGCGCTGCGGACTGCCGCCGGCCTGCTGCTGGTCGGTATCGGGTCGACCGCGAATCGCGAGGCCCTGTTCGCCGCTCTCAGAGCCGCCGACCCGCCCGCGTTCGCGCACTTCATGCCAGGAGAGGCTGCGCCAGACCGACGGCTTTCACAGGTGCCACCGCTCTCAGAGGGCGTCTGCAAACTTGCGCAGGTGTTTTCGGAATGCTGCGACTTCTTGCACCGTGAACCCATCCAGCGCCGCGCGGACCACGGCGGCCACCGCCTTGTCACATCTGCTCAGCATCTTGTGGCCGGTTGGAGTGAGCCGATGCAGTATCGCCTTGCCGCGCACGTTGCGCCGCTGTAGCAGCCCGCGGCGCTCGAGGCGCGCTGCGACCGCACCGGCGGCTTGATCCGACTGCCCGGTGGCCAGGCCCAGGCTGTGAGTGGACGAGTCCGGTTCACTCGCGACGGCCCGCAGCATGCCCCACTGTGGGAGAGTCATATCCCAGCGGGCCAATGCCGCGTCACAGGCAGCCTGCTTACGCAGTTGGGCACGACGCAACACGATCGCCAAGTCGATAGCGTGATCGTCCATAGCGCTAGAGTAGCGGATTCCCTGGATTCGTATATATGATGTGGTATATACTGAACGGTAGTTAATGAGCTCATTTGCACAACGATTACTCCTGGACTCGATACCAATGGGCCCGCAAAGTGGCGGATGCTCTGGATGTGGTGTGGCCCAAGGAGGATCCGTCGCGGCGGCTACTCGCCACGGCGAGCGCACGTCGACTGCTCGGGTGCAAGGGCTCCGAACTGCAGAACCAGTGACGTCACATCCGATAACTGGAGGCTGACTATGTGGCAATTGACGGTACATCGATGGGTGGGCGATCGCGAGGAGGCGATCCGGACCAGTCTCGACGACCACCTCGCGTGGATGCGTCAGCAACAACTCGCCGGAAGAGTTTTGATCGCCGGCCCAAGCGCCGACCAAGAACTCGGGATCATCGTATTCGGCCACCTATCCAAGGCTGAGGTCGAAGAGGTGTGCCGTCAGGAGCCCTTCATCGTGCGCGGCTACCGGGAGTGTGAGGTGATCACGTGGGATGTCCACCACCTGCTGGGTATTGGCGGTTTCGACAAGAAAACTATTGCCGCGATGACGCAAGCGAGCCACGGGTAGTACGCCGTAGCAGCGAGAGCCCTATCGTCACGACGTCGTGGCGATAGGCCCGCAACACCGCATCCCAGCGGGTTCAGAGACCAAGGACGTGTGCATCGTGGGCAGGTCTGTGTGTTATCGGCCCTGTAGTCCCTATGCCGCTAAAATCAAGGCGCCCAAGCAGATTGACGCGATCCGCGTGCGTCGGTCCAACGCGGCGCGCAGCGCATCCACGCTAGCCCCGGGGGTAGGCCGCGAGCGGATATCTCGGCCAGTAGGTGTTCTCAATCAGTCGAGGATTCGGCGTGCAACATTGGTCGTGACCAGGTCGAGCAGTTCGTCGCCGCGACCGGCCAGGATGGTGCGGATCGCGTAGAGGGTGAAACCCTTGGCCTGTTCAGCGCTGATCGCCGGCGGGATGGTTAGTTCCTGGCGGGCAGTGACGACGTCGACGACTGCGGGCCCGTCATGGGCGAACGCGCCGACCAGCGCCGCCTCGAGTTCGCTGGGCTTCTCCACGCGCACGCCGAAGATTCCCAGCGCGCGGGCAACCGCCCCGAAGTCAGGGTTGTGCAGTTCGGTGGCGAAATTAACGAACCCGGCGGCCTTCATCTCCAGCTCGACGAAGTTCAACGAGGCGTTGTTGAACACCACGACCTTGACGGGCAGATTGTTCTGCATCAGGGTGACCAGCTCACCAAACAGCATGGTCAGGCCGCCGTCGCCGGCCAGGGCGACCAGCTGGCGGCCGCGATCGGGGGTTTGGGCGCCGATGGCATGCGGCAACGCACCGGCCATCGTGCCGTGGGTGGATGAACCGATCAGCCGGCGCCGGCCATCCATGGTCAGATACCGCGCCGCCCAGATCACCGGCGACCCGACATCGTAGGTGAACACCGCGTCATCGGCGGCAAGCCGATCGATCGTTCCTGCCACATACTCGGGTCGGATCGGTGTGCGGTCGCGGTCGTTGACCGCCAGTGCGTCCATCGACGCGCGGGTCTTGCGGTAGTGCCGCAGGGCGCGGTCTAAATGATCGCGGTCACGCTTCTCGTGCAACAGCGGCCGCAGCGCGGTGATGGTGTCTTTGACCGTGCCGACCAAACCAACATCCACCGGGGTGCGCCGGCCGAGATGGCGGCCGCGGATATCCACCTGGATCACGATCGCGTTCTGCGGATAAAACTGCCGGTAGGGAAAGTCGGTGCCCAGCATGAGCAGTACCTCGGCCTCGCGGATCGCCTTGTATCCGGAAGCGAAGCCCAAAAGCCCGGTCATGCCGACGTCGTAGGGGTTGTCGTACTCGATGTGCTCCTTGCCCCGCAGGGTGTGAACGATCGGTGCCTGCAGCGCGGCAGCCAGCCCGACCACCTCGTCGTGTGCACCGGCCGCCCCGGCACCGGCCAGGATCGTCACCTGGTTTGACCGGTTGAGGATCTGGCCGGCGCGGACCAGGGATTCGTCATCGGGGCGCACCACCGACCGGGTCGGCGTTACCGGGCGGATGTCCCACGCGCTGTGGCCCGTCCGGCTCAAGAACACCTCGCCGGGTATCACCACCACGGCGACGCCGCGTTCCTCGACAGCGGCGCGCATCGCCATCTCGACGATGCGCGGCGCCATCTCGGGTGTGCTGACCAGCTCGCAGTAGACGCTGCATTCTTTGAACAGCTGTTGGGGGTGGGTCTCCTGGAAGTAGTCCGAGCCGATCTCAGCCAGCGGGATGTGCGCCGCGATCGCCAGCACCGGGACTCCGCTGCGCTGCGCGTCGTACAGGCCGTTGATCAGATGCAGGTTGCCCGGCCCGCAACTGCCTGCGCAGACCGCCAGCCGTCCGGTCAGAGCGGCGTCGGCGGCGGCGGCGAACGCCGCGGCCTCCTCGTGGCGCACGTGTTCCCACGTGAAACGCTCAGCGCGCCGGATCGCGTCGGTGAACCCGTTGAGGCTGTCGCCCGGCAGCCCGTAAACCCGTTGAATTCCACTGGCTTTCAGCGCCGCGATGATCTGGTCGGCGACGGTGGTCATGTCTGCTGCCTTCCTGGGGCCCGCCACGTGTTGGAGTCGTTGATTTGACGATCCCGCATTAAGCAGCGATCGGCCGCCGCATCATATATTGATTCATATATACGCGTTAGTATGTAACGTAACCTGCCGCGTCGAGAAGTCCCATCGGTCCTTGGGTGAGCGCAGCCGCCGGACGGTTGAGAGGGTATGCGCGGGAACGCATTACGCCGCCCGCGAAACGGATTCCGTGTTGGAATCGGCTCAAACTCTGCTATGCCAGTCCTCATGTCGGGTCCTGGCAGTCTCGGTGACTGGCAGCGCGACGGCAGCGTGCGGCCTCGAAGCGTTTGACCTCGACGGGGTCCTTCGGGTGTAGGGCAGGGATTTCGATAGGGCGGGCATCGCCATCCACGGCAACCATCGTGAAGTAGCAACTGTTGGTGTGTCGGGTCGTTCCGCTCTGGATGTCGACGGTGTCGACGTGGATGCCGATTTCCATGGATGTTCTGCCGGTGTAGTTGACCGCGGCCGAGAAGGTGACGAGATCCCCGACGTGGATGGGTTCGCGGAACAGCACCCGGTCGACGGACACCGTCACGACGTAGCTGCGGGCATAGGTGCTGGCGCAGGCGAAGGCGACCTCGTCGAGGATCTTCAAGATCGAGCCGCCGTGCACGTTGCCCGAGAAGTTGGCCATGTCGGGGGTCATCAGAACGGTCATGCTGACCGTGGTCTGGCGATCAGTCATCGCGGTGTCGGTGTCCATCTAGTCCTCAATTCGTGTGAGCGAAACGTTGTGGAAGGCGTTCCGGGTTCTGTGGACCTTCGGTGGCGAGGGCCGGGGTCTGGAGTGTGCCGACCGTGGTGGCTGGCGTCCGCACTGCACGCCGGACTCGGTATCGCACGAGAACCGAGCCGATGAGCACGACAAGTGTGGTGGCGGCGAGCAGCGCGACCGCGGCGGCGACGTCAGTGAACAGCGTCTTTCGGGCCACGCGGACCGACAGCACGGCCAGGACGGGTGCCCCGACCACGACACCGAGTGCGTAGGCCGAGATGGCATCACTGACCGCCGACCTGCTGACACGCAGACCGGACGCGGTCTCGGGAAGCAGCCGCATCGACACGAATTTGGTTGTGCCGATGCCGAACCCACCCCGGGCCAGCGCGAACACCGTGGGCCGGCCCACGGTGAGGTCCGGCGCGGCGATAACAAGCGCTGCCCGCGACCGGCCTGCGATAGACAGTTCGGTAATCATCGGCGTCCCGTTGCGCTGTGTTGGGTTCGCAGCGGTCGGTAGACCGGCGCCTCGGCTTTGACCGGCTGCGGCGTCTCGCGGCGGTGGGCTGAACAGGTCTGCCCGCTGCCGCGATCACCGACGACCTGGATGAGCAGCGCGGTCATGGACACGTGGGTCAGCCGGATCGAGCGCAGAGCCTGCTCGACCTGCAGGGCGAGCCATCCGGAAATCATCCGAACCACGTATGCGATCAGCCCCGCGCGCTCCAACAGCATCATCACAATAGACAGCATACCAGATATCATAACAGATATCTGGTATGGTTATCGGTGTGGCGCGACATCGCCGATGAGATGCAAGCCCTAACGGTTGCGTCACTTTGGTGCCGGGCCGCTGCCGGACCCCGCGCTGCGGCAGGCCACATGACGACCAACAGAATGGAGGAAACTCACTATGAGCAACTACGAAGATCGGCCCACGTTCCCGGTGCCGAATCGCAAGTACCCCAAGAAGATCGCTCTGGAAGAGGCCGTGTCTACGTCGGTTTTCAACCCGACGGCCACGGTGCCCGTCGTCAAAACGGGCAGTGAGCTCACATACACCAGCGGCGAGTACAACGAGGACGTTGAACGTCGGCTGACCGACCTCAAGCTGCGCGTTCAGTCGATGGATGAGGCCGGCGTGGCACATGCGGTGGTGTCTTTGACGATGCCCGGTATTGAGGGCGTCTTTGATGCCGACACGGCAGTCGACTTCGCGCGTCGCGTCAACGACGAAATCCACGAGGTCTACGTCGCGGGTGAGCATGCCGATCGTTTCGCGGCCTTCGCGTGCGTCCCCCTGCAGCGCCCCGAGGCCGCCGCGGCCGAAGCCATCAGAGCCGTGGAAGAGTTGGGTGCGGTGGGAATACTCGTCAACGGCTACTCCAACGTTGGCGACGCGGACACCATCCAGTATCTCGACGAGCCTCAATGTGAACCGTTCTGGGCAGCCCTCGAAGAGCTCGACGTCCCGCTTTACCTGCACCCGCGCATCCCGGCATCGAATCAACTCCGTGCCTACAGCGGCGTTGAGTTCTTATCCGGCAGCCCATGGGGTTTCGGCGCTGAGACGGCTATCCATGCGCTGCGGCTCATGGTTTCTGGCCTCTTCGATCGTCACCCCCGCCTCAAGATAATCTTGGGTCATTGCGGTGAAGGGTTGCCCTTTTCGTTGGCCCGGATCGAGGCCCGGCTTCGTCACTTCCAGCCCGCGCTGATCCCCGCCGCTGAAACGCTGCAGAGCTATTGGGAACGCAACTTCTGGGTCACGACGGCCGGGGTGTTCAGCGAAAATACCCTGGCCGACACGCTGCGCTCGTGCGGCAGCGACCGAGTGCTGTTCAGTGTCGACTATCCGTATGAAAACTATCAGGAGATCGGAGCCTGGTTCGACGGCCTTGAACTGGACGCCTGGACCCGGGCGAAGGTTGGCTGGGAGAACGCGGCCAAGCTGCTCAACCTCCCGGCGTAGAACGCTGTCACAGCCTTAGGGTCTAACCGGCAGTCTTCTCTGTTCGCGCCATGCGGTGGCCTTCGTTGCCCGCCAACGCCATTGGTTCGATGAGACGATTCATCACAGCGATGCCACAAGTCAGTCGGTCACTGGCCGTCGCCTAGCGCGGCGGCCAGTGAGTGGCGTGGCCGTGCCGGCGATCAGCGCACCGGTCTGCGCGACGCGGATGCTCCAACGAGAACAGCGCGGCGGATGGTCGTTGCTCGATGAGATCGTGTGTGACGGTACAAGGGGGATGCTCGCGGCTGATCGCGGGCCGAGGTCGCCCACCGATATCACCGACGCTTAAGCCAATGTTCGAGAGAGCGGACAATGTTAGTTAGCCACGTGGACTTAGCTTTTCGTGGCGGATACACGCGCGGTGTGACCGCTAGGTTGGCACGCGGGCTTCCCCGCCGCGGTCCTGATGTGTTGGGGCTGCAGGATCGGCGTGCGTGGACGGTTTACTCACTGCGCCGACCAGCGATGACCGGGACCGATATGCATCGTCACGTGGTCGGTGTCGCGGTGAATTCCGCGGTGTCCAGCAGGGTGGCGCCGTGACTCTTGTCGAGGTAGCACAGGGCCAGGTCACTGTCCGGGAGGTTACGTCACGCGGCCGTAGCGGCACGGTGCTGGCGCTGTTGGGTCCGGCGTTCGTCGCCTCGGTCGCTTACGTCGACCCCGGTAACTTCGCCACCAACTTCGCTGGCGGCGCCGAGCACGGCTACGAACTCGTCTGGGTCGTCGTGGTGGCCAACCTGATGGCCATCGTCGTCCAGGACCTCACCTCCTAGGCCGGGCTGGCCACCGGACGGAGCCTTCCCGAACTGTGCCGGGAGCGATACGGCCGCCGGGTGAACATCGTGTTGTGGCTGCAGGCTGAGGTCGTTGCGATGGCCACGGACCTGGCCGAGTTCGTCGGCGCCGCGCTGGGCCTCAATCTCGTCTTCGGTCTCCCCCTGCTACCAGCGGGGCTGATCACCGCGGTCGTCGCGTTCGTGATCCTCGCACTCGAGCAGCGCGGCTATCGCCGCTTCGAACTGGCCATCATCGCGCTACTGTTATTGGTCGGAGCGGGTTTCATATTCCTGTTTTCGCCGTTGGGGGCAGGACTACCCAAAGATCGCTGCCGGACTGGTTCCGCGCCTCGGCGGCAACGACACCGTGAGCCTGGCCGTCGGCATCATCGGCGCGACCGTCATGCCGCACGTGGTCTACCTTCACTCCGCCCTGCACAAGAAGCGGGTCTGCACTGCGAGCCAGCATGACCGCCGGACCCTACTCGCATTCAACAAATTGGACTGCATCATCGGCCTCGGCCTCGCCGGCCTGGTCAACCTCGCCATGCTATGCATCGCCGCAGCCCTGCTCCGTAAATCCGGACAGACCGACATCAGCGACCTCGCAGTCATCCACCATCACCTCGCCACCCTCATCGGAGGCGGCGCCGCGCTGGCGTTCGGGACCGCCCTCATCGCATCCGGGCTGGCCTCCTCCAGCGTGAGCACCTACGCCGGACAAATCGTCATGGCCGGATTCATGAACTGGCGCATCCCCCTGTTTGCCCGCCGCGCCATCACGATGATCCCCGCGCTGATCGTCATCGGACTGGCCGTCAACACCGCACAGGCACTGATCTACTCCCAAATCGTGCTTTCCTTCGGCATCCCATTCGCCCTCATCCCGCTACTACTGATCACCCGCAGCCGCGACACCATGACCGACATGGCCAACCGCCGCCTGACCAACACCTTGATGCTCCTCATCACCGTCGTCATCACGACAATGAACCTCTACCTGCTCTACGACGCGGTCACCAGCCTGATCTGACGGCGAGCCGAAGCCTTGATTTAAACCAGATATCTGTTATGATATCTGGTATGGATGTAATAGATCCCACCGAGCGCATCGCGTTTGTCCTTCGGATGGTTTCCGGTGCGCTCACCCAAGAGATTGAGCAGGCGCTGCGACCGGTTCGCCTAACCCAGGTGCAACTGGCCGCGCTGGTTCAGCTGAGCCGCGGCGGTGATCTGTCGGCGACCGAACTGGCTCGGCGGACTGGTATTACGCCGCAGTCGATGGCCTCGGCCCTTGCCGGACTGCAGAAGCGGACGCTGGTCGTCCGCGCACCCCATCCCACCCACGGTCGGGTGGTGTGCTTCAGCGTCACCGAGGACGGACGATCCCTGGCCGCAGAGGGGCAACAGATGGTCGCGGGGGTGAACGCCAAGGCGTTGGCCCTCGTCGAGAATGGCGAGCGGCAACGGCTGCATAGCCTGCTGCTGACGCTGGCCAGCGGCTTGGGATTACCCGTCCAACACGAGCAACTGACAAACAAATGAACGGATGCACGCTCGTCTGAGCACGCAACTCCGCGCGAGAAACGCGGTGGTCACCGGCGGCTAGCGGCGCAGCGCAGTGGCATGACACATAAATACGTCCTGATATATACGCGATAGCAGACAAGAGGTGCTGTGATGACCAATTTCACACCAGTGCACAAGCAGGGAATTGCTTGGCCGGGCACGGTTGCTGTTGTGGGGTTAGGCCGGATGGGCCTGCCAATCGCACTTCGTCTGCTGGCGGCAGGATTTCGCGTCACGGGTTGTCGCCGACGCGAACCCCCGGCGCCGCTTCTTAATGCCGGCGGGCATGGCTGCTCGACCCCGGCGCAGGCAGCCGACAGCTGTTCAGTCGTGGTAACGGTACTCCCATCTCCGGAGGCGCTGGTCTCCTCGGTCACCGGCGATCTCGGCATCACCAGCACCACAGCACGCAACGGAATCTGGATTGAGATGAGCACCGTGCCCGAGACGGTGAAGCGCCCGCTTGCCGAGACGATGGCTGAAATAGGTTGGAGCACACTGGATTGCCCGATCAGCGGTGCACCCCGCCAAGTCGAGGCCGGTGAGGCGGTACTGCTCAGCAGCGGGCCGCGTGATACCCACGATCGGGTGAAGCCCGTGCTACAGGCCATCAGCCCCCGGGTGTCCTACCTGGGGGAATTCGGTCGGGGGATACGCGCCAAGCACACAGCCCATCTGCTGCTCGCCGGCCACAGCCTGGTCGCCGCCGAAGCCCTCGCGTTCGCACGCGCGGCCGACCTGAACATTAGCGAGGTGCTGGACGCGCTCAAGGGCTCGATCGTGTCCTCGGGGGTGTTCGACGATCGCGCACACCGTGTTCTCGACACGGCCGACACACCCGCGGCCAGTCCCCTTCCGGCACTGGCTGATGCGCTGGCTCGGCTGCATCAGCTCGCTGCCGAGCTGCACGCACCCACCCCGGTGCTCGAGCAGGCCCTCAGCCATCTCGATCGCCGCGAAGCAGAACGCACCGACGAGCTGGTGGTCGCGTTCTACCGACAACTAACGGCCGGTTCGGCGTTGTAAGCCCGGCCCCAACCAAGACAGGAGTATTCGTGAACGTCTCTCATACACCGAACGTCTGCCACACCGCAGCTGACGTGAAATTGCCGGCGTGGTCGCTGGTGCAGTTCACCGCCTCGAAACACGGCGCCCCCCGGCTCGGTGTCTACGCCGATGATGTCGTGCGTTCTGCCCCAAAGGCGCTGGCGGGGAAGACCCTTCTCGAGGTGCTGGCCGATTGGAACCGATGGCTGCCCGAGATACACAACGTTGTCCCCGCTTCACTTGAGGCGGTGCCCGACGCGACAATCATCGCGCCGTTGACCTACCCCAGGGCCGTGATCTGCGTGGGCGCCAACTACTACGGCCACGCCGAAGAGATGCAGACAGGACGGCCAAGTCCCGACGGCGACCCCTTCTTCTTCCTCAAGCCCCCAGCCACCACCATTGTCGGTCCCGGCGCCGACATCGCGATCCACGTAGACGGAAGATCCCGCGTGGACTGGGAAGCCGAACTTGGCGTCGTCGTCGGGAAGCGAGCCAGCATGGTCGAGGAAAGCCGGGCCGCCGAGTACATCGCGGGATACGTTGTCGCCAACGATATCTCCGACCGCGGCCTGATGCGCAAACCCGACGCGGTGTTCCCTGTATTCGAATGGGACTGGGTGTCACATAAGGCGCAGGACGGATTCTGCCCGATCGGGCCAGGGCTCGTTCCGGCGGGGCTCGTCGGCGACCCACAGAATCTGCGCATCGTCCTGGACGTCAATGGCGCCGTCAAACAGGATTCGTCGACGGCAGACATGGTGATCAACGTGCACCGGTTGATCGCACACGCAAGTCGGCTGATCACTTTGCAGCCGGGGGACGTGGTCCTCACCGGCACCCCGGCCGGTGTGGGCATGCCCCGCAACGAGTACCTGCAACCCGGTGACACCGTCACCGCAGGGATCGAACACGTCGGCGTCCTCTGTAATCACATTGTCGCCAAATAACTCTCAACAAACTGCGCTAGGGCGATCCCCGCCCAAGCCCGAACGAAAGGAATCCCAATGCGCACTCTCGAACTCGAGCCCGCGGCCAAGGTCTCTAAAATCGGATACGTCGCGTTCGACACACCGGACCTGGACAAGATGTTCTGGTACTACACCGACGTCCTGGGTCTGCAGGTCGTCGCCCGCGACAAGAACACCGCCTACCTCACCACGGGTGCCGACCACCATTGCGTCATCCTGAACCAGGGCGACAAGAAGCCTCGCTCGGCGGTCGGCTATGAGCTGTGGGACACCGTCGCCGACGCTCAGCGCCGCCTCACCGAAGCCGGATACGAAGTGGAACGCCGCTCGGACATCGCACCCGGAACGCCGGATGTGCTGGTGCTGACCGAACCGACAACGGGCGTGGCACTGCACCTGTTCGAACGGCAGGATCCCAGCGGCGCGACCAACCGATCACCGCTTCCCCCGACCAAACTGGGTCATGTCGCCGCGTTTACACCGCAGCTCAACCAGCTGCAGGGCTTCTACGAAGAGCTACTCGGCTTCAAATGGTCTGACACCATCGGGGACTTTTTCGTTTTCCTGCGGTGCAACTCTGACCATCACGTCGCGAACTTCATGGCGAGCACGCGCAAAACCGGTATGCACCACATCGCTTACGAGATGCGTGACCCAAACCATCTGATCAGCATGGTCGACCACTTGGCCAAACACGACTTCCGGCTGCATTGGGGTCCGGGGCGCCACGGCCCCGGCCACAACCTATTCACCTATCACCGCGACCCCGACGGCAACACCATCGAGCTGTTTACTCAGATCGACATCATCCACGACGAGGCCAAAGGGTATTGGGAGCCCCGCCCCTGGCACGAGACCTACCCCCAGTACCCGCGGACCTGGGAGATCGACGTCGCCACGGTCAACATCTGGGGCCCGATACACGAGCCGTCGATGGAGCACTGATGACACTTCCCCGCGCAGCGCGGCAATCACCCTGCTCCCCTGTGGGATTCGTGGGCCACCGCGTTGCCGGGTGTCACGCCGGTAGAAACACAACTTGCTTGCTAGCGCGCGAAACTACGTGCTTGTTGGCGCCCGCAAATGATTGAAAGGGAATCGCATGACTACTCGGATTCTAGCCCTCGTCGGCAGCCTGCGCACCGGCTCCTATAACCGCCAGCTCGCCGAGGCCGCCGCCAAACACGCCCCGGAGGGAACCGATGTGGAGATCTTCGAAGGCCTGGGAGAGGTGCCGTTCTACGACGAAGACCTCGACCGGCCAGGTGCCGTCCCGGGCCCGGCGCGGGCGCTGCGTGACGCCGTTGGCCGCGCCGATGCGCTGCTTTTGGTCACCCCGGAATACAACGGCAGCCTGACCGCCGTACTCAAAAACGCGATCGACTGGGCCTCGCGGCCCCACCTGAGTGGGGCAATCGTCGACAAGCCGGTGGCCGCGGTGGGCACCTCAACTGGGCGTTACGGCGGGGTGTGGGCGCTCGACGACACCCGCAAAACCGCCCGCATCGCCGGAGCGCGGGTGATCGACGACCTCGTCGATCTGGCGGTGCCGGCCGCAGCCGAGCGGTTCGCCGCCACCCATCCCGCCGATGACGACGACGTCGCCATCGTCTTGTTCGACATCCTTGTTGCACTGGCCACAGCTGTCTGAGCCCCTAATCAAGCGCCCGGGGTGTCCTGCACACAACGTGAATGACGACCCGCTCCTGGCTGGCGGGCGAGACTTCGGCCGGGGCGTGAAGTGTTGCAAAGGGCATCAACAGCTTTAGCGCTCCACGGTATAGGCACCTCTTGCGCTGGCCTGGCGGTGTACAACAGCTCCCAATCAACCGACGGCTATCTGATCTGGTGCTCGACTGGGCAAACCTCACCGACCCGACGGCACCGCGCCCGTGTGCAGCGCAGCCTCATCCAGAATATTGGCCATCTCTGGGGCGTCGTTGGTGCGTGTTACCACTACCAGTTGCGTGCGCTTCGGTCAGCGTCGCGGGCCGTGTCAGGTCTGCGACGACGGTTTCCTGGGCGCCGCTATCACTGGCGGGCTTGGCGCGCCTGATTGCGGACCAGCGCCCGCACGCCGACACCACGATCAACCAATACGCGCAGGACCCACCGCGCGTGGCGCCCGGTGGCGCCCACCATCAATACCCGCATCAGCGCTCTCCCGACTCACACGCGCCCGGCGCGGCGGTGTCTGTCCGCGCGTCATCAGGTGAGCCGACCGGGTTGATGGCGGCATAAAGCTGCTCGTAGGTGCCGTCGCGCTCGGCGAACCGCAGCGGTTGGGCCCGCCGCACGACGATCTCGCTGGCTTGCGGTCGGGTCTGCAATAGCGTCATCGTCTCGGCGACGTAGTCATCCAGCGGCATCGCCTTGGGGTCGTATCCGCGATCACCTTGCAAACCGGTCCGCACGTGCGGCGGAATGATTTCGATCACCTCGATCGCGGTGCCCCGCAGCTGAAAACGCAGCGATTGACTGTAGAAGTGCAAGGCGGCTTTGGTGGCGCTGTAGGTGGGGTTGAGGTGATTGGGCACGAACCCGAGCCCGGAGGTGACGTTGAGGATGGCCGCGCGCGGCTGGGCCATCAATGTGGGTAGCAGCGCGGCGGTCAGGCGGATCGGCCCCAATAGATTGATCGCCACCATCGATTCCGCCGCTGCGACATCCCCGGCCGTCAGGTCCTCGACAAGCTGGATGCCGGCGTTGTTCAGGACGACATTGATGTCGGGGTAGCGGTCGGTCAGTTCAACCGCCACGCGCTCAATGTCGTTGGGATCGCTTTGATCCAGGTACAGGTATTCGATGCCTGGGTTGGCGCTAGCCACCGCCTGCAGTGGTTGGCTGCGTCGGCCGGCGATCACGACGCGATTGCCCAATCGGTGCAGTGACTCGGCCAAGCCGCGGCCGATTCCGGTGCCGCGGCCGGTCACCAGGACGGTGTTGTCGGTCATCTGCATGGGGATCCTTCCTTTCTGAGTTCGGTTTGTTAGGGCGTGCGCGCCGTAGGCGCCTTGAGCCATGCATCCGTGGGCCGCCTGTCGACGGCCGAATCTCTAGTCCCTCACCTTCTTTACCGGTCAGCGTGTGCCAAGTGTGACCGGCCGGGGCCCGTCGCCGGCAACCCACGCCCGGCTTGCTCGCCCGTTCGCCACTACGGCTCGCTGATGCTCACCTGCATAGCGCCCGTGCGGCTCCAGCGGCATTTTCGGCCCTAACAACTCGCGCCTGCTCGTGGCCGAAAATCCGCTTCCAGCTTGACGCCGGACTCACGGGGTTGCCTGCGCCACCCGGCCGGTCTGCGCCCTACACACGCCAAACCGGCGCACACCGCTTTCACCAACGGAGACCACCATGTCTGCAGCAACCGGAACCAATCACACCGTCCCCGCTGGGCTGATCACCCACTGCACCGTCCTGATCCGCGGCCACCACAACGCCCGACATCACCTGCTACCACGCTGGCTGCACCGACGCGCGCATCACGCTGGTCTGGGGTGGCACGATGATCGCCCTCTACAGCGCTGACGCCGCCCACGGACTAATGGAGGCGTTCGTCACGGCCCGCGCGGCAACCGCCCGGCTACCGAGGCTAATTCCCCCACCAGTCCGGCGAGACGAGTCACCGTTCGCCCGCACGACGGTGAGCATGGAATTCACCCGCCGACCCATCTACGCCGTCGTCCAACAGAACGGACCAGCCGCCAGCGGCGACCGCGTCATCCATTGGGTCGACCTACACAGCGGCCCCATCACCTGGCAGATCCGCGACCAAGCCGGGCTACACAGCGTCACCGAAATCCTGCACCGCGCCTACATCTCAGCCATCGCAGTGTTCCCCGACTGCGCACAGCACCAAGACGATCCCATATCCACCAACCACAACGTCGCCTAACCAGTACGGCAGCAGGCCGGTCAGGTTTCCCGCGGGCCTGGCCGGCCAGGTGAGCTCTCAGCTGTATGCCCCCACGCTCACGTTCGCGGGGCCGCACTGGTCGACCGCGGCAGAGCACTGTTACGTCGCGTAACACGGCAGCGCATATCTCAAGGACAGGGACCACCCGCGTAACAACACCGAGATCAACAAAAGCACACTTCAAAGACTATTTCCGCAGGAAAGTGCAGGGGTTCGAGTCCCCTTAGCTCCACCCAGGTCAGAGCCGGTTTGCGGGCCGGGTTATTGGGTGTTTGACGACAACTGTGACGACAACCGCGGCTTCTTTGACGACAACCGGGTGGGCGAAT
>Ga0153922_1000307_pt1 | contig 20031 bp, 16 predicted proteins | sample TSNJ006MetaG_FD_104723 | JGI IMG/M metagenome (GOLD analysis project Ga0153922, IMG submission 104723) | Attine ant fungus gardens microbial communities from New Jersey, USA - TSNJ006 MetaG | ecosystem: Host-associated > Fungi > Mycelium > Unclassified | place: USA: New Jersey, Brendon T. Byrne... | reverse complement strand
TTTCGTCCGTTTCCAATAAACTATAAACTTAATCTTTAAATTCTGCAGAATCAGTGTCATCATCTATAGCATTATCAGTATCACTTGCACTGACATCGTCAGATAATGTCCCTGATACACTTTGTACTGCTTCACCGATATTGCCAAGAATAGCCTGTGCTAACGCCTCGTCAAACTTGAGCTCCCAATTAGCTCCATTGTTAACAAGTGTCATAATGATCTCGGTAGTAGCTGAATCGGTATTATTGTTAATGCAATCTACCAGAATCTGATTGACTTTCGTCAAACGTCCGGAAATGCCATCTTGTAAAGCCTGCGAAGTAGCAGTGTACTCATTCACCTGTTGGGTGTAATTCTGAATAATCCCCAAGCAATCACAACTGGTAATCTCCGTACGAACCTTCGCTGAGACACCATCACTGGTAGAGTCCAGAATCTTATAATCCAAATACTTTAAAATCTGTTCGGCCAAAGCTTTTGAAATTGTCCGCTTATACTCATCATCGGCAGAGAACAGTTCATCCAAAGCAAGAAATTGATTCATCTGTTCTTTATCAAATCCTTTGATCGTATCGAGATAAAGTGCAACCATCTCTTCCGGAGTAAACAAATCGGAATCTGCCACGTAAGTTGCGAAATTTCCTGATAAAAGATTGTCCAGATTTTCATCAGCATCAATCTGCCATTCTTCCTCGCTAAAAGTTAAGTGAAAGGTATATGGAATGGTTACATCATCATAATCATTTTGGGCAAGCAACTTATGCAGGGATTGATAATAATCCTGTGGTTTATATGTAACTGCACTTGGTGCGGCACTTCCTTGAATCTGCTTAATGATCGACTGGGACAGGAAGTCCTTTGCCAGAACCTTTGCATTGATTGTAGTAAGCTCCACATCTACCGATGCGGTATTATTATCAATGGTATGATCAATAATCTTATAGTCAAAATTTTCAAAGAATAAGGTAAATACTTCTAAGATATACGGGTCGGTTTCTGCCCCTGACTGAGCATCGGGGAAGAGTTCGACATTAGCAAGTGAGCTGGTTACAGTTTTTGTATCAGAATTTTTAAGTTGATTTAATTCGTCTTCCACAACTGCTACAGGAGCCGGAACTTCTTTGGCACCACATCCGGTTAATGTGTATAGGCAGCATGTCCCAATGATTTCAATGATCAGGATAGAAGGAATACCAATGCTAAAGGATGGATGTTTTGTTTTGTGGTGGAAAATAAGCATGCTTGTCAGGCATCCAATACCACCGCCCAGGATGGCCAAAAGGAATAGTGAAGATTCACGGATCCGCCATTGGTGTTTGATGGCTTTTTGCTTATCAACAGCAAAAGCAAGGAAGCTAATGATATTGATGATCAGCAGGTAACAAATAATATAAGCTTTATAGTCCATGGAGCGGCTCCTTATACGACGGTTTCATCTTTTGTTTTTTTGAGTTGCTGGAAGCAGTAGTCGAGGATATCTTTACGGGTGATGATTCCGATGAACTTTCCCTCGTCATCTGCTACCGGTACAAAATTTTGCCGCATGGCTGTTAAAAACAGGTCCTCTACGTTACAGTTGATATTAACCGGATTATTGTGCCATCTCCGGGGAATCTGGCGGATGGGGAAGTCTTCAGCATCCTGTAGATTCAAAGAATATTTGTCTTTCAGGACACGAAGGATATCACCTTCCGTAATCGTACCTACATAGGCGCCCTTGCGGTTAAGAACCGGTATGGCTGTGTATTTGTGGTGTTCCATTTTCTCGACGGTCTGTCTGAGTGAAAAGTCATCATAGATGTATTCAACATTGTTTTTGGGAGTAAGGAAAAATAAAATATTCATATACAATTGCTCCTCTTTTCGTATGTTATTGCTATTATATAACAAAACGAAGGAAAATTGTAGAAAAGGGTATAAATTTTTTATTATTTTTTTCTTACATTAAAGAAGTTTGTGTTATACTGTTATCTGTAAAGTTTAGAAAAAATTTGTAACTGTGTAATTGTGAAGGTACTGACAGTTATAAAAGTTTGACCATTAGGGAGGATTCTATGACACCAAAATCAAAGAGTTATGAAAATACGGCAAACACTGTTATTAAGAAATTAAACCAACGGGGGATGGAAGGATTTTACTGCAAGGACAAAGAAAGTGCCAAAGCGATGATTATGGAAATGCTGGAGGAGGGTTCGGCAGTGACCTGGGGTGGTTCGGAAAGCTTAGTAGAAACTGGCGTGATCGATGCAATTGTGTCGGGGAACTACCAGGTGCTGGACCGTAAGTCGGCTAAGACACCGGAAGAAGACAGAGTGTTATTTGGGCAAATTATGGGTGCGGATTATTTTCTGATGAGCACCAATGCATTTACGCTGGATGGAGAACTGATCAACATTGATGGAAATGGAAATCGTGTTGCCTGTTTAATAAATGGTCCAAAACATGTTATTATCGTTGCGGGAATGAATAAACTGGTGAGCGACGTGGAAGAAGGAATTAAACGGATCCATACCATAGCCGCACCGCCTAATGCGGTCAGGATCGGGGCGGGAACCCCTTGTGAGAAAACAGGTGTCTGTTCTAAATGTATCGGCAATGTTTCAATGTGCTGCCATACGGTGGTTACCAGATCATCCCGGCATAAGGGGAGGATCAAAGTGATTTTAGTAGGAGAGGAACTGGGATTTTAAGAAGACCGGAGAATTATTATGAAGAAGATTATAGAATTAATTACTGAAGAAATGATAAATGCATTTGCGAAAGCCGGATATGATACAAAGTATGCCAAAGTTACGGTATCCAACCGTCCGGATTTATGTGAGTATCAGTGTAATGGTGCAATGGCGGCGGCTAAAGAATATAAAAAAGCACCGATTATGATCGCAAATGATGTGATCGAAGCTTTAGGAGCCGGCAAGATGTTTTCGATGGCGGAAGCAGTCAATCCGGGTTTCATTAACTTAAAACTGGACAATGCCTTTCTGGCACAGTTTTTAAATGAAATGTGTACAGATGAGAACCTTTCAGTTGAAAAAGCGGCGAACCCCAAAACTATTATGATCGACTACGGCGGACCGAATGTTGCAAAACCGCTTCATGTAGGGCATTTACGTTCAGCGATCATCGGTGAAAGCATTAAGCGGATGGGTCGCTATCTGGGACATAAGATGATTGGTGATGTTCACCTGGGTGACTGGGGTCTGCAGATGGGGCTGATCATTACCGAGTTAAAAGAAAGAAAACCCGAGTTGGTATATTTTCGGGATGATCATGAGGGTCCATATCCCCCGGAAGCTCCATTTACAATCAGTGAATTAGAAGAAATCTATCCTGTTGCCAGCAGTCGTTCTAAGGAAGACGCTGAGTATAAGGAAAAAGCTATGGAGGCAACCCAGTTACTGCAGCAGGGTCACAAGGGATATATGGCACTGTGGAATCACATTATGCAGGTTTCCGTAGATGATTTAGAAAAAAATTATGAAAAGTTAAATGTTACCTTTGACCTGTGGAAGAAAGAGTCAGATGCGCAGCCGTATATTCCGGAGATGGTGGAGTATCTGAAAAAAGAAGGCTATGCACATCTGGATCAAGGGGCATTAGTTGTCGATGTCAAGGAAGAAACTGATACGAAAGAAATCCCCCCATGTATGATTTTAAAATCAGACGGAGCATCTTTGTATAACACCACCGATTTAGCAACTATCGTAGAACGGATGAAGTTATTCGAACCAGATGAAATCATCTATGTGGTTGATAAACGCCAGGAACTTTACTTCACTCAGGTATTTCGCTGTGCGCGAAAGACTAAGCTGGTGGGTGAAGATACAGGGCTGTTTTTCCTGGGTTTTGGAACGATGAATGGCAAGGATGGAAAGCCATTTAAGACCCGTGACGGCGGTGTTATGCGTCTGGAGCATCTGCTGAAAGATATCAGTGATGAAATGTATACCAAGATTGTGGAAAACCGCAATGTAAAAGAGGATGATGCCAGAACAACTGCTGAACTGGTAGGACTTTCGGCCGTAAAATATGGTGATTTAGCGAATCAGGCATCTAAGGACTATATCTTTGATGTAGAACGATTCACCTCCTTTGAAGGAAATACAGGTCCATATATTCTTTACACAATTGTGAGGATCAAATCGATCATGAGTAAATATGTTCAGGACGGAGGCAACATAACCGGGTGTAAAATTCTGCCGGGGGTAAGTGAAAGTGAAAAAGTGCTGATGTTGGAAGCGTCTAAATTTAATTCGGTTGTGGAAAATGCATTTGAAGAAAAAGCACCGCATAAGATTTGTTCTTATGTCTACGATTTGGCTAATGCATTTAATCGGTTTTATCATGAGACGAAGATTTTATCTGAAGAGGATGAACAACAAAAGAAATCGTGGCTTTGTGAGTTGATGCTGGTGAGAGATATTCTGGAGGCTTCGATTGATCTGTTGGGATTTTCGGCACCGGAGAGGATGTAGGAAATGGCTGTTTAGAAGGGATATGTGAATTTTTGAAAGTTTGGCTATTGGAATGTGTGGGCTGCCAGGACGCCACTGTGTACCAGGAGAGGTGCGGTAGTGTTTGCAAAACCAGAGCATTTCGCTGCAAGATGCTAGCCTGGCTGGGGTGGAAATTTGCGGGACTATCCACATTCGATCCGTTTCCTGATGGAAACGCATCTCAGGTGGATACAAAAACTCGCTTGGGAAGCAAGTTTTTGCCCGCAAGTTCCCACCCCAGCCAGGCAAGTATCTTTAGCAGCTCATGCTATGGTTTTGCAAACACTACCGCACCTCTCCTGGTACACAGCGGCTGGGTTTTGGTAGTTTGTAATCCGTTTATCTCAATTACATAAATCATCTTAAATCTCGTCGGTGATAACCACCCCCACTGAACAGGTGTGCTCCGCTATGGCGGGAGCGTCAATAAAGAACAGCAAAAACAGATAATGTGGTTCTTATAAGAGCAACCATGGTGGAACTTATTTTGATTTTTGCAAAATAGCGTATTGCATTTTAGAGACGTATATGTTAGTATGTAATTCACCAACAGATATTGTTGGTAAAAAGCTCGTTCGAGCGATTCAGGTTAAATCAACCACATTTCTCAAAAAGACAAAATAAAATACAGGAGGTGAAGGCAATTGACTCTTTAAGTAGGGTAATTGGGGAAAAGTATCAGCTGCTGCGGCAAATTGGCCGGGGTGGGAATGGATGCGTTTATTTGGCGCAGGATTATCGGTTGGGGAAATATTGGGCCATTAAGGAATTATCAAAAGAGCATGAGATGAAACAACTGGAGGTAAATGTATTAAAAAAGCTTACCCATCCGATGCTGCCGCGAATTACAGATCGATTGGAAGAGGAGGATAAAGTCTATATTGTCATGGATTATCTGCCGGGAATTACTTTGGAGCAATTGCAAAGGCAGGGGAAAAAGTTTCGGATGGCGCAGGTTGTAGAATGGAGTATACAATTATGTGAAATGTTCGCATATCTTCATGGACGGAATCCGCAGGTTATCTATCGGGACCTGAAGCCTGGGAATTTGATTTTGACCAGGGAAGGGGAATTAAAACTGGTGGATTTTGGGTGTGCGTGTTTCTATCTGCCGGGAAAAAAGGTGCGGCAGACTTTTGTCGGCAGTCCTGATTTTGCTGCTCCTGAGCAATATGGTGGGGAGAGTACGCCGCTTACGGATGTTTTTGGGATAGGGGCGACCATGGAAGCACTTTGTGGCAGTCAAAGAATCCCAAAGAGAATGAAACAGATTATTCGAAAATGCAAAAAGGAAAATCCACGGAAGCGTTATAAAAGTATAGAGGTATTGAAGAAGGAACTTGTCCGGATTAAAGATGAGACAAGACGTCAGAGGCATACAAGAAAGATATGTATGCTGTTGCTTTTAATTGTATGTTTTTTCGGCTTGCTTCAGGGGATTCTGAAGCGGGCCCAGGAAAAATTCTATTATGCTAAGATAGAGCAGGAAGAATATGAGGAAGCCATTGAAGTTTTTCCTGAGCGGGAGTGGCCGTATCTTTGTCTGCTGGAGCAATATGTGAAAGAGGGAGATACCAGGAAAGGTATTGAAAAAGTTGAACACTATCGTCTGTTATATCCTGAGGAAACAGCTTACCATCAGGAGGTATTGCAGAACATTGGAAAATTGTATTTCGCTGGAAATGTTCTGGATATGGATTTTGGTATAGATTATGAGATGGCATACCAGTATTTTGAAAAAGTTGCTTCAGAGCAGGAATCAGAGGAATCTGGCATCGATTGTTATCGCAGAATGGCAGCGAGCCTGTGTAAGTTTGGCAATGAAATTGACTGGAAAGCAATGAAAGAGGATTTGGAATATATGGAAGGTCTTGCGTTTAAGTCGTCAGACAGATTAGTTCAAATCCAACAATACCAGATGATAGCGGCAGTTTATCTGGCAAACAGGCATTATTTTGAAAATGACGGAATCGAAGCTGCAGACAAAGCGATTACATTGCTTGAGCTATGTGAGGAACTTATTGAAACAGAGAATCAAAGCGGAGTGAATATGCAGTTGTCCGTTGGAATAAGAATGAGTCTGGCAGATGCTTGCTATACCAAAGGTATGCAGGATAAGCAAAGTACGCTTTTGGAGAAGAGCTGCCGATTATACGAAACCATTCTGCCGCAGCTGACAGATTTGGCACTGCGGCGGCGAATCATGTTGAATCTGGCGTATATAAAGCGGGACAGCGGTTTACTTGAGGAAGCTGCCGGCTGGTATGAAAAATTGATAAAAGAAAACCCCAATGATGTAGACGGATATTGCTTTTATGCCTTGATGAAACTACTGGATGAAGAGGATATGGAGAAAACGAAAGAATTGTATTTGAAAGCGGGGAGGATAAAAGGTGCGGATAAGAATCAGAATTATCAAGTGCTAAAAAAACGAATGGAGGTCTTGGAATGAAAAAAAGAGAAGTTATAAAAGTGTTGATTACCATAAATCTGGTTATTCTACAAGGAACAAATGTAGTATATGCGGAAAGGGATATAGGAGCATATCCGGTGAATGCGGTACAGGCTGATCAAGTGGACAACAACGTAGAAATGGATGAAAAAGTTATGATGGAGGAGCAGCATGTTAGGGAAGAAACATATGTGGATGAGGGAATCGTTAGCAGACGGGAAGATATATCAGAAAAGCTGGAAGGCGAACCGAAGAATGAATACGGTGATCAATCAGAGAATCAGGAGATTTCGGAGGAGGGGGATATAGTTAGTCCAGGTACTACTGCGGAAGGGCTTCATGATACATCAAATGATGCTGATGGTAAAGAGCCTCAGAAAGAATGGGATGGCACAGCAGGTGAAGAGCTTCAGGATGTATGGGATGAGACGGCCGGTGAAGAACTTCAGGATGTATGGGATAGGACTGCCGGCGAAGAACTTCAGGATGTACGGGATAGGACGGCCGGTGAAGAACTTCAGGATGTATGGAATGAGACCGCTGGCGAACATCTTCAGAATGTATCAAATGATACGGAGAATGATGGGTCTCAGGATATTTCAACTAATATAGATGAAGCTTCCCGGGAGATAGAGGAGGAACCAGGGCAGGAAAAACTCCAGGAGACATCTGATGGAGGAGTCAAGCAGGAAATGCTAGTGTATGATGAGAACGGCAAAGTGGTAGGCAGTTATCGCTATAGAGAAAAACATGTGGATACCATTCAGCAGCTAATGAATCAAATCACATCAGATGGAATCTACACACTGCATGTTCAAGGATTAGATTCAGAAGGTAATCCGGTTGTTCGTAAATACGTTTTTTCGGTGAATAAGACGGGAACCAGTTTCCGATATGATGAGGAGCGGGCAAATGTGTATCTGGAAGGCCGGTTTGCTCCGGTCATTGAATTAAGTAATATTGATGAAGTTACCATACTTTCCTGCCTGGTGAACGGCAGAGCTGTTGGCTATGAAATGCAGGAAGGCTGTTTACAGATTGATGAAAACCAGATTGCAGATGGGAAAAATAGAATAACCTTGGAAGTTAAAGATGGTTCTGGCAATATATCATCGATGGAACCGTGGGAGTTTTATATAAAAAAAGAAAGCACCAAAACAAACAATATCAACACAGACAAAGTAAAAATAGAAAAAAACGGCTTTTGGGACAAGGTTTTAGCATGTTTTATGCGTAAAATAATCAACCGTGGTATTTGAATATCATATGTGTGTATGGTATAATGATGGCAGTTTCTAAAAAATATTGCAGATATACATAAAGAGAAAGGCAGAATATGTCTGAAGTAATATTATTTGATCTTGATGGAACATTGACAGATTCAGGTGAAGGAATTACTAAAAGCGTACAGTATGCCCTGCAGCATTTTGGTATTGAAGAACCAGACCTGAAAAAGCTGGAATGTTTCGTCGGTCCGCCGCTGAAAGAACAATTCATGAAGTATTGCCGTTTTACAGAAAAGCAGGCGGAAGTAGCGATTGCTGTGTATCGTGAGCGTTATACGAAAGAGGGTATCTATGAGAATAAGCTCTATGAAGGAATAGAGCCTGTGCTGCGGTTATTGAAAGCGAAAGGCAAGGTTCTGGGAGTGGCATCTTCCAAACCGGCGGTATTTGTGAACCGCATTTTGGAGCACTTTCAACTTGCCCAGTATTTTGACGTAGTGGTTGGTGCTGAGATGGATGGCACCCGTACGAGGAAAGCAGATGTGATTGAATATGCCCTGGAGTTATTGGGTATGCAAAATCATCGCTCAGATGTGCTGATGGTAGGTGATCGCAGCCAGGACGTGGAAGGGGCCTTAAAGTGTGGATTACAGTGCGTAGGCGTGGCCTATGGATATGGCGGAATCTATGAACTGGAAACAGCTGGGGCAGTGTATATCGCCCAGACGGTGGAAGATCTTAAGATTTTAGCGGGCACCGGTCGAAGAGAACCCTTGGCACCTCGGAAGGAGAGAATCCAGCCGGTACGGATGAAGAATGAAAGTGTGCTGCTAAAAATATGGCGAGTCCTGTATCCGATGGGAATTCATTATGGAATTTCGTTGATAATAAGTGTGTGTGCGGGCTTATTCATCGGGGTATGGTATGGTGTTAATCAGAGCACTGGGCAGGGCTTTGACCTGGAGACAATTAATGGTTATATATACCAGTCCGCATTGCTGATGACGGGTATTGTTTCGATTATTTCGATTCCAATCTTATCATGGTTTTACCGGAAGGACTGTATCAGAAGGCGGTATGAGTCTTTAGGACAAAAGCAGGTACCTGCTGTTACCGTGAAAACAGTAACCTATGTAGTAACGGTTATGCTGATGGTAAGTGCCAGCCAGTTGATCAACGAGTTGATTGAGATTAGTGGTTTGAATAAGTTATTCCCCTATTACACCAATGAGGTAAGTGAAAAGATTTTCTCGAATCAGCCTATTGCGATAATCATTGCAGTACTTATATTTTTGGGGCCAATTGCGGAAGAACTGGTATTTCGTGGCTTGATATTCAAGCGATTACAGGATTATACTGGAACCATATGGGCAGTGTTGATCTCCAGTTTGCTTTTTGGTATATATCATCAAAACATGGTCCAATTTGTATATGCAAGTCTGTTGGGAGTAGTTTTTGCAATGCTGATAGCGTTGACTGGTAGTCTGAAAATCACGATGGTAGCCCACATTGCTGCTAATGCATGGTCTGTAGTGGGACCGCCTGTACTAAAGGCTATTTCCGGCGGAAATGATACCGGCTATCTGCTGTGTCTGGTGGTTATGGCAGGTATTGGCGCAGGAGCAATTTATTATTTTGCTGCAAATAATAAGAAACTATCTAATTAAAATATTAAAAACAGTAGTCAGAAAAAATCTGATTGCTGTTTTTGGTTTTTAGCTCTTAATTGCAGCAGGTTGTAACTTCTGAAACAACTGGAAATTAGTTTTATAAATAAAAAATATTTTCTATTAGACCAAATCCCCTATTTCACTGTCTAATTAGTGTAAAGACCAATGCGATGTTCGAACATACGGAAAGGAAAGCTATGGAACTACTAATTCAAAAAGCGAAGCGGCATGATAAAGAGGCATTTGCCATCCTCATGACGCAGCATGCCCAGAGTATGTATAAAGTAGCAAAAGCAATTCTGAAGAATGATGAAGATGTGGCAGATGCTATGCAGGAAACGGCGCTTACTTGCTGGGAAAAGATGGGGACATTGAAGAAAAATGAGTTCTTTAAGACCTGGATGATTCGCATACTGATTAATAAGTGTAATTATATTTATCGTCAAAAAGCGCGGTTTACATCCGATTCCGTGGTTCCGGAAGTAATGATTGAGGAAAGTGCGTTCGCTAATGCAGAATGGATGGAACTGTTGGAACACCTGGAAGAAAAATACCGTACAGTAATTATCCTATATTATGTAGAAGGATTTAAAGTAAGGGAAATCGCTCAGATATTAGACGTGAGCGAGAGTGCGGTAAAAGGAAGGATGACTGCTGCAAGAAAGAAGATGGAATGCTTCTATCAACAGGAAAAGGAGTGGGAAATGGTATGAAAAAATATGAAGATTTTCTCGAAGGCCTGCAAAAGGATATGGAAATACCGCAAGCGGTGCAGGTTAAATTTTGTGAAACATTAGAAAACCTCCCAACGTCGTCAGAACATAATACCGGCAAACACCGCCGAAGCGGCAGGTGGGTTTCAGTGGCAGCAATTGCGGCCGTAGTGTTAGTGGGCGGAACAGGTATTTGCCTGACGAATCCGGTATTAGCAGCTAAAATACCGATTATCGGTAAAATATTTGAGCAACTAGAGAACGATGTCTCATTTTCGGGAGATTTTAAAGACAAAGCTCAGGTCCTGACCGAAGAACCGGAAAATGGGGAATTGTCAGATGACAAAACAGCCAGTGGACAGCAGAATATCAACAGTACACAGTTAAGTACAGAATATTCAGCTGAAGATCAGGGAATTACCATTACTGCATCGGAAGTATATTGCGATGGGCAGTCGGTATTCCTGACAGCTGAGATTCACATGGAGAACGGTAAATTCAATAATATTCCCGCATACTATACAAGTGGAACGGTGGATGGTGAATCAACAACTGCCCAATGGCTTTACACGAGAGGCGATTGGAATCTGGGACATAATGGCGCCGGTGGCGAATTGATGAATAATAATTTTGAAGGAAAGGCATTAGATGATAATACTTTTCTGGGTCTTATTAAAATTGATCTAGATACCCTGCAGGAAACGGATGATGTATTGAACCTGAATTTTTCAAGGATAGGTTATGACGATAAAGACGATCTTTATTCTGATGATATCATCGAAACCTATAAGCATGAAGGCAGCTGGAATCTATCTATTCCATTTTCAATTGATACCCAGGATGTTCAGATGATTGAAGTTAGCGAGACAATGGAAAATGGCTGTGGTGTTGAAAAAGTATTTATTTCTCCGTACCAGGTTATTGTTTATCTAATAAGGCCGGTGATATCATATACAGAGGAGGATGTTAGGAGAGATTATGAAGGATTTATCGAAAAAACAACGGAAGCAGGTGAATCCCCAATCCCCTTTGAAGATTTTTATTATGAAGAACCGAAGATGAATTTTGATTTGACTGCCTTTACTCAAGATGGCATAAAAGTGGATTCCAATAATAGTAATTCTGATGATAAAGTGGTATTGGCGGTGCAAGGCAAAGATATTTCACAATTACAGCTATTCCTTGCAAACGATCCGCTGGCGATAGTGTCGCTTAGTAATCTGGATGAAGTTAAAGAACTGGCTGATCATGAAATTGTTGTAGATGTAAAATAATCAATTAGATGAGTAACCTATGGGTTGCCAGCACACAGCGGTTGGGTTTTGGTAGTTTATAAGTTTGGTATAGGCAATTCATCTGATATTAGCGGAAACTAACTCATAATTTCTTTTTTCTTCTACATTATATTTATAGAGATGGTATAACTTATGCGGGTTATACCATCCCTGTTTTTAGGACTATCCTATTTCCCGGATGCCCCATTTCTTAGTTACATTGCTAATTAAAGGCACCTGTATTAATGGTGTTGGTTATAAAAATATTGAATAAATTGCTGTACGTCCCTTCTGTTTCCGAGAAACGGTCCGACCTTTTCCATCTTCATTGATACCAAAGCTGCAGCTGTCAGCAAAGCGGTTTCGATGTCATTATAAAGACGTTCATTTATATAGGCAGAAAAACAAGTATCTCCGCGACCGCTGCGGCCGGATAAATTCCTCGGGCGCAATGGTTTAATATAATGCTGTTTTCCATCATATACCAGAACTTCTGCATTGTGAGTGATCATAATTTCTTTTGCTCCCCATTCATACAGTTGTTCTGCTGCTTTTTTTCGGTCGCTCAACCCTGTCATAATTTCTGATTCTGCAGCGTCTGTTTTCAGAAAATGTATTTTGGGTAATAGCTCTTTTTTATTTTTCCAATCTAAAAATGTCATTTGATTTGTTCCTGAATCAGCATGGCGCAGCAGACACTGAACATCCACCGCACATAAAGCTTTTTTTGAAGCATAGGTAATAAGATCCTCACTGATATCCCCGTACATAAGACCGGCAAGATGATATATTCTCGAATCAATATCGGGAATCTCATCCAGTGTATAAGGTGTGATCCTGGAAACCATCCTGCAGGTACGTCGCTCTTTGTCTGCTGTGTGATAAATATTCTCTATTGAGGTGCTTTTTGGGCTTTTCAGCGGATACACTGTAATATTCGAAGCGTTTGAAAACAATTCGTATAAATCAATTTCCGCTGTGTTTGCTTTAGGTAAAACATAAATCGGATGTCCTAATGCAGCCGCAGCATACCCGGAGTACAAGACAGCACCTCCAATCTCGTGAACCGTATTTTTCTGGTAATCGGTATTGATATCTTCTGAAATCTGTCCAATAATAAAAGTGTCATATTTTGTATTGTTCATAATAATTAGTCCTTTACTTGCATTCGCAGCAAGCTATACCGCTATGCTGCGAATGCGCGAAATACATTTGCACTTCGAAAGATCTTCAATAATCGAAGTATGATCCTGACATTTCGGTATATAAACCGTATATATATTGGTAAACGTATGCTCCTCGCGGGAAAAATCCACATCAAAGTCCACATTCTTGATTTTGACATTTTTTTCATTGAAATATTCCTCAAGAAATTTTCTGGTTTCTTTTGGTGAACTGTATCGTATTTCCAAGTGCTTGAGTTCCGGTAAATGAATTAGCCTGTGAAGCATCGTTAACACCAGGATGATTGCAATAAAAGATATTGCGGACAGCCAATAAAATCCCATACCAATTGAGATTCCCAATGCCGCAACCGACCAAAGAGAAGCAGCTGTTGTAAGTCCCTGAATCGAACGTCTGGTTATTACGATCGTCCCTGCGCCCAAGAAGCCGATACCGCTGACAATTTGTGCAGTAAGCCGGGAAGGATCCGCACGTATAACACCGGCAAGCTCGGGATTCGCGATTACTTGATTAATTGCTTCAAAGCTGATTATTTGCTGTGTCATGGCGATAAGCACTGCTCCCGTACACACCAGAATATGTGTGCGCATTCCTGCCGGACGGCTTTTTGACTCTCGGTTGAGTCCTATTATGCCGGAAAAAATAATCGCCATACCCAGACGAATACAAATATCCTGAATAGACAGATACATATTGTAATTCTACACCTCCCATCTACTTTATAATTGTGTTATTGTTACCTGTTGAATAATGCCAATGCAGATCCCCGCTTTCGCTAATAGTAAATATTACTGCATTATGAGGGGGAACATCTGTTAAATAAGGTGTCAAATTCGTTTGATCCGTTGCCGCTATAAAAAGCGGCCTGCTTCTTCGTATGCCATGATCAGTCAGCATTTGTAAGGTTTCAGAATTTGTACTGTTATAGCGAAAATCATTGGAAGCACAGATTACTGCGGCACAAGGATCTACCCCTTTTAATATGGCAGGCGTAATACTGTCTTGCTGACCATGATGTCCCAGCTTAAACACATCTGCTTTTAAAAGCTCCGAACGCTTTGACAAATTAGTATAGCCCTCGCGATTGGTGTCTCCGACTAATAAAATGGAGCGGTTTTGGTAACGAATGCGCAGCATTGTACTTACATTGTTCATCTGTGCATCCAGCTTTGCAAGCAATTGCCGTGCGTTTTCATCGGATTTTTCCTGATACAGTCTATCCATTAGAGAAATAAAGCTGCTTCCCACATCCGCTGAAGGACCTAAAATATCAATAAAAATGTCTTCACATAACTGAATCGGCCAATAACGCTGTCTGATTTCCTTTAGTGGTACTTTTTTGTCACGTAAGTAAACATGTATTCTCCTGGCTGCGTTCAGAGCATTTAAAAACCTCTTGTTTGCAGGTGTTGCCGCCCAGGCAGAGGGCAGTATCGGCCACTCGCATTGAGGAAGTGCGGCATACCAGAAATTATGTACCGAAATTTCTTTCATTATCGGCTCAAGCCCACAGGTATGATCTTCATGAATATGTGTATTTAAAACGATATCCAGCTTCATAATCCCTGCGTTGTAAAGATATTCAAGTGCAGTGATACGACCTGAGTGACCGGCATATTCCTCCGGCTCATTACTGCCGCCATCGATTAACATGGTAAATCTATCTTCGGGACAAGAAGGTTTTTCATATTCTAAAAGAATAGATTCCCCGTATCCCACATTGATGAAAGTTATTTTTAAGCTCATATGGTCCCTACTTCTTAAGTGTTTTTCGGATATAAAAACTGGATAAAAACAGTACCAGCACAGTCATTATAATCGCTCCCGCACTACCAAAACCAAACTGCAGATTTTTTATACCGTTTAGATACAGGTATTGCGTAATCGTTGCTGTTGTATTTGCCGGTCCGCCCTGTGTAAGTATATTAACCTTTTCAAATATACGGAACGTATCAATTGTACGCAGCAACACACAAAGGATAATGCCGCTTTTAATATTTGGCAAAGTTACATATCTAAATTGCTGCCGCTTGCTTGCACCGTCAATTTCAGCTGCCTCATACTGCGATTCCGGAACTCCTTGTAAAGAAGCATACAGCAGTAAAAATACAAACGGAGTATTCTGCCATATATCGATAAAGGTTAAAGCTCCAAAAGCTGTTTTTGTATCGTAGAACCAATTAAACACCGGCAGATTCAGTATATGAAGGAAATTATTTAAAATCCCATAATTCCCGCTAAGCATGATTTTCCAGATTAAGGCCACTGTAACCGGAGGAAGCAAGTATGGGAGCAGCAGCAGGGTGCGCATTGCTTTTTTGCCGTGATGTAAGCCATTGACAAAAATCGCAATCATCAATCCTAATACTGTCTGAAAAAATACACACACCAGCGTAAATATAACGGTATTGCGAACGGCCTGCTGAAAATAAGGATCGGACAGTATTTTTATAAAGTTATCCAGACCAGTAAATTGAGCTCCGCTTCTCGAAAGATAATAATAATCGGTAAAGCTGTAGTAGACTGTAAATAATAATGGGAACAAGCTCATGATCAAAAGAACAATTATTGTAGGTGTGATCATAAGACCTGAGAAAAGTTTGTTTGTCCCTTTACCGCTCCGTGCTTTGTTTTTTTTAGACCCCACCTTGATCCCTCCTGTCAAAGCTTTATTTAATAGTTCTAAAGGATAATTATTTCATAATCTGCGCTACAGCCTTTTGCGCATCTGCAAGAGCCTGATCTACTGTTTTTACTCCCTGTACAGCTGCATCCAACTCATTACCCAGTGCGATAGTTATATCATTCCACTCGGTAACTAAGGGGCGGTACACACCATTTTGAAGTGCATTATAGATGATTTCAAGGTGAGGATATTTTTCGATAACATCCTGGTTTTGATAAACGCTGTGACGTGTTGAAACACCACCATCTTCTACCGCAGCCAACTGATTCTCAGCACTTGTTACATACTCGAGCAATTTTAAAGTCATTTCTTTATTCTGTGAATTAGCAGCAATCCCCACAAACCAGATACCATAGATAGAAGACGGATTGGACGGTGTGGATTCATCTACCTGGGTCGGAATTACTGTGTAATGGGCAGGACCTTCCACTTCCGGTACATACCAGCCCGGCCATGACAAACTCAAAGCAGCTTTTTCACCGGAAATTGCAGCAACAATATCATCTTTATCCATAATGGAGCCGGCATTTTTTAACTCAATATACATTTCCAACGCTTGTTTGAATTCCGGAGTATCAATGGTCGGCTGGTTGTTTTCATCTAATACCTTTCCCCCATGTGCTAACAAGACTGCCAGAAAATCGCTGGTGATATTATCGCCTGCCTGTGCACGTACTAAGAAACCATCTTTTCCGGTGTCCTTTACTTTCCTGGCAGTTTCCAACACATCTGTCCATGTTTCAGGAACAGTCGCTCCCACACTTTCCAGCAGAGCATCGTTATACAGCATAACGTTAACATTCCCAAAATGAGGTACGCAATACAGATCGCCTGACTTATCATACCCTGCCACAGCAGCCTCTGTAATAAAATCATCATCCAAATAGTATCCTTCCTCACTCAAATTCATCGCGACACCATATTCAATAAATTCTGGGATCCAACTGCCATCCACCATGATCAAATCATATGCACCTTTCGGATTACGGGCATCCAATGCGATTTTATCATGTAAATCAGAGAATGCTAAATCCATTACTTCACAGGTGACGTTATTTTCCTTTTCAAATTCCGGCAGCATGTTTTTAATTACGTCTCCATAAGTGCCACCGCGCAAAATCAGTGTTAATTTCGTAGGTTCTTCTGTTTTTTCTTCAGAGACCCCCCCTTTTGTGGATTCGCTTTCACCGTTTTGATTTGATGACGGTTCCCCCCCGCATCCGAACAGTGAGATACATAAAACGCAGCTTAGTAGAAATACGGCTAATCTCTTCATTTTTGCCTCCTTTCTTTTCTTTGTTTACAGTTACTCTTTTACTGCACCATTTGCCAATCCCTGTATCAAATAATTTTGTGCAAAGATTACAAATAAAGCAATTGGAATTACCGATATCACACCGCCGGCAGCTACCAATCCAAACTGGGTCAGGTTATCCTCGGTATTCAGCACAGCTAACGATAACGGTACGGTGTAGTTTTGTTGTGACTGGACAAAAATAACACTATAGGTATATTCATTCCATGCATAAATAAAAGAAAGCATTGAAATTGCAGCAATTCCGGGAGCGACCAGCGGCAGGACTATGCGAACAAACAACTGCCACTCTGTTGCACCATCAATCTTTGCGCTTTCTTCTACTGCTGTTGGTAATTCCATAAAAAAATTAATCATAAACCATATGATCAATGGAATATTAATAAAAATACATGCCATAACAATAGGCAGTTTTGTGTTTAATACTCCAAGATTTGAAAACATAATATACAGTGGAATGGTAAACGCTACAGGCGGTAATATACGAATCAGCATCACCCAGTAGGATAAAGGCCTTTTCAAATGAAAGCGGAATCTTGCGCGGGCAATTATGTAGGCGCAGCACAGCCCGACGATCAAAGAAAAAAGAACTGCTGTCAAAGTTACCAGTAAGGAATTCTTTAATGCGAGCCCAAATCCCTTTTCACTAAAAAGTGTAATATAGTGCGCCATAGTAAAGGACTTCGGCAGCAATGGCATATCATTCAATAATTCTTCATTGTTCCGAATGGAAAGCGCCACCATCCAGTAAATAGGAAATAGCGTATAAACTAAGAGAAAAGCAGTAATAATCGGACGCAGAAAAGAACGTTTCTTTTTAGACATAATTCACCTCCAAAACCAGTTATTGTTTGCAGGGCGCTGTAGAACTTCTGACTATGATATTGGTTTCCATAGTGATTGTTGGATACAACCAATCATGTTTTTCTATCTGGGCAACCAAACACTCCACAGCTAATTGCCCCATACGCTGTTTATCAATTCGAATTGAAGTAAGCTCCGGCTCAGACATCGTACAAAAGGAGCTGTCATCAAAGCCGATAACCGAAAAATCCTCCGGCACTCCCAATCCCATTCGGGATACAGCCTTCATAGCACCTACCGCTATCGTATCATTTGCACAAATAACTGCAGTTGGCGGGTTCTCTCGGAGCAGCAGGGATTTTGTGCTTTCTATTGCCTCCGGTACGGAAATTCCACCGGTAGCAGCAAGATCCGGATCAAACCGAAGGTTATTCTGTGCCATTGCCTGTACAAACCCCTGATACCTGCGCTGTTTTATGAATTCTGTAAAATATCCATTCAGGAAACCAATACGGCGGTGTCCAAGTTCTGCCAAATGATCTACGGCCTGCTTCATTCCTCCGTAGTCATCACATAACAAACTGAAAGACTCCGTTAAATCCGTCATATGATTTATCAACACATGAGGAATCCCCTTTTCAGAAGAACGCAACAACATTTCAGAATTAGGTTGTGAAGCAAATATAATGCCGTCCACCTGCTTCTGGAGCACCAGCGAAGCAGCTTCGGTACGAATCTTATCGTCTGATACGATAAACATACTGCGATTCATTTCAACTGTTGTATTTACTACAGATTCTAATATCTCGCCATAAAAGGGATTTGTTATAACCGGAGCCTGCTCTCCATAAATGATAAAAGCAAAATTCCCCGATTGTTTAGTGATCATAGCGCGTGCCAGAACATTAGGCTGATATTGCAAACACCTGGCTGCCTCCATGATTCTTTTTCTGGTATCAGGATTTACCTTATCCGGAGAAGAAAAAGCTCTGGATACAGTAGCTTTTGATACATTGGCTAAAACTGCAACATCCAAAATTGTAGCAGACATCACAAGTGCCTCCTTCGTCTTTTAATCGGTCCTTCATATCCTTTCGTTTCGAAAATGAAACCGTTCTCATAAAGCATTGTATCATCTTATTAAAGTTTAGTCAACACTTTTACTAATTATTCATTTATAAAATCAATTTTTAAGTAATTTTTATTGTAGATATTTGATAATTCTGTATAAAATTTAAAATTATAAACATATATCAAAGGTTATTAAGAGTAAAAACTATAATTTTTTCTTGAAATTTACATACAAATAATATATTATTTAGTTGAGAACGATTTCATTGCCAAATCAATTGTATTTGTAGGAGTGCAAATCAAACATTTAAAGGAGTGGCAAAATGGAAAAAAAAGTGAAAAAACTCTGGATTGCAGCATTATTAGCTTCATGCGTATGGAGTACTACCGGTATTTGTATATCTGCAAATACCGCACTGGCGGAAAGCGGGGATACGACAGAATCAGAAGAATATGTCACTAACAGAATGACATATCGAGAAAACACCCTAAACATTCAAAGTGACAATAGTATAAGTATTGTTGCCGGAACATTTACAGTAAAAGCTTTTAGCATCACTCAGGGACAAGATCCTGACGGTCTGAATTATACCGGCCAGATTCATGAATTGACAAATGGCCAAATTACTTTTGATGTAGGAAGGAAAGGATCGGAAGCTGTAGCTTCCTGGTTTAATGCTCGGTTTTCCGGATATAACGATTCTGAAATAAATGGCGACCGCTCTATATTCGATAAAACCGCAGACAAACTCAATTTTGCTTTTGTTGGAGATTTGACTTTAGAAATCACATCACCACAAACTGGTCAGATTTCAGTAACTTTTTCTGATGTAGCTTTTGCTCAGGAGGGTACCTTATTTAGCAACAGTTGGTGGTTTGGACAACTGGAGGGGCAGCATACACAAGACAGCGACGGTTCTGCTCACATGTTAGTTTTCGGAAAATCCGATGGGGAGGAGACACTGTATGCTTCTTTTAGCCGTGGTCCAAACAGTTCAAATACAATCTCACTGGAAGCTGTGCATATACCAGGGGACGCCAATGATAAAGCTGTCAGAATTGCTAATGTGGAAGAAACCTTCCAATCTTTGCCGATTCACGGAAATCTATCTACTCTTAAGGATTTTCCTGGCAATTAT
>Ga0153922_1000305_pt1 | contig 20069 bp, 18 predicted proteins | sample TSNJ006MetaG_FD_104723 | JGI IMG/M metagenome (GOLD analysis project Ga0153922, IMG submission 104723) | Attine ant fungus gardens microbial communities from New Jersey, USA - TSNJ006 MetaG | ecosystem: Host-associated > Fungi > Mycelium > Unclassified | place: USA: New Jersey, Brendon T. Byrne... | reverse complement strand
GACGGCTGCTCGTTCATCAACGTTTTGCTCGAGCTCGGTGCCGCGCATCCGGCCGGCCAGGCCAGCATCCAGTACCTGGACAACATCCGCCAGATCCTGCGTGAACGCGCCGAAGCGGCCGGCCTGGTCGATGTCGACGACTTCGCCCGGTCCTGGCACATCCTGATGAAGGGCTCCATCATCTCTGCCGCCGAGGGCGATCTTGAGGCTGCCCAGCGCGCCCAAGCGATGGGCCGGGCTCTCATCGAACGACACCGACCGCCAGCCAACGGTTGAATCTCGCATCTTGGGCGAGCGCACAGATTGACTTGCAGTACATCCGGGTACTCCACCACTCCATACGCGCGCCGAGAGGCCGCGCCTAAACAAGGGAGTCCGCGTGCTGCACGAACTGGTGCTGGCGGCACAAAGTCAGCCGGAAGCCGCGGGATTGATCCTGCGCGGCATCAAGGGCATATTCGTCGCGATCGGCAGCATCATCGCCGCCATCGTGTGCGCGATCATCGCGGCGACGAAGGGCCGAAATCCGCTCGGGTGGGGGATCCTCGGCTTGTTCTTTTCCATCCTGACGCTGATCGTCGTGATCATCATTCCGTCGAAAAAATAGACACAAGTTTCGCTACGCACACCAGCCAATGGGTTTCTAAGGGTTGGTTTTTCACGATTTGCGTGCTGGTGGTCGTGTTGTGGGTGCCGACGCTGTGGGTGCTGCACATGGGCGAGCTGGGCGATGAACACCCCGAACTGCGTCGATAACGTCGCGAACTGGCTGATGCGGTCGGGCGGGAGGGCTCGGATTGACAACGGGACTCGAACCCGTGACTTGACCTGCCGAAGTGCGATTTGGCCTGCTTCGGCTGCCCCGTAGGTGAACGAAAAGACTTGCAGCCCTTGACCGGCCCGCACTTCCAACTGCCCGGGTGCGGATTCGTCAGACGCGGCGATCACATGAAGTTTCGGCGGACCGCTGATGGTTACGGTGCCAGTCCGGGCTGTCAGGGTTGACCGTGAGCGTGCCAGTTTCCGGCCGCAACGATGTGGACTTCTTGGCCGGGCGACGCGGTCTGTTGGCACGCTCGGCGAGGATCCAGCGGTGACCTCCAACGGGCGAGGCTGTCCCTGCGCCCAGTCCTTTCCGGGACCGCTTGGCCGCCAAGGTATCTCGGCTGCGCTGGCTCATCAGCCGGCGCGCCCCGCGTGATCCGGTTCCGTGTGGAAGGACAGAGAGATGGCCACCGTCGAATCCGGTGGCCATCCCCATGTAGTCGTTATGGGCTACTTCTTGAAGGCGTCCTTCACCTTCTCGCCAGCATCTTTCAGGCTGGACTTCGCCTGGTCGATCTTGCCCTCATTCTCGGTGCTCTTGTCATCGGTGAGCTTGCCGACGGCTTCTTTGGCCTTGCCGCCCACGTCATCGATCTTGTTACTGACTTTGTCTCCGGCACCCATCTGATGATGCTCCTTTCTTGCGCCTTGCGGCGCGTCGTTTCGCTATCGGACATACCCGATCGTCCGTGCCGTTAAACTCCCGTCCGAGCCGCGTCGGTCGCTACTCCCAGGGCAATCCCCGCGCGCTGGTTTGGCGGTTGACAGTCGGATCAATACCAGTAGCGGCGACCACCGACGGGACGACCAATCTGGCCGAACACCAAAAGCACGATGCCGATTACGAGAACGATCCAGCCGATCGTGGCAATGATGGCCGGGACGGGGAGTAGGTACCCGACGAGGATGAGGATGATGCCTAGAACGATCATTGGGTTGCTCCTTGGTAGGCAGGCGGCCATTGACGTAGCCGTATCTCCACTGCATACCCACCAGTGGCCTTTGATAAGCCCCCGCCAACGAGCGGCGCGAAACGTCGGCCACCACCCAGTCAGGTGACTGGCTGAAGCGGCCGGCGGTGACCAGCACGGTTTGCCGGGTGTAAGCCAAACCCGGTCAAGGTATCTCGACGCAGGTGTTGCGTAAACCACGGAAGACCTTGCCGTGCCGATAATCTGTGCAGGGTTTAGAAAATCCCATTAGCGGGAAAACTCTTGCTACACCAGCGCAAGCCCCGACGGGCGGTCAATGCGCAGCTAAGCTGTCTACGCCTGCCGCAGTCCGAGGCGAATGCTGGCCGCCGTCGTCAGCGTTTTGCGTGGGTCATGCTGGCATACGAAGGAGCCCTGGGTGAGATGTGTTGGGAGGTCTCACTTCAACCCGATGCTCGACGGATATGGTTGGAGGACCTGGTCCGCGGAGACCGACGAGCGGCTGCTCGACGTGCTCATGGGCAAGAACGTGACAGAGCAAGAACGTGACAGAGGAGGGCCGGTGAGCGCCCAGGAACAGGAGCCGACCGGAACTGTGCGCCGAGAACCCGTTCACGGCGCGTTGGCGGTATGTATCACTGGTGGCTACCGGGTGATGTTCCCCGAGAACGACCAGGTGACGGTCCTTTCCCACTCGGATGCCCAAAATCCCGGTGTGCGTGACTGGCCGATTATCTGGTGCCCAAACGCCGGCTATCACGAGCAGGACAACATCCGCCGCGCGCAGGGGGAGGAGCCGCACCAGTTGTGACCGTGGGGCCCGAACCCAGCCCCACCGGGACCCGGGCGGCGTTGTGGAAGTACAACGTGCGCGCCGTCCGCGACTACCACGAGCGGTTGGCCCTCAGGCTGCGTAAACAGATTCTGTGGGAGTCGGAGACGGCCACCGACGCCGAGGTTCGCGCGATGGAAGCCAAGCTGATCCGGGAGACGGCGGCGAACAACCCGCCGATTTATGGGTACAACCTCCGGCCGCGCGAAACATCACGCGCAGCTCGGAGCTGACATCGTGATCAACTATTCCGGCGACGAGACCAACGCTTCAAAGACGGCGGCCGAGATCGTTGAGACCGGTCGCGACGCGATCGCGGTGAAGGCCGATGTCACCAAACCTGCTGACATCGAACGGATTTTCACCGAAACGCTCATCACGCACTGATGGAGAACTTCCGCCCGATCGGCGGCCGCATGGGGCGTCCCGGCGACGTCGCCAACGCTGCGGAGTACTTCGCGAGCAACCTCGCCGGCTGGGTCAGCGGTCAACACCTGCTCGTCAGCGGCGGCGCCCAGCAATAGACACGAGCAGGGTTTCGATCACGTCGAACCCGACACGATCGCCAGCCATTAACGCCCGGCTTGCGAATCAGGTCGATCCGAAAATCGCGTAGGACTGCACCGCTCACGCTTTGGCCCACAGGACACACGAAGGTGTGAACCCAAACCACGGTGGGTATTCGGTGTACACGTGTACGCCCAAACGAACCGGCGAGGCATCGAAGAGGAGTGGTTACTGATGGCTGCGACCCTGCGCGACCTGGCACGATGGAGTGTCAAACCGGCTAAGAATGTCGATTCCGCCAAAACGCTGAGAGTCAACGTCTTGCGGGGCTTAGCGGCAAGGGCAACGACACCGCTGCTGCCGGACGACTACCTCAAGCTGCTCAACCCGCTGTGGTCGGCGCGCGAGCTTCGCGGCAAGGTCGTCGACGTGCGGACCGAAACCGCGGACTCGGCCACCGTGACCATCAAGCCTGGTTGGGGCTTCTCCGCTGAGTACCAGCCCGGCCAGTACGTGGGCATCGGGCTACGCATCGACGGGCGCTGGCACTGGCGATCGTATTCGTTGACGTCGGTTCCGCGCCGTGACAACAAGCACATCACCATTACTGTCAAAGCGACTCCCGAGGGCTTTCTGTCCACGCACCTAGTCAACGGTGTGAAACCGGGAACGATCGTTCGCCTGGCCGCGCCCAAGGGCGACTTCGCCCTGCCGGACCCGCCGCCGTCGAAGATGTTGTTCGTCAGTGCGGGCTGTGGCATCACCCCGCTCATGGCGATGTTGCGTTCGCTCAACGCCCGCGGTGAGAGCCCTGACATTGTGCACATCCACTCGGCACCGTCGGCGGATGCAGTGATCTTCCACGACGAGCTACGCGAGCTCGAGAAAGAGCAGTCCAGCTACCGGTTGCATTTGCAGCTGACCAAAACAGATGGCCACCTCGATTTCGATCATCTCGACCGCTTGGTGCCGGACTGGCAGGACCGGCCCACGTGGGCGTGTGGTCCGACCGCCATGCTGGATGCCGTCGAGGACGTGTGGGGCGACGCGGGGTTGCGGGATGACCTGCACATGGAGCGCTTCACCATCGCCCGTACCGACAAAGGCGGCGAGGGCGGGACGGTCACCTTTTCCATTTCCGACAAGCGCATCGACATCGACGGTGCCACTTCGCTTTTGGAGGCCGGCGAGAAAGTCGGCATCCAGATGCCGTTCGGCTGCCGGATGGGCATCTGCCAGACGTGTGTCCTGCCGCTGGAATCAGGGCACATCCGCGACTTCCGGTCCGGCGATGAGCACGGCGCGGGCGACCGCATCAACACGTGCATCTCCACCGCATCCGGCGATTGCACCATCAAAATCTAGGGGAGACATGGCTATCACCGACATAAAGCGGTACGCACACTTGACCGCCGAGGACGTCGAGGAGCTCGCGCGGGAACTGGACGCGATCCGCACCGACATCGAGGAATCTCGCGGCGAGCGCGACGCCCGCTACATCCGCCGCTCCATTCAGCTGCAGCGGGCGCTGGCCGCGGGCGGACGAATCGCTCTGTTTGCCAGTAAGAATAAGGTGGCCTGGGTTGTCGGCACCGCCATGCTCGCGACGGCGAAGATCATTGAGAACATGGAACTTGGCCATAACATCACCCACGGCCAATGGGACTGGATGAATGACCCCGAGATCCACTCCACCGAATGGGAGTGGGACACAACGTCACCGAGCGTGCACTGGAAGAAGTCACACAACTTCATCCACCACAAGTACACGAACATTGTCGGACTTGACGACGACATCGGCTACGGCATCATGCGGCTGACCCGAGATCAACGCTGGCAGCGGTGGATGCTCGGCAACCCCGTCTACAACCTGCTGCTCGGAACGTTGTTCGAGTGGGGCGTCGCACTGCACGGGGTGGAAACGGCAAAGGTCCGCAAGAAAGAGAAGTCCATGGCCGAGGTCCGCAGAGACCTGCGAGTGATCGGAAAGAAAGTCGGCAAGCAGGTCGGCAAGGACTACATCGTCTTCCCCGCCCTATCCGGGAAGAACTGGAAGCACACGCTGCGTGCCAACGTGACGGCGAACCTGATCCGCAACTACTGGTCCTACATGGTCATCTTTTGCGGGCACTTCCCCGACGGCGCAGAGAAGTTCACCCGCGAAGAGTACGAGAATGAATCTCAACCCGAATGGTATCTGCGGCAGATGCTCGGTTCGGCGAACTTCAACGCCGGCCCGCTGATGGCGTTCATGAGTGGCAACCTGTGCTATCAAATCGAACACCATCTGTTCCCTGACCTGCCGAGCAACCGGTACGCCGAAATCAGCGAGCGGGTTCGAACTCTGTGCGACAAATATGACCTGCCCTACACCACCGGGTCCCTGGGGCGGCAATACTCGCAGTCCTTCTGGACCATTCTCAAGCTCGCTCTGCCCGACAAGCTCCTCAAGGCGACCTCCGATGACGCACCCGAAACGAACTCGGAGTTGAAATTCCGCATCCGCGAGGGAGTAAGGGAGAGTTTCGCTGTCGACCCCGCCACGGGTAAACGCAGGGGACTTCGCACGGCGGTGCGCGAGCTTCAGACCGGAGCCATGGCCACCACGTAACCCTCGATCGCTGGCCGCCTTCAAAGAATCGTCGGCGCGCCGTACCGAGAGCTCTGGAGATCATGCGACGAGACCGTTCGCCGGCTGGTCGGGTCCTATCCGCAGCGCCGTGGGCGACTACGACGGCGTCATCACCACTTTCGCCCAATGCGAGAAGGCGCTACGCGCCGCCGGGATCACACCCGCCCCCAGTACCCGCACTCTGTTGAACCAGCTGCGCCGCTGAACAACCGTTTCGGCTCATTCACGCCCGCGCGCCGACACTGATTTATTTGGCGATCCGGTGGCCGCTGACCGTCGCGGACAGCGGCCTTGGCCACGGGTTCGGGTTCGGGTTCGATCCTGCCTTCCCATCCCCTTGCCGACATGGTCAAAGCATCGGACATGTGGACGGTCCGAGAACCTCACGCACAGGACGATCCCGCTGCCACGTCGCGCTAACTCAGCGGAGAGAGGTCGCGATATCGCCTGTTTCACGCCCGGTTGGGCAGCATCTCCTCAAGCCGTTTGGAGGTGAGATCAGGTGAAGGTACAGCGAAAGAACCACGTATCGAAGAAGATGTTCCTCTACCGATACCGGGCCCAGAACGCCGTCATGCCGGCGCGATCGCAGCCAGTGGGCTGCCGAGTCCTCGCAACACGGAGTCGGCGTACACCACTGCGCACTGACCACGGCGAGATCGGCGAAGTGCTCGTCACAGCGGCGTATCCGGCTGTGGGCGAATGCAGCCCAATGTGCGTCATCATCCCCCTTACAGCCGCACCGGACCAAACCGACGATCACAAGAAGGCACACGGCACTACCAATGTTGGCCTCCCAGAGGGCAACTCGGGGGCATGCCTTTCCGCGGTGCCCGTCGGTGTACCGCACAGGCCGCGATTCGACGAGGTGAGCGCATCATGACCCGCATCCTTCACCACACCGGACACATCCGTGCAGCCGATGGCTCGGTCGTACGGCTAGACGTCGAAATGGGTGCCTATGTGGCCACCTACTACCGGCCAGACATGAGCGTCAGGGCAGCAGTCTCCGGATCCCTGGCCGAAGTTCAAACAGCCATGAAGGGATGGACATTCGTTGCCTAGGAGCTCCAGCTCGTCACGACCGGTTCGGTCACAATCCGCCCAGCAGTCCTAACCATCCGAAGGAGATCGTTGAACCATGGATAGCGTCGCGTCACAGCCGGCCACCGCTGCTCCGCCAACCGGAGGAACGGCCGTCAAGAGCCTTGGTCCCGCGACATCATGGGTACCCCACACGGAACTGTGATGTCACGACTCCACCGTGGACGACAACACCTCCGCAAACTGCTTGTCGACGGGGCGCACCCAGGGCGCCGCAGAAGGGAGCCGCCAGTGCGTGATTCGGCTCGATGCACGTCGATTTGGTGACGAGCTAGCACAATGTTTCAACCTTGCCAAGCTCAAGAGAGCGCTGTCATTGATAACGGGCCCGAGCGGCGTAAGGCCGCAGCCGACCCGCTCAGGTGGTTGAGAATCGTGGCCCAAAAGACCGCTCGATGCCTCGGATCCAGTACAGATCATCAGCCCACCAGCCAGCGCGATAACGCTGCATGCGGTACACGTTGTCGGCGCGTCTCCAGCCCGCGGCAGCCGGTGAGACCGGTGAACGGCAGCACAAGATGCGAGGACGTTTACCTGCCCAGCATTCGAGGCTGCCATGCCGCGATCCGTTGAAAGTGCTGTCCTGCCCGGTCAATGAGGCGCCGGTCAGGGTCGCGCAGCGGTAGCATGGCCGTCTGACAGGAGTGGGAATGTCGGCACCGTCGGTTGAGCGACCCCGGGTGATACGGCGCAAGATCACCGTTCCGGATACTCCGGTGGGTGCGGTGCCGCGGGAGCGCCTGGATGGGTTGCTTTGCCAGCTCGTGGATGCCCACCGCGTCGTGGCGGTCACAGCCACCGCCGGGGCCGGCAAGTCGGTGGCGGTGGCCCATGCCAGCCGCAGGTTCAATAGGCCGGTGGCCTGGCTGAGCGTCGACGCCACCGACACTGCCCCGGGACGGCTGGTGACCTACCTGGAGGAGGCGCTCGCGCAGCAGCTGCCCTCGGTGCGGGGAATAGCCACCGGGGCGCTGACCGCCGGCATCCCCCACGCCGAGGCCGCGGGCCTGCTTGTCGATGCGGCCGCCGACGCCGAGGTCGTGTTTGTTCTTGATGATCTGGAGCGGTTGCACGGATCGCCGCCGGCGTGGGAGGTGATCGGCTCGGTCGTGCGCTATGGCCCACCGAGCATGCGGCTCATTCTGATCAGCCGCCGCGCACTGGGTGCCTCGATGTTGTCGCCCGCACTGGGCGCGGAGCTGGCACGAGTCGGCGACGCGGATCTGGCGTTCACCGTGGAGGAGGCGGGCATCGCCCTGCAGGGATTGGGCCGCTCGGGGGCCGAGGCGCCGGCGGCGGTGGAGGCCACGGGTGGCTGGGTGATCGGGGTGCTTTTTGATGCGTGGCGCTCGGCGGATCATGTCGCCGGCACCGGCGGTGGGGCTGATGGCCTGGGGGGCTATCTGGGTGCACACATCCTTGATCAGCTCGACCCGCATGACCGCGAGTTTCTGATCAGCACCTCGGTGCTGCAGGAGGTGGGCGTCGACTCGGCGGTGGCGTTGGGCATCGACGACGCCGCGGGGCGGCTGGCGTCGCTGCAGTCAGCGCCCATCCCGGCGCAGTGGTCACGGAGTTCGCTGGCGATGCGCTGCCATTCGCGGTTTCGGGAGTATCTGCGCGGGCTGCTGGATCAGCGCGGGAACACGGCGGTGCGCGAGCTGCGCGCGGCCCACGGGCGGCTGCTAGCGGCCAACGGTTTTCATGAAGAGGCGGTCGAGGAGCTGCTGGGCGCCGGTGCGCTCAGCGACGCATACACCTCGGCTAAGCGGGCGATTCTCGGTGTCATCGGGCGTTTGGACTTCGTCGTCGCTGATCGCTGGATCCAGGCGTTATCGCCTGCTGTGCCCGTCGGCGATGTCGGGTTCGCCGAAGCCCAGCTGATGCTTGCGATCGCGCGCGACAATCAAGAACACGGCACCCGCATCGCCGACGCGCTGGCCGCGCTCGGGCTGCGCGATCAGCTCGTTGCAACATCCGAACGCGCCGCCGCGCTGATGGCATGGTGCTACATGCTTGCCGGGCGCATCGATGAGGTGCACGCCGTACTCGACGCGGCGCCCGCCGGCCCCAACGTCAACGTCGTGCGTTACTCCCTCACCCTGGTGGAACCCGGCAGCGGTCCTCCCCGACCCGAGCCCACCGGCGGCCTATTCGACGGCATGCTCTACGGGATCGACTATTTTCGTGGCCGGCTACGCGAGCTGACTGAGGATCTGCCGTCGCCGTGGACGAGAACGGCCATGGGCACGGGCCGCATCGGTGCGCTGCGCGCCACCGGACACACCGCAGAAGCGCTGCAGCAGTATAAAACGGCGGGGCGTGGGGGCTTTTTCCGCGGCATCGTGAACTCCATTGTTGGCCCGGATGTGCTGCTCGACGCCGGACGAGTGGAGGAGGCGCGCGCCGCACTGGCCCGCGGCGGCGACTTCATCCAGGCGAACGGGTCGCCGATTCTGACCGGGTTGCACCACATTGTCGCGGCGAAGCTGGCGCTGCGCGGTGACCGCGACGCAGGAGCCGCGAGTGCCTTGCTGGAGCGGGTCGATCCCGCCGCCAGCGGGTCACTGGTGCGTGAGCTGGCCCAGACTTGGCGGGGGTTGGCGGCGCTCATCGAGGATGACCAAGACACCGCGCTGTCGTCGCTGCGCGCTGCGGTGAGGAGCATGTGTGCCGGTGGGCGCATCTTGGAGCTGCCGACCGCGGCGGTGTATCTGGCCGAGGCCGAGTGGCGCGCCGACAACCAGGACGCCGCCGACCGCGCAGCCGACATCGCCCTGGACGCTGCACGCCAGCAGGGATCCAATCATGTGCTGCTGCAGGCATTGGCCGACTTCCCGGCGGTGGTGGCGCGGCGTATCGACGCCGAGCCGCATGCCGATTCGGCGTGGCACGGCATCGGGCGCGCCTTGGCTGCCCAAGGGGTGGCGGTCGGAACGCGGATCCCCACCGCTGTCGAGCTGGTCGAGTTCGGGGGCACCGCGATCATTCTCAACGGCACCGAGGCGCGCCCGATCCTGGCGAAATGTTATGAGCTACTGGGTTTTCTGGCCGCCCGCAGCGGCGCCCCGGCCAGCCGTGACGAGCTGCTCAACGCCCTGTTCGACGCCCGTGCCGACGAGTCCGCGCGCTCCTATCTGCGCAAGACGATCATTGGGGTGCGCCGGCTGCTGCCCCCCGACGCGGTCTTCGTGGGCGACGACGGCCGGGTCGGGCTCAGCCCCGATGTCGTGCTGGCCAGCGAATCGGTACGCCTAGAACACGAGCTGGCCGCCGCGGCCCGGCTGCAGGGCAGCGAACTCGTCACCGCCACCGAAGACGCGCTCGCACCGCTGGCGCGCGGCGAATACTTTCCCGGCGTCCGTTCGGCCTGGGTAGACGACCGCCGACAGCAGCTTGCCGAGGCGGCGACCACCGCTCGCGCCGCCGCCGCCGACGCCGCCTACGCGGCCGACCAATACCCCAACGCCCAAGGCTTGGCCGAGGCCGTACTGGCCGCCGACCCCCTCCGCGAGGGGACCTGGCGCACGCTCATGCGCATCCGCAGCGCCGTGGGCGACTACGACGGCGTCATCACCACTTTCGCCCAATGCGAGAAGGTGCTACGCGCCGCCGGGATCACCCCCGCCCCCATCACCCGCACTCTGTTGAACCAGCTGCGCCGCTGAACACCCATTTCGGCTCGTTCACGCCCGCGTGTATATACACCAACCGCGCCAGCGCGCGATCGGCCCGCGACTGACGCCCACCTGCTGCTATACGCAGGTTGCGGCCACGTTCGGCTGGTTCTTTCCTCCGGTCAACGGCCGAGCATGTCGAGGCTTGTTCACTTATCGGCGGCATCCCAGCGCGGCACAATTCCCGGTGGTGGAACCGCCCACGTGCGGATGCGTCGCGGTGGCGCACTTCACGACCGATGCGAACCCGACGCTCAATTGGTGCAGCTACGTATCTCCCGCATGACCTGCCCCCCGAAACTGCTGGCCAGCGACGCTTTCAGCGCGACGCCGCCACCGGCACGGCGAGCCGGATCCGATGCGATATCGGCTCTTTCCCGCCTGCCTGGGCAGCATCTGCTGTGAGCCGTTTGAAGGCGAGATTGGCAGCGACAAGGCCAACGCCGAGTCACCACGCGCTGTTCGTCAACACGAGATCCAAGCCGGTTGCGACGAGCCGCCCTGAACCGAAGGAAACACAATGGGATACCAAACCGTCAACCCGTTCAACAACGAGGTTGTGGCCAGCTTCGAGGACCTGACCGACGAGCAGGCGATGGAGCTGCTCGCGCAGGCGCAGACGACATTTGAGTCGTGGAGCCAGACGTCGTACGCCGAACGCGCCGCGGTGTGCCGGCATGCCGCGGCGATCCTTCGCGACCGGTCGGATGAGTTCGCCCGGCTGCTCACGCTGGAGATGGGAAAGCTCTACGGCGAGAGTTTGGGTGAAGTCGAGCTCAGCGCGCAGATCTTCGACTACTACGCCGAGAACGGTGAGGCTTTCCTGGCCCCCGAGCGCCTTGACACCGCCAGCTCCGATGACGACGCCATGTTGGTCAGCGCCCCGCTGGGAGTGATCTTGGGGGTTCAGCCCTGGAACTTCCCGTACTACCAGCTGGCGCGGGTGGCGGCGCCCAACCTGATGGCCGGCAACGTGGCGATGGTCAAGCACGCCTCCAACGTGCCGCAGGCCGCCGCCGCCTTCGAGCAGCTGCTGGCCGAAGCCGGTGCCCCGCAAGGCGCCTACACCAACCTGTATGCCACCAAGGACCAGATCAACATGCTGATCGATGACCCGCGGGTGCGTGGGGTGGCGTTGACCGGCAGCGAGGGCGCCGGCGCGGTCGTGGCCGCCCGCGCGGGCAAGAACCTCAAGAAATCCACATTGGAACTCGGCGGGTCGGACGCGTTTATCGCGTTGGCCGACTGTGACCTGGACAAGACCGTCCAGTGGGCGTTGCACGGCCGGGTCTTCAACGGCGGGCAGTGCTGTGTGGCCTCCAAGCGGATCATCGTCGTCGACGAGATCGCCGACGAGTTCCTCGCGAAGTTCCAGGCCGCGCTGTCCGAGCTCAAGGACGGCGATCCGTTCGACGGGGCGACGACGCTGCCCCCGATGTCGAGCCAGGGTGCCGCCGACGATCTGAACATGCAAATTGACGCCGCTGTGAAAGCGGGCGCGAAGGCGATCCCCTGCGGTGAGCCGGCGCCCACCGCGGGTGCATTCGTGCAGCCCACGATCCTGACCGACATCACCCCGGACAACCCCGCCTACTACCAGGAGTTCTTCGGGCCGGTGGCGCTGTTCTTCCGGGTCAGGGACGAGGACCAAGCCGTGAAGCTGGCCAACGATTCGCGCTTCGGGCTGGGCGGATCGGTGTTTACCGGCGACGTCGCGCGCGGGGTCGAGGTGGCCAAGCGGATCGACACCGGCATGGTGAACATCAACCACCCCGCCCGGCTCAAAGCCGACCTGCCGTTCGGCGGGGTCAAGATCTCGGGCTACGGCCACGAACTCGCCCATCTCGGCATTCAGGAGTTCGTGAACAAGAAACTCATCAACGTCGTCCCGATCGACGCACCGGCCTGATCGATCCCTGACTTAGAAAAGGAGGAATAGCAACGATGTCTGACTTCACTGTCGGAAAGTACCTGGCGGCCAGGTTCGAGCAGATTGGACTCAAGCACTACTTCATGGTCCCCGGGGACTACAACCTGGTGCTGCTCGATGAGCTGCTGACCAATGAGAACCTCGAGCAGATCGGCTGCTGCAACGAGCTCAACGCGGCGTATGCCGCCGAGGGCTACGCCCGGGCCAACGGGGCCGGGGCGGTGCTGACCACCTACAACGTGGGCGCGTACTCCGCGCTCAACGGGGTGGCCGGCGCCTACGCCGAACGCCTGCCGGTGATCTTCGTGTCGTCGGGGCCCAACACCAATGACCCCGTCGCGAATCACATCATGCACCACACCATGGGCACCCACGACTTCTCCGACCAGTACGAGGTATGTCGACAGGTGACCTGTGAAGCGGTGCGCATCCTCCACCCCGACAACGCGCCGACCCTGATCGATCAGGCGATCAGCACAGCGCTGCGCGAGCGCAAACCCGCCTACATCGAGATCGCCTGCAACCTGTCGGCGGCGCCGTGCCCCGAGCCGGCGCCGATCGACACGCTGCTGGCCTCCACGATGCTGTCCTGGCAGCCCACCAGCGCGCGGGCGCTGACCGCCGCTCTCGGCCGGGCGAGCGAGCTAATCGACAAGGCGAAGAAGCCGATCCTGCTGGCCGGGGCGCACCTGCGCTCCTACGGCGCGATCGACGCCTTCCGCGAACTGGCCGAAGCGTTGGGTGCCGCGGTGGCGGTGATGCCCAACGCCAAGGGTTTCTTCCCCGAAGACCACCCGCAATACGTCGGCATCTACTGGGGCGAGGTGAGCACCCCGGGCTGCCAGGCCATCGTCGACTGGGCCGATTTGGTCCTGGCCGCCGGGCCGGTGTTCTCCGACTACACCACGGTCGGTTGGAGCGCGCAGCCCGTCCGGCAGCGGCTGATCAGCGCCGAGCCGCAAGTCGTGCGGTTCGCCGGCGCCGAATACACCGGTGTCGCGCTGGCCGACTTCCTGTCCGATCTGGCCAAAAAGGTCCGAGCCAATGACGCCACCCTCGTGCAATACCATCGCCTCAGGGGAGCAGCGCCCGCCGCGGCACCTGCCCCGCAGGTGGACGCCAACACCCCACTGAGCCGAGCGGAGCTGTGGCGCCAGATCGAGTCCGACCTCGACGCCAAGACCACGCTGATGGTGGAAACCGGTATCTCCTGGTGGGACGGCATGTACACCCGGCTGCCCGGCGGCGCACGGTTCGAGATCGAGATGCAATGGGGCTCCATTGGCTGGGCCGTGCCGGCTGCCTTCGGCTACTCGCTGGGCCTGGAACCCGACCGCCGCCTAGTGGCGGCCATCGGCGACGGATCGTTTCAGCTGACCGCCCAGGAAGTGTCCAACATGATCCGCCATGGCCAAGAGATCCTGATCTTTCTGGTCAACAACCGCGGATACGTGATCGAGTCAGCCATCCATGACGGCCCCTACAACTACTACAAGAACTGGGACTACGCCGGCCTGATCGACGTGTTCAACGCCGAGGACGGCCACGGGCTGGGGCTGACCGCCACCACGCCAGCAGAACTGGCCGACGCGATCACCAAAGCCCGCGCCCACAAAGGCGGCCCGGTCCTCATCGAATGCCAAATCCCCAACGAGGACGCCAGCCCCGAGGTCATCTCCTGGGGCTCCAAAGTCGCCCATGTCAACGCCCGCCCACCCCAACATATCTAGAAGGAGAAAGACGAATGACCGACGAACTCATAGGTGCGCACAATGCTCACAATGATCTGCACAGTGAGCAAGGGCAGCTGCCCGGCGAGCATCCCGGCCGCTCAGCCAACCCAGTGATCAAAGTGCAGGACGTCATCTGGCTGGAGTTTGAGAAGCCGGACCTGATCAAGGCCGAGGCGTTCGCCCAAGCGTTCGGGTTCACCACCGCGCTGCGCACCAACGACGAGCTGCACCTGCGTGGCAGCGATGTGGGCGCGCCGTGTGTGCTGATCCGCCGCGGCCAGCGCGAGAAGTTTCTCGGGCCGGCGTTCGTGGCCGCGGAGCAGTCCGATCTGGTGCGGCTGGCCGACGCGACGGGGGCGACCGTTCGCCCGCTGCCGGAGTCGCTGGGTGGTGTCACCGTTGATCTGGTCGACCCCAGCGGGTTGCCGATACGGGTGGTGTCGGGCACGCATCAGCTTGAGGCGCTGCCCTCGCAGACCCCGCACGTGTTCAACTTCGGTCACGAGGTGGCCCGCGCGAATGCCACTCAGCGTCCGCCGCGGGTGCCCACCACGGTGCAGCGGCTCGGGCACATCGTGGTGCAGACCCCGAAGTACATCGAGGCGCTGAACTGGTACCTGGAGAAGTTGGGCATGATCGTCAGCGACTTCTGCTTCTACCCCGGCCAGCGGGAGCGCGGTCCGATCATGAGCTTCATCCGCTGCGACCGCGGATCCGTCCCCGCCGATCACCACACGCTGGCGATGGCGCTGGGTCCGGTCAACCGCTACGTGCACTCCGCGTATCAGGTCGCTGACCTCGACGCGCTGGCCGCCGGTGGCGAGTACCTGCGCGAGCAGGGGTATTACCGCTCGTGGGGCATCGGCCGCCACATCCAGGGCAGCCAGATCTTTGACTACTGGCGCGACTCGGATGGTTTCCTCGTCGAGCACTTCGCCGACGGCGACATGTTCGCCAACACCCTGGAGCCCGGCTGGGCCCCGTTGGCCGCGTCCGGGCTGTATCAGTGGGGACCGCCACCCAGCAGGGACTTCCTGGGCGTCGGATCACCGCGCGAGACCATGTCTGAGCTTGCCGCGATGGCCGACGCGTTGCGCCACGACAACGAGTTCGACCTGTCCGCTCTGCGCGGGCTGTTCGCCGTCGCCAATTCCTAACCACCCACTAAATAACCCGAAGAAAGAAAGAAGGACCTGTTATGACCATCTCGATCCTGCGCACCGCCGACGCGTGGTGGGTGCAGACCGGCTCGGAGGCGGCCCGCGTCGACACTGACGCGGCCACTACCGCCGAGCTGCTCGCCTACCGCGCGGCCATCGATGCCGCCGCGAAGAGCACCGACACCGTGCCGGTGGAGAGCCTCGCGCTGCTGTCCCCGATCACGACGCCGTGCCGCGTGGTCGCTCAGGCCACCAACTACGCCTCGCACGTCAAAGATGTCGGCCGCGACCCCGCCAAGACGCCGCTGACGTTTTTCCGCAAGGCCTCCGGCTCGGTGTGCGGGCCGTTCGATGACATCGTCAAACCCGACCACGTGCGGCTGCTGGACTACGAGCTGGAGATCGGTCTGGTCATCGGCCGCGAGCTGCCCGTGGGCACCGAGGTCAGCGAGGCCAACCTGGCCGAGTTCGTGGTCGGCCTGGTGGTGACCAATGACGTGTCGGCGCGCGATGTGCAGCTGCCCAAAATGCAGTTCTTCGAATCGAAGTCCTATCCCACCTTCACGCCGGTCGGTCCGGCCTTGGTGCTGGTCGACGCCGAGGAGCTCAAGCGCTTCGGCGAGCTGCGGCTGCGACTGTCGGTCAACGGCGAGGTTCGCCAGAACATGGTCGTCGAGGGCGACATCATGTTCCCGCCCGTGCAGGCGCTGCAGGCGCTGGCGAAGTTCCAGAAGCTCGATGCCGGTGACATCCTGCTGACCGGCACCCCGGTGGGGACCGCACTTACCACTCACGGCATCGCACCGAAGGGTGACATCGACATGGGCGCGTTCTTGACCGCGCAATTTGAAAACAACCCCAAGTATCTGCATGACGGTGACCTGGTCGAGGCCACCATCGCCACCGACGACGACGCCATCTACCTCGGCGTCCAGCGCAATGTGGTGGTGTACAAATGAGCGCGCAGAAGAACGGCGCGCCGGAGTTCGTGCCCGTGGTGATCATCGGTGCCGGCCCTGCCGGCGTCGCCGCCGCGACACTATTGGGCCAGTACGGCATCGAGACCCTGGTGCTCGACCGCCATGAGACCGTCTACCCGCTGCCGCGGGCGGTGCACGCCGACGACGAGGTGTACCGCATCCTGGCCCGGCTGGGCATCGGCGAGGAGTTCGCCGCCCACAGCCGGCCTGGAGTGGGTCTTCGGCTGATCGACCCAGACATGCGGACGCTCGCCGAAATCCCGCGCAGCACCGAGCCGAGCGCCAACGGCTTCGCGCAGATGAACATGTTCGACCAGCCCGAGCTGGAAGCGATGCTGCGCGCCAACCTCAAGCGCTATCCCCAGGTCACCGTCCACGGCAACGTGGAGGTCACCTCTGTCACCCAGACCCAGTCCGGCCGGGTGCGGGTGAGCTTCCTGGATCGAGTGCGCGGCGGCGAGCAGAGTGTGCAGGCCAACTATGTGCTGGGCTGCGACGGCGCCAACAGCCCCACCCGCGCGGCCATCGGGGCGCACATGTACGGGCTGCCGTTCACCCAGGACTGGCTGGTCATCGACGTCAACACCGACGTCGACCTCGGCCAGTGGGAGGGCTGCCACCAGCTGTGCAACCCGGAGCGTGGCGGCACCTACATGCGGGTCTCAGACACCCGCTACCGCTGGGAATTCCAGCTGGTCGACGGTGAGACCGTAGCCGACTACCAGAGCCTGGCCGAGGTCGAGCCGCTGGTTAGGCCCTGGCTGGGCGACACACCGATCGACGCGTTGAAGCTGGTACGGGTGACCGCCTACACCTTCCGCGCGCAAGTGGCCAGCAGCTGGCGCGACCGCAACGTGTTCCTCCTGGGTGACGCCGCGCACCTGACCCCGCCGTTCGTCGGGCAGGGCATGGCTGCGGGCTTGCGTGACGCGATGAACCTGACCTGGAAACTGGTTGGCGTGCTCGACGGAACGCTGCCCGAGAGCGTGCTGGACACCTACGAGCAGGAGCGCAAGCTTCACGCGGCCGCCATGATTTTGATGGCCGTGTCGGTGGGAGCGGCCATGACTGGCGGCGGGCGCGTCGGCGATCTCATCCGCCACGTCGTGTTCCCGCGCATGCAAAACGTGCACCTGCCGGGCACCCGGGTCAGTGCCGCCGACGGCGTCGCCCCCGGACTGCGCCGATCCGAACTGGTGATCAAATCCCGCAGGCCCGGCGGGCTGGCCGGAACGCTGTGCCCCAACCCGGTGCTGGGCGACGGCCTGCGGTTCGATGAGGTGGTCGGGAACCGGTTCGCGCTGATCACGTCCTCGCCGCTCACCGATGCGCAGCGAAACCAGCTCAGCAGCCGCGGAGCCGCCGTCGTGCTCGCCGCCCCCGGCAGCGACCTTGACGGCTGGCTGCGCAAAGGCCGCGCCGCCGCCGCCATCGTCCGGCCGGACCGCGCGGTCATGCAAGCCGGTCGCAGCGTCGAAGCGCTCTGCCGAGCCATGCCGGCGTTTCACGTTGTCAAGGGCGCCAGTGATCAAGCCGGCCATCGATCGATGTGACTCGACATGACGGAAACCGAGCCTACCCAGAACAGGAGCACTATCCAATGACCGATCACAGCGACACCTTGGGCGGACGCCTGCCCCTGGCAGATCCCACCGATCTCGTTGGGGCGCAACGAGAACTCTTCGACAAGATGACGAGCGCCGTAGTCCCGTGGGCTGACGACACTGGTTTCCACAGCACAACAGACGACGGCCGATTCATCGGCCCGTTCAACCCCGCGCTACTCAACCCGGCCATGACGTCTGTGTCTGCCGAGCTGATATTGGGCGAGTGGCAGCACACGTCGTTAAGCGTGCGGGTCCGCGAAGTGGTGATCCTCGCGGTGGGCGCCGTCTGGCAGTCCGAGTATGAGCTGTACGCCCATTCGGCCGCAGCCCGCAAAGCCGGCATCCCTGACGACGCCGTCCGGGTGCTGGCAAGCGGTGGAATACCAGATGACCTCAGTAAGGACGAGAAGATCGCAGCAGAGCTGACGCGGCAGCTTTCCACCACTCACCGTGTCGACGAGACGCTCTACCGGCAGGCCGAAAACTGCTTTGGAACAAAGGGATTGACCGACATCGCCATCCTCGTCGGCATCTACCATGCGGTGTGCACAACGCTCAACCTGTTCGAGATACCCGCACCACATTAGCGGCACCAGTAGGGCCTTCAACCAGGCGGCAGGGAGGTCGGCCAATTATTGCCCAGAAAATCGTAGGAATTGGAGGCTGAGCTGTGTGGCGGATACGAGTGAAAGCTTCTCAGATGCGTTGGTATAGCGACGATGCCTAGTTTCCTGAGGGCGCTGATTGTGTTCGCTCTCCTTTGCGGTGGCGCGGCGGTGGGCTTCGTGTTGAAGTCTCAGTTGCTAGAACGTTATGCGCAGACGGGCGCGCTCGAGTCTATGAGTCTGATCATTTCTTTCCTTGTTACGATAACGGCCATCGTGGTCGGTTTGCTTATAAACGCAACGAAGAGCTTTATTGACGCCACCCAGGAGCATTGGGCTATGTTCGCCGGACAGCTGATTCGACTCGACCAATCTATGCGCAATTACGGCTCAGAATCTGAACAGATGCGTAGACAACTCCAAAGTTTTACCGCCGCAGCGATTGTCAATTTTTGGCAAGGAGACGACATCCCGGCCGGCGTGAACTACTCAGATGTGCGGAAATTGTCTAAGGATGAAGCAAAGCAGGTGCTGAGTGACCTCGTGAACCGCATCGAGCTTGGGATCATCCGATTGAAATCGCCCGATCCGTTGCACGAACGATTAGCAGCTGACTGCTTCGACCAATATAAAGAGTTCGCCAGGGCCCGATGGTCGCTCCTTTTGGCTCCTCAAAACTCGCCACCTGCTCCCTTTCTCAGAATGCTGGTCGGCTGGATTATGATCATCTTCGTATGTTTGGGCCTTCGCGCGCCAGCCAACCCTTTGGTGATAATTGTAATCACGTTATCAGCGACTACTTTGAGCAGCATGATGTTTGCTATCATCGACATCGTTGACCCATATAAAGGCCTGTACAACATCTCCAGCAAGAACATGCACTATGCCCTAGACGCAATGCTTAGGCACAATGCCATGAAGAGCCTCGCCCACTCATCTGACGCCGCTGGCGAGCAGGTGCTGACCTTGACCGAAGCAACCCGACCCATCAAGTCAGAGGAAACAAATCCTGCTTCGTCACACGAGGAGCCGAAGGGCGTCCGACCGACGTAGTCGAGAGATGTAGTAGAGATCGGCCTAGGGGCGAACGGTTGACCCTGGCGAATCTTTTTACCGACAACCGCAAACGCAGGTTGCGATTCTGGTGCTACATCTCCAGTAAACGCCGTCCTTGACCAACATCCAACGGCGGCAAAAGACCGACGCGGGCGGCGAAGTCGCGTTCGGCCGACGCGATGGCGCTGGAGGGTTCGCGGTCGGATGCGAGCACCCATCGATCACGTCATGGCAGAGGCAACAATCGCTGCGGATATGCGACCTGAGTCGTAGTGAGGCCAGCCTCGGACCGCCGAGGTGGGTGGCTGGTTTGACTTGATCAAGTCCGGTTTCGAATGTGGTTGCGAACGGTCCGACGCTGCCCTCAGGGGTCGCGGCCTCGCCGCGAATGGCCCGTTGGGCGCGGTGGTGCGGCGGCGGGTGCATGCTCGGTACGAGGTGATCGTCATGTCGCAGCGGGTCGTGACCGTGACCGAGGTTCTCGACGGG
>Ga0153922_1000304_pt1 | contig 20075 bp, 26 predicted proteins | sample TSNJ006MetaG_FD_104723 | JGI IMG/M metagenome (GOLD analysis project Ga0153922, IMG submission 104723) | Attine ant fungus gardens microbial communities from New Jersey, USA - TSNJ006 MetaG | ecosystem: Host-associated > Fungi > Mycelium > Unclassified | place: USA: New Jersey, Brendon T. Byrne... | reverse complement strand
TCACAAACAGTTCTCCAACGACGCATGAAATTCATTCCCAGGCAAGGCACTCAGTTATCTCTTGTCTTGCAGTGAGAAACAAGCCGATAACGAACAAGAATCCTGGCAATAACCTGGAAAAAGTGTCATCGCCATTCAACCAGAACTAATTTGGGCCAGTCGGGAGGGCATCTTCCTAGAAATTCAGAATTTATGGCCTCATGATCTTCTACCTGAAGAGCTTCTGGAATGAGGTTGGAACACCATCGAGACAGGGTTGTTCAACTGAGTCGGAGGAAACTGACCGGAAAAAAAATGGAACAGAGAGCTGAGAAATAGATACTCGTGCTTTGTGTGACAGAAATGGATTGCCAAGAACCCGCCTTTTCTGCAACAAGAGACTGACGAGAATTACGAAGGATGACGGCATCCAGAAATGGAAGTCCTCTCGGCACGAAATCTTGCAACATTTCCCGGCCTCGCTACTTCATGCCTTCTCTTAAGCTTAAGCAAGTTGCGCACCTCGAGGGTATGTTCTCTCAGAGTTTGTCCTGGGAGTATCCAGCCATAGAAGATCCGTTGAAAATTAACAGATTCGGGAATGAATGTGTCGATAAACTTATGGTATGAATTCACGTGCATTGATCTCAGCAAGCTACAATGAAAGTGCATGTGCATGTTAGTGAGCATGTTAGTGTCAGCATTAAGGAGGGCTAGAAATCGCTTTAAGCTTGTCGGAAAATCATCTTGCCCATGGTAGGCAAGGTCGGAACGGACACAGTTAATCTCAGATTTTCAGAAACTTGATATAGCGACTTCACCTTGTGCCCGCCTCGAGACACCAATACTCAATTCAACATATGCCCCAGTTCCTAAGAGAATAATGAGCACCACCAGACCCGACAAAGAAGACAAAAAAATTAACATGATCGATTATCTGCTGATGCAGCCAAAGAGTAACCCACTTTGAAAGGAAAGAGGGACCAGAAATTCATGGGATGATGGTTGGTGGCTGACCTCAATCAAGCCCAAAACCAGTTCCACCTCAACCCAACCTGAGACTCGGTCCTATCCTTCCGTACTTCAGTGTTTCTTTACAGGAAGTCTGCTCCATGACACATGGGCTCACCATCAGGTGGTACACGTTGCAAGTATGTGTGGCCTCTGACAGCTACTCATACGAGTGCTGATAGTGTTTATCGAACCCAGCCTTGCAGCCTTTGCGAGGAAACGAATTGATATAGTCATGCCATATTCAAGATAGATTAAACATCGACTATGCTTGACCCTGGCCTGGAATCTTGTAGCGCAAAGCAAAAATCTGGGACTTCCATCTATTCATCGCACCGGTGGTTATTCTACCTAAGACGGTCCCTCCCTTTCCCTCTCCCTTCTTGCAACGAGCACAGGTCCAGTAATTGAAGAATAAATTGTGTCGAGCTGTCCACAGAAAAGATTGACACAATGGCACGTCTCGCCTTGCCAGGAGCACACCTAATAATTGATAACAATCAATCCAAACGTGCATCTAAATTATCAACCGGCAATCCTTCCACAGACTGAGCATGCATTCTCTTGAACACCTATTCCACTTGAAGAATCCAACGAGTAACACTGTCAGGTAGGGTTTTCTAACGTCAGGATCAAAATACTGAGGAGAGCTTTTAGATGCCAAAATGGATATTGATTAAGTGATCAATAACAATAAAAGGATAGAATATGAGATGCTAGTGAAAGGCGACAAGAACGCTACCGTCGTCTGCTTCTCGTCGATTGGAATTTTGACGTCTCTCGCCTCAATCGTCTACAGACCAATAATGAACTTCACTATCAGGATGTCCAGGACATATTGCTTACCTGCTCGCTCGTTCCCTTTCAATTTCTCTCCGCTCCACCTCCTCCGCAGTCAACTCCTCAAATTTGGTCCTGAACTCATCCGCTTCCTGCCAATCTCTCCAAACACTCTTCAAAGTTTTTGGTCCCCTTCCGTCCTTCGGCGCGCGACCCCAGCCAAGTCCCAAACCGGTTTTATCTTTAACCAAACCGAAACCGCTCCTGTCCCGCGGTGCAGCATCTTCACCGACTTCCCCCTTCTCTCCATTGATGACGCTCCATTCTATCGCGTCTTTTTTATGTTTGATGAGTTCCTCGTGCACAGCGTGTGCTACGAGCGGTACTGCTTCTCCGGAAAGACCGAGTTCCATACACAGCTTTTGAGCGAATACTTCGGGTGTGAGTGGGGAAAGTAAATCCCACTCAATGTGATCCATAAGGTGATGGTTAGCTATCTGGACATCGATCTGAACGAGTTCGGTGAGCCAACACACAGGTAAGAGGTTCAAGGTTGACGATACTTACGCTCAAAATGACACGACATTCTGGTAGCTCATCACAACTCTGTCCCAAATCAACTAGGTCGGGAGCGCCATCTTGACCTAGCTCTAGGGTGGCTACCCCTTCATGATCCTCAATCTGAGCACGTATCTGGGCTGCGACAGTGTCGGCAAAGGATGTAGGGAGATCAAGATCGTAACAGAAGATTTTCGCAAATGTCTCGGGCTTTATTAGTTCCTCATTGACGTTCCAAACGAAACAATCACGAATTCTGTGAGTATCTGTCTCAAACTCTACACGTATGGGGATTAGTGACGTTCGTTTTGCACCTTGCTGCAATAAGGTATCTGGTGCTCTGGGGGTAGAGGTGAGACAAATGGATGAGAAGCAAATGAAAGCATATATACGGGTATTCATGCGCCGTTGGTTGCATGAGGCGAGGTTTGATGAAGCGTTCTGGAGGTATTTGTCCAAGGTAGCTTTGGTCCAATTCGTTTCTATCCATCTGTGGAGTACCTATGCGATTGGGAGTCCCCGAAGGCCCTGGCGCAGAGTTGAAGATAGACAGTCCCGTATTCATCCGCCCACCTCTCGTCTGTCGTATTGCTGTTCGGGTGCCACCGCTTGCCACAAAATCCGAGTCATCAGAGTCAATTGCTCCTGCGTCCGGAAACTCGTCCCCAGAACCTGGATCGGCATAGTTTATCACCCCTCCTCGCCTCGTTGTTGTCCTTGAATTTGTTGTGGCAGTAGATGCAAGAATAGGCTGCATGAGAAGCGTGGCTCCTGTACGCAATCGCGACGCATAAGTCGACTGAATTGCCTGTGGGGTTGAAGGTAAGGGGGGTCGTGGGGGATTGGGTTGGACTGCTGGCGCTGGAGCCAAGGGTAAGGGAGCATAGACAGGAGGTGTGTATGATGTTGTTGGAACGTATGCGTGAGTTGAACGCACCGGCCGACCACGAGGATTTCTAGCGGCAGAGGCGGGTGTTTTGGGAGGTGGAGTAGATGTCGTTGACCATGTATGAACATTTCTCATATACGCTGGTTCAAAACATTTAGCGTATAAATTTGATTGTTATGTACAAATCACCTTTGGGATCAGCCGGCCGAGGCGCTGGAGCAGCATAGGTCGCATTTGCAACAGAAGTTATATGGTTAATGGCCTGGCGTAGCTGTGAGTCAGTCATTGACCCGTACGCAGTCGTAGCAGCAGGAAAATTCGATGGTAGCGTGCCATTTTGTCCGTCAGCCATGGTGAAGGTGAAAGTACAGGGCGCGTTTGTGACAATAACGGGCGTGACTCTCTTGACGTTAGGTCCAACCCTCTATATTTTCAGTTCCTTTTTAGACTCTATTCGTTGCAAGCATTATAAATTAGTGTATTCTCAGAACTGTATCTGTAACCAAAGCTCAAATTCGTATTAGCTGTTTATTCAAGATTGTCTAATGATCGAAGCCAAATAAATGTCAGTTAAAACCAACATGCACAATCAAAAGCATCTAGCTAATTAAAGAAGAGTGAAATAACTGTCAACGCAGACACACCAAGGCCAGGCGCCACGAAGCCCACGGTGCCACTAGTCTGGCTGGTCTGGTTGCTTGAGCTCGAGGCACTGTCTACGCTATTTGTGATACCCGCGGGGGTATTGCCATCTAATGACGAAAAGAGTTACAGCAATCGTTAATTTTCATTTCATCCATGCGTATAGTGGTCTTACCAGTGAAATTGGCACCGCATTGTTGCTGAAGTTCTCCTGAAGTGTCTGACACTATGCTGGGCACGTCACTACGGAGGATGTTATAGGCAGCTTTAGTGCAGTCCGAGCAGGTGACGTTGGAAGGAATGTTTGGGACGTTGCCAAGGGTCACGAGCTGGATGAGGCTGTTGAGAGTGAGAGGGCCATTCGCGCTCTGAATGTCGTTCAAGGTCGAAGCCAAACAATTGGTGCCATTGCTGAAGTTCACCGTCAGAGGTAGCGATCACATATTTATGGAACTGAGCTCACTCTTGCAAACAGGCAATGCTCCTCACAATAGGGTAATACTGCTGGACATAAGGTGTAATAGTCGAAGCCAAAGTAGACGAATCGACACTCGTATCGTTACCGGTGATATCAGCCTGGCAACCACTTGCCAAAGAACTGACGACATTTGCGAGTGTGTCATTACTGCAGGGGGCAGCAGAACAGATATTCTGAGTCCAATTCGTTATCGGTCCAACGATAGAGGTGCTGTTGTCCGTCACAAGAGGGAGGAGGGCGGTTGGGCTTAGGCAGCTATTGGCATCTTGGTTGGCGACGATACCGGTCAATGCACTCATGCAAGAGTCCGAAAGTTGAAGTCTAGTAAAGGAATTGACTCTCTTGGCTCTTGAAAAGATGTAGATCAGGGACTCACTGGGCGCTCACAAGACCTGCAAGAGCAATTATGGTCGCGGTGCGGAACATGGCTAAAAGAAGGTGTTGATGGAGTTAAGTGGTGCTGAGGAAGAAGGTGGTTTTATAAGGCAGAAAAGAAAATAGTTGCCAAGGCCAGTGGGCCTCCGCAGTTTTTGAGCTTAGAAAGAATGTTTCACGCGAGACCCGGCACTGACTCGGCACGGCCGAACGGGCGAGATAATTTCCATCCTCTGCGGGGGCCAAAAATAGCGGCCCCTGGTTTGATGCTCCCACCAACAACCGTTGACTATCGATCGTTGTCAACAGCAAGTTTGAGGGGTGATTGGGGTAGAGTTGGGACTAGCACTGACCTACTCCTCCGAGTTGGCGTCAGCGCCACATCGTCGACGATAATCTCTCCAAAAATTTTTGGTCACATAGCGCCTGACGTGCAGGAGTGGTCTACGCCTAGCTCCTAGCTCCGCGATGCGCGATACGCCACTGATTACTTCATTGCAAGCGCCCCGAAAGGATGGTTATATGGAACTGGGTATATAAGGTAAGTCTTGGCACAGAGCAGTCGCTGCGTCAAGTGGCATTGCAATTTATTCCAGCATGAGGAATTTGACGCCAATCTGTCTGGAAGTTTTTCAGACTTTGAAATGAGATATGGCTACAATATACATTTTTCCATGTCATCGCAAGTTATGGAAATGTGACAGAATAAAATGCATCATGTGACACCTGAGGATCATGTTTCAATGGTCGGATCTGGAAAGATGATACATGCTATACATGCTATTCGCAGTCGTAACGAAGTGACTTTCTGTAACCAGTCCGAGAAAATCGAAGGTCACAGATTTTCTCAGACTACCGAGATGCCGAGCATGAATTTCGGACTTCCCTAGATACCTATCTTCCTTTTTTAGGTAGATAGATCAGAGTGCTATACCAAGCTGTTCAAGAGTCCACAGCATCAAGCGTGATATGATGGATATGATGGTGCACAATCAGCTATCTGATTCCACGGAGTTGTGCAGCACATTGTGTAATGGGTCAGTTCCTGAGAATGGTGCTAGCCCATAAAAGCTATTATTAGATAATCTGATCTAAGGTACATAGCCTCGGAGAACCTCAGATGTGCCTGGTACTCGTATCTGATGACTGAGTGAGGAGAGTTGCTATTTCTGAAAGAATATTGACATGAAAAGCTTATCGAGAATCACAATAGGCGGAGCAGGAGCAGAGGCTCTAATGGGTAACATTCAGAACTCAAGAATCTGGTTGCTCCGGATACATCAAAGATCATACACTGTCTGAGAAGTATGCACACTCGTCCTAATACTGAGACATGACTACAAGATATTGATGTTATTTACAATGGACCGAGAACCTAGATCAGTCTAGGGGTATTTCTGTCACTTCCCAAAGTCAGATCAAGTTTGACTTTGGGGTGGAGATGAACGTAACAGACGACTTGGAACAATGGACGACCAGAAAGTGAACAGTAGTCATTGAAAGTGGCGTGAGAAAGCTACTCATTGCGCTAGGCTCGGGTAACAGTCTCGGAGAAGGGTCCAAATACTTCTTTTCAAATTGTGGCGATGTCGAGTGGTCGGATAGCACGTGGGGACAATTGCCCCCTATTCAGTTTGATCTATCAGATTTATATTAGTGATTTTTTTCTTACATAGTGTGGACATATGAACATGAGATCAGAAAACTATTTCAGGTTTTGCGAAAGCTAGTCTCAAAGCTGGGGCTTAAACTCTACTTAGCTCACACACGCAAGCTACCTGGTTGCTGTATTTTGGGGAAAATGAGAAGGAACGACTCATAGTCATTGACGTATTTGTTATGGTCAAGATAAATTCGGCATTCTTGATTTGAAAAAAAAGACTGGGAGATGTGTCATATTTGTTCAGGACGGAAAACCTTGAAGGCTGCTGGAAATATGGAGAATAAAGTCTGGAAGATGATTTATATGGAGAATACGGACAAATATTGAGTTCAAAATCAGGAGCTCGAACGCACCTGTTGAATAATTGTTATTGAATTTCACTTAGGTTTATGTTGACATCTTCAGGGTATATAGGATTCCAATTTTGGGCTGATGTGAACCTCTTTCCGTCCCTGAGTAGTTTTAGTCCCAATTATTTGTGCTTAGTACCTCAAAAACGATGTTTAGGAAATACTCAGAACACGTAGAAACCACTTTGGATTCGAATCCAGTGGCTAGGATATTTTTGCACAATAGAATGACCAGTTTGTCAATATATTCAAAAACCCAGATGATTTTTCCTTGATCTAGATCAGGTCCAGTCAACAGACCAGCAAGGACAAAGCAGAAACATTTACCTACAAGACCGCTGAGTTCTCGATGATCGCAGGGTGCCAAGCTCCAGTTCTGCTAGATTGACAGATCGATTAGAGATTTCCATAAGAATATAAGGTACAAAGGTAGGATGAAGAAGAGGCAGTTAAATTTTCCCGGAATTTTGCAGATTGCAGATGGAAGCAAGAGTGAAAGCGAAGCTATCATTCCAACGAACAGGAAGGTGACTGGGCAAGTCTGTATTAATCATTGAGGCGCAAGGACTCTCCGACACTCACTTCAATGATCTAAGGAATCATTGTCGACATTCGATGACTCTGAGGCCATATAGACCTAGCGATATACATATGGCTAGGAAGGATTCCTTGAACAAGCGAGGCGTGTCTTTTCAGTATGCAGAGAGTTATCTTTGCAGCGAGAACAGAGGATCACGCAAAATGCGAAACCATACAGAAGTTCAAACAAGAAGTAGCCAATTTGATCAACAAGATGGAGGTAAGATACAAATTGCGGAGGCATAATTCTAGCTCTTGTATTCTACGCGAGAAAATCTTGAATGCCTCCCATTATTTAAGTCATCAGTTCTTATCATATGCAATTCGTGCTCCAACCCAAGGGTAGGGGTAGTTACGTTGGTACCAGTTCCTGAATGAGCGGCGCTGAGCGATGCGAGGAACGGTGACATATGAACCCCCAATCTGGAAAAATAATTGTTCAGTATCAAGAAGAAGAAATTGACTCAAAGACTCACCACAACATTGTGCTTTCCATCAAAGAAGTCCGCGGAATAGCTATACAAGAGTCAACTCCCAAGCACAATTTATGGAAGACATAAACATACCCTGGATATAAGTTAGAAGGAGTATATCCATCGACTTTATCTAAGACAGTAGACGTCCATTCCCAGACACCCCCATTACACCCTTTCCCACCATTCTTCGTCCCTCCCGTTGTAGCTCTGATGAGTAGATTAGAAGACGGAAAACTTTCTTATTACAGAACTGGATCAACTCACGGTAACGGGTGCCAATTTCTGAAGCCAATATTAGCTCCCTCCTCATAGCCATGGCGGAATTTGTCATAGAAGAGTCGAAGTTCCGGTTCAGTGGGAAGACGCCCACCTTTGTCTATTGCATATGCGTGAAAATTGTTGTATGATGTCAAGACAGGCCAGTGTTGTGCCACAGCCATCGGAACTGGCCCATAGAGAGTACGGACCTAAAGACGAAAATCAAACGGGATAGAGTTGAAAGTAATGGTTGCACCTGCCTGAATGGTACCGCCTTCAAGAACCCAACTTGCAGGGAGCTCGACCTTGTCTTCATGTCTAAGGTAGAAATCGTAGAATTCACCATTGGTGACTGGCTTCCACGAAATCTCAAACTTTTGTACTTCGACGGTCCTTTTCGGGTTTTCATTGTCCCAGCCATATTCGTAATTGTCTGGCAATTGAATGTTGTCCGATAACATATCTTTTTGTTCATCGTCATCATGGCCGATAGCGATTGTTTCAGGTCCTAAGGTGACGGTTCTGTTGTCAGGGATTGGAGCTGCATTCCAAGTCGTGGCAAGTGATTTCCAGTCTGGTTTGGAGAAGTCAGGTGGTGGTATAGTTCCTGTTCCAGCCCTCTGCAACAGCATGTAAAGAAGTGTTTCTGCGTGCATTCCTTCGTGCTCGAGAGTCATAAAGAGAACACGACCCATTCCTTTCGTCATGAGGCGTTTCCCAGATTCTATGTCGTCGTATAGCGACATAAGGCGAGAGCGGACACGTCGTTGGTAGTCCACGATATCGGAAAGGGCAGGCCATTCGGTGGGGTCAGTAGGGACTTCTGAATGAGGCTAGAAAGGGTAAATGAAAACCTAAACCAAATACCATACATTGCATTGTGTCGGATCATCTACGTCAGGATCAATGCCCCGCTAGCTTTCTAGTCGATCTCGATACGAGAATTCAATGTAAATTTTAAACGGACCTCGAAGATTTTCTATAACAAAATTATTAAGTTTCCCCATCATTGGCCATGACAACAGGACACACTTGGTATTCATTAGGTTGTGTAGAAGGCTCTTTCAAGAGTCTGGACAAATGTATGTCCAGGAAGGCAGGTATATGCCCGAGGTAAAAGAGACAGATATGCCTCAGGTCGATAGGTTTTTCAAGGAGCATAAATTGGGGGATCATGCGCAATGTGACAAAATCCCAGAGTGTCCAAACCGGGTTCCAGTCCTGTCGAGCGGGAATGCCGTATGGTGATGTTGAGTATGCTTTTTTGGAGACAAGTTCACCTTTCCCCTTGTAAGCAAAAGGAGAGGATAGGAGAGGAAGAACGAATGCTGGTCGTTCTACCAGCCATAACGAGTATTGGGAGTTATTGTCTAACCACCGTTGTACTGGACGTAGGTTGGCTTCTGTGAAAAGGCTGAAGGTATCCTGGCCAGAGAACTAGGAATAGAATATGAATGTGGGATTGAACTAACGTAGAACATATTAATAGGCGCACCTTGTATGAATGTTCTATTTTGATCTTCTCGTTCTGGCCGAAGGTATATATTTTCCCGTTTGGAGCAGTTACAGAATGATTAAATTTTGCTCTCAAGAAAGCTTCATGTACCCCTGTACAGCTTGTAGAAACGTGAACAGAAAGTATATTTGTGTGTACCTACGAAGATCCTGGAGAGAGCAGAGTTGAGTGCCATTGTCGTACGTAAGAATGACGTGAACCCACTGAGTCGTACTTGTTGACATACTCCCAGTTGTCTTTGTCAAATAAATTTTCGTTCCCCAAGACTCGACCAGCCACGCGTAGTCCATTCTTAATAAAATCCTCAGTGGGGCCATTATTATAGGCCGTCGTAATTTGTTTTAAGTCATTATCGTGGTCAAGTCCGATAAGAAGTGTATCACGGGAACCGGATCTCAGAGGCAAGCCCCTGAGAAACTCTACTGCTTCAGGTCTGGAAAAGTTTCCCAACGAGGATCCGAGGAACATAATGTGGAGTGGGGGAAGCGAAGGGCCTGGGGAAGAAGAGGGTGTACCAGGCAGACTATCCTGGCTTTCAGATGCACTCATATTGGCCGATGACATGAGACTTTTCGGGCCGTCGACAAACTGTCAAGTAGTTAGCTCTGTGATAACTGGGACATGATTTGAATTTACACCGGTAATTAACTTGAGGCCAGCATCGTAGGTTCCGCAAATTCCCTTTGTAATGACTTTGCCGTGTAAGGCTGTTCCAGCAGATTTTTGGATACTGGTTAAAGCTTGCTCGAGCTCTCGTTTCTCAAGATCAAGAGCGTAGTAGGTGATGGGAGCATCGTTAGTCACCGAACGAGCTAATGCGGAAAGGATATGTAAAGTCTTTCTCAAGGCTCTGTGAGCGCAAGTTAGCACGTGTGTTGTCGTATAAAATTGGCATACCCCGCGCCTAGTTCCAAAACACTTCCACTTGCAACAGCAGTGCCACGCATAATCTTAACAATCTCATCAGCGTGGTCTTCGAGTATCTGCTCCTCAGCACGAAAGAGGTAGTATTCGGGAGCATCTGTAGTGATGATATCGTAGAGCCTCAGACCGCGTTCATCATAGAGTAGGATTGTTGGGAGTGTTTTCTCTCCATTGGGGCGAGAAAGACCGTCATCAACCACTTTTGCACCTGTCAGAGGAGAGGAGGCAGGATCAGAGTGAACTTGGAGGATTTCCATGATTTGGCTTCCTTAGTCTGCAGAGAAAAGATAAAACGCTGCTCACATCTCGTCCGTATATAAGTATGTGACGTCGATCACGCTGCCCTTATCTGGGAATAGCGCTCGTTTATTTAGGGTCATCCCTGATTCAATGTACAACATTTTAGACCCAAATTGGACAATATGTGGGGCCAAACAACGAGGGGCCACTCACAAGGAGCTATTTTCATTTCGTATGCACCAGACACGATGAAAATCCAGAATATCCCTGATAATTCATGATGTAGTTAGATAGTAGAAGCCTGATACATGACAGAAAACAGTCGACTTTCTGCAAGTCTCATATTTTCCTATCGATTTTATACGCCTATATGAATCCCGATGATCTCGCCTGCAAGATGATCCCGTTCGCATACCAATCTTCTGGGTGCGTCACGACATACATGGCCCATCAATCGGCAAGTGGGATATCTGATCAAGGATTCCAATTGTAGTCAACTGGACAACTTATTTCCTTTCGTAGCACTTCATCAGAAGGACGATGATACAACATGGCACTGCGGCTGGCGTATATGGCATATGCTTCATCAGAGACCAAAATTCCCGCAAACGTTGATGACTCGAATGTCAAATTCTAAAGGTCGACAGCTGAAATTTATTCCAAGTTTCATGAGAGCAGCTCCAGATCAGGTGTAGATACTAGCTATAGATGATTTGACCCAAAAACGATATCTGATTATGATATAAAAGATAGCATTTCTGACATTGTTCTTGTGGTGGATGTCCATCTTTGCCCTGCATCATAAGATCTGAGTTCTCAAGCTTGACATCGATCAATTTACACACCCATATAAGATGTTAAATACCTAGAAATCAACTTGAGAGACGCAAAAAAATTTGGGCCGTATCGGAATTATAGGCATGGGTTGACCGTAGGCAGAAAATTGATGATGTGAAACTCAAGTAGAGGAACAAATCATGACTTTTCAAGTACTTCTTAAGCGTGATCATACTCATGCCAAAGAAGTCCCGCAAACCCAACTCAACTTCGATATAACACGGTGCAATGAGCTTCACATTTTTTACAAGCTTTTTTGAGGAGAAATCTCAACCTTGGATAATATACAAAAACTTTCTTTGGTTTACACTAAATGAAAATTCATCTGCTTCTTAAAATAAAAAATGACGAGAGTGGGATTCGAACCCACGCCCCGAAAGACCAGATTCCAACAGGAGGTAAAGGATACCACAGTATCCTGGTCCTTAGTCTGGCGCCTTAGGCCACTCGGCCATCTCGCCACGGCATCCAAACAACAAAATCATTATGACAGAGTAGATACATGCGACGAGCATATTCTATATTATTTCTACACCATTAGCTATCACGAGGTTGGATTTTTGGCGTCTATTCGCAGCCGAGTCTGATCTATCGCGCGACACATATCTGCATGAGAGTTCTCTGTGAGATCAAATAGATTCGCGATCGCGGGGACAGCTCTGCTTGTCAGCACAAATTGACTCCCACAACCAGCATCCCCGGTCGATACAGGACTCGAGAATTCCCTCCAAACGGCATCGAGGGCTTCATTTGCCTCTGGGAATATAGCACCATGTGAGAGCAAATCCTGTAGATACCGAGTTGACTTGTATGCTTCAAAAAAACGTGTTGTTCAGGCATATATGAATTGACTAGGATTCATGCTTCAGTACCTTTATAGTGAGACCACGATCGCCATACACAAAAGAAAAAGGGAAGATTGGGTATCACGGCTAAAAAAATCAAAATGAAAGATTGTAAAGAAGAAAAATGGCACGCACGAATAATCATGAAAGGAGCAGTCAAAGGCGCTATTATCATCCACAAGTAGAACCCCCGCCTATGTCGTGGCATACGGTCGTCTAAAAAAGTCTTGAAATGCTCCAGAGAGTCTCTATTTGAGCTCAATGATGAGGGATAAATCAACGGTATCTGGGCAACCAGAGAGGAACGTTCAGCGAACACACGCGGTGGAGGGGGAGGAGGCACATGCATACTTGCAGTTTCTTCTCTGTATTCGATGCATGAACAACAGAGGGCCCTAAAGATGGATCAAGACCTTTCAAAGAAAGTTCTCCAAACTCTATACGGTCCATCAGACGTTCTCCAGTCTCAAAGACTTTCAGCTACAAAAACTTATCTATAAGCCAAAGAAAAAAAAAAGAAGAAACAGAGAAACACACGCCTTCCAGCTCCCTTTCCTCGACTTTCCAAACTCGGTCCATATCCCCGCCGTCTTGGACTGTAAGAATCTAACAACACCCTCATCGGGTAGCCATCTAGACTTTACCCCCGCCTTGCCCGTCATCGTCGTCTGCTTGGGGGACGATAGCTGAAACTGATAGTATGTCAGGTCGTACTTTGAGTTTGCCTTGTGGTGTGAAGGGGGTTTTGTATGTGTCAAAGGGACAGCGATGATGCGCAATTTGTGTAGCGACCGTGGAACCAGAGACATGACCAACGTGAATCAATTCCAGTGCGGTGGTGGCGGGAGGAGGCCCAATGAACAATAAATTAGTCGGTATTATCGTACAAGGGAAGACGAGTCAAAGAATGACCAAGAGGCAAAAAGACCTTTCGCACCACCGATCAATTCATCAATGATTTAGCGACCAAGCATGCACCGCCACTAGTCAAGTGCTCATATTAGGCAGACAAAACTACACTATCACAATAACAGAGAAAACAAGATTGTTTCTGAGGCTTAGGAACATCCCCCCATTTCCTTACTACCACGAAAACCCAAGAGTTCCTTGATGGCGCTGGGGATCATTCATCTTATGTACACGGACCGAGGGTCCAAAAGAGACCCCCGACATCTCCAAAGGCGTTATAAGGACGTATTGTTTCTGGTTGGAAGAATTCGCTGTGTCAATCTTCAAACACACATACAGAAAAAAAAACAAAGTCAGGATAAGACAAAAGCAAGGAACAAAAGACAAACCATCATCTTCATACTGATACGACGATTGACAGCATCCATGAATACATCAAACTCGTCTAAACTCGGCGTCAAGAGAAACAAAAGCCCAAGAAAAAAGAGAGCGTACCCAAGCATCTTATCGGACAACCAATCGACTCCCAGAGCGCCAAAAGCAAACAAATAGTCGAGAACGACTTCTCTCCTCCACTCAGCGACCGTGGATCCTTTTCCTTATCGCCAGCATGAGACGCCTGATCATCCGTTTGCACTTTCAACTCCAACGTTGCACTGTCATGTTTAAACAACAACTTTCCAAAGTACCCTCGCTGCGAGAGATGATATTGGAATACAACTTTGGTCCGAAGAGCGATATGTCGACGGAACTCGTTCCATCTAGAATAGCGCTTGATCAAGGAATGCTCCAGTCGCTTTGAACGGAATGCTCAATTTTTTCTACTCGCATTTTTGTATGACGAGGCACACAAACTCTCTCTCACCTTGTTGAGCGTTTGCAACGCCTTGATACCCATACTCGCAGCATCGTGCTGTTGTTTCGCTTTGACAAGTCGATCTTCAAGTTCTTCCAGAGAAGCACCTTGTCTAGACACACAAAAATAAAGTTACAAATCGCACAGTGAAAAAAAAACGCCTTACTTTTTTTGTTGTTCCTTAAGAGCATCTCCAACAGACTTGACCAACTTTTCCAATTCAGCTACCGCACGAGGATTCTCAACTCGTTCACAATACTGAAGAGCACTGTCCGTCCAATTCTATAAAAAAAAAATGAAGAAAAACTTTTTCAAAACAAAAAGAAAAGGCCACAAATCGAGTTCGATTTACCTTGAACTCTTGTTCGAGAAGCTCAGCTATATGACTTTCTTGTTCAATCGCTTCATGATTCTCTTTCAACTTTTTTTCATAATGCTGCAAGGCACCTTGCGCCTTTAACCGCTTCTCCGTGATCTTATCTATCTCTTGCTGCATCAAGAAAGAAGGGGCAAAAAAAAAAATCATTCAACGGACATTCCCCACCAAAAGAAAAAAAAACACTCACCCTCAATTGATTCCTAATTTCCGTAAAATTGCTAATCTTCTTTCTGATTTCCGTGATCTCCGCTAGATAACCTTGATTCTGAACATCCACCGCATTTTTCTCCTGTACTAAAGGCTCAAATTGAAGCTTGATCGATGCCATCTCATCTTCCGTATTCTAATAGATAAAAAACACTTCTCAGTAACGACAACCAAAAAAAACCTTGACACTTTTCCTTGGTCAAGATCCAACTCACCTTCTTCGCATCATAAAGAGCACTCGTATTAACCGACATCTCCTGATTCAACTCCCGACTCCATTTCTGACAATCAGCTTGAGCATTCCTCAACTGTACTTTCTCATCCCTCTCCTTCTCCTTCAATAATAGCGCTTTCAAATGAGTGACTGGATGGATGCGAAGAAGAAGAAAAACTCCAACGAGGACTCACCAGACACGTGGCAATTTGCACTGCAAAGGCCTGAGACTCGTTTTTCAATCGAGTCCAGTCCGATTTCAGGTCTGAGATGCGGTCCTGACATGATGCGATTTCTTGGCGAGCACGACTGTCCGAAAATATAGTTATACCTTAGAGAAAACGAGAAGAAAAAGAGACACCTACTGTATTTCTCCAACGGTATCACGCCCCGTAAGCATAAGACTCGACGAATCATTACTCTTCTTGATATCAAGCGGCGTCGAAGAAATACCATCTCTATCCACCACAACATCATCCTCATCAAAAAAAAAAGAGATAGAAAGAGAAGGAGAGAGAGACGCACGGAAACACACGAACCAGAAACCCATCACGCGTATACGCCGTCCCCCCTTTCGGCAACTTTTCAAGACACCGCTGAGCCTCAAGACGCGTATCCGCAAGTATCCGACTTTCAATATTCGCTGAATTCACGAGAATACGCGTCACCAACGGATGACTGATCTATTCCCAAAAAAAAAAGGACTTGAGACTGAGACTTTTTTTTAGGAAAAGGACCAACTCACGTCTAAAGCACGGAACATGGTCAAATATTCTTCCGGAGGTTCACCCTCCGAGAAATCAAATAGCTCAGTAGACGATATCGTAATCTGAACATGACCACTATGAGAAAAGCAAAAAAACGACAAGTCATTTCTCCATTCAGAACCACTTTTTTCTTAACTCACTTTCCCGATTTCACAAGCAACTCCCTCAACTGAGCTCTATCCCTCGGATCCATAACCGCAAAGGAACACAACTGCTGACCCAACTGACTCCTCAAAAGCGGTCCCCACATCTGCGGATCCTTGGCCTTCACACACGTCCCCAGCGGGCCAAGCGGTCGATGATCAGCCCACCACGTCCTCCTCTCAATCTGCTCCAACACACCCTGAATATTCCTCCCATACGGCAACAAACTGTCTTTCTCCGCCTTGACGCAGTTCTTGATCAGCTCTTCTTGAAATGTGATTTGCCTCGCCATTTCGTCCCGTTGTGTCTCGAGCTGTCGGAGCCGTTGATCGACGTCGGTTTTGTTGGATTCGAGGTCTTGGCGTTGACGCGCCATGGAAGCGATCGTCATTTCGTGTTCGGTGACACGGGCTTGCATCGAGGTCAGTCGTTCTTGAATCTGATCACGCTTCGACTGAGCGGTCTTGGCAGACCGTTGTACCTCTTGAGCAATCTTTTCTTCAAACTCGAACACGGTTCTCTTGAGAGCTTCATAGCTCGTATTCATCGTCGTTATTTCTGCCTACACTAACGAGTCAGCTGCCTTGTTGACCACAAAATCGGTGCTTTCGCGACTTACATTGAGTGAGATGAGCTTGATTTTGCCTGCCTTTAACTGTGTACTGAGTTCTTGTTTCCTCTTTTCCATGTCATTCACGTTTCCCAATTTCACAAGCTGCTCTTCACATCGAGTGAAATCTTGCGTGATCGCATCGAGCTCGGCCTGAAGAAAAAAACTCTCATTAATCCAACCCTGGGCTTCCCCTTCACTAAAAAGGCCTTACCTTGTGCGTATCAATCGCTGCCTGTATCTTCGGTCCTTTATCTCGGAGAACAGCCACCTCGCTTTCCTTCTTCTCCAATTCATCTTGTTTACTTTTCACATGCGCCCAGGCCAATTCTTTCTTGAGATCGTCCTGTTTCGCTTTTTGTTGACGAGCCTTGTCTGCCTCGTCGAATCGCTGTTTCGCTTCCCGCAAAGCAGCCTTCAAATCCGGTATAGCTTCTTTTTTCTGATCGAGAACTTTGCGCGTCGAGCAGATGTTTTCGAGAGTGATGCTGTACTCGTCAGAGAGTTGTTGAAGCTGTGTACCTTTCAAGAAGAACTAAGGTGATAAAATGAATGAATGAGTGTAAGGAAAAACGAAAAAAAAGTTCGTGTCCCTTACGTTGTATCTCTCGGCAGGATTTGAAGAAGCCAAGAACACTCTTGATGCATCTGATTCATGATTCCAATGAAAAGAAAAAGAAAAAGGGTTTATTTTCATACCTTGCGTCAAGACCGTCATGGGGTTATCGACTTGTAAATTCATATGATCACATATCTTGGCCAACTCTTCTCTCTTTGTACTGATGACCTTTCCATCCTTGCTCTTGATCTTCCAAGTCGAAGAACCTTCCGCTGTGAATCTTCGACTGATGATGATCGAATCGCCATAGTCTTTACGACGATACGCCTCGTCTCCTCTGTTCTTGAGCTGAATGCTGACTTCAGCGGCACTGGAAGAAGCGGCGTTTGAGATCAAGTTTGTTTGTCAAGGAAGCAGTCGGGAGATGAACCTTTGTCCTTCACGAATGAACGCTTTTAGACCGCTACCTCGACCAGTAGAGATCGTCTTTCCTCCGAGAGCAATCGTGATAGCAGAAAGAACAGCGCTTTTACCACCTATACAAGGAGTTCGATGTCGAACAAGGGTGCTCTATAAAAGAAAAACACTTGCTTCCATTGTGACCTAGAAAAAAAACTGTCAGAAAAAAAGTCTTATGAAAAAAAGGGAGAATTACCAATGATAAAGTTGATTTGGGGACCAAACGAAAACGTCAACCGTTGATGACACATGAACTGAAAAAGCTCGACTCGTTCGATGATTCCAGATTCCGCAATTGTCTTTTCGAACAGAATCAGTTGTCTTTTGTTCACACGACAGAAAAACGACGAACACCACTGTATTTCTCTCGCGATTTCACAGAAGCCATGATCTTGTCATAGTTCGCTTCCTCGAACTGTCTATCTTTCTCCGCACGTTCTTCGATTGTTTCGTTTTGCATATCAACATCGCCATGATCACGATCACCACCACCGCCGTCTTCGTCAGAACCATCATTAGGATTCGTTCTGGTTCTAGAATGTCCATTTGGTGCCACCCTAGCGCGTTTGTGGCTTGTTGTTGTTGTTGGAGGAGGAGATCCTGGTGGAGAGGCATCTTGTGTATCGTTGTCATCTGGTACTGCACGTTTTCGTACTGGCATGAGGTGGTGGTTCAAAGAGGAAATGCAATTAACGGGATGGCTGTCGCGTAGAATCCCACGCGACGCGTTTTAATCATCCGGTCCGGGCTTCCACATCACATCAAATCTTTATAGTAATCACAGACAACCACGGTCCTGCTCATGTCTTGGATACCCGTTGACCCACGTAGCATAGACTCGAACTGACATGAATACAACCATCACCAACTGTCTGGCGTGAACATACGCATCAACTTGTTACGACATCGATATTTGACTGTTGGTAGGAATCATAAACTAAGCTACAGAGCCCAAATGAAACGTATACAACTCGTCTCCACAGCCGGCCCACAAAGTGATTCCACTTGGAACATGTTCTTGAAGGTGATGGGGACTCGATATCGTTTGGAGCGTTTGGATGGGCTGTGGAAATTCCATGGAAAAAAAAGGATGTGATGAAGAAGATGGTGGTGGAAGGAGCGGTTGAGCGGTAGGTATGGACCATGCGCGTAATTTGCGATCCTGGCCTGCGGCGAAGAGAAAAGTAGACGATGAATCTACCGCGATGCCCTGATGAGATGAGATAAGAGAGAGAAAGAGAGGGCTATTGACATACGAGACGAGGTGTATAGGTGTTGACATGGCCAGGAAAACGGAGGACAGGAGGGTGAGACTTTGGGAAGCGGACGTCGTACATGAGAATCTATGGGCAGATGTAGGGTGTAGATGGAGGAGAAAATGAGAGCGTACCTGACCGTTCATGTAACTGGATAGGAAATAAACATCATGGATGGGTTGCATGTAGAGGACAGTGCTCGAGTTGGGAAAGATAATGGTGGCGGGAACGCGGTTCTTGGGTGGCGGAGGAATGCGCAAATCAAAGCGATGTATAGAACCGTTTCTGGTTCCTGCATAGACCAAATCCTGTGTGGTGAGTGAAGCAAAGAGAAGAGAAATGAGGGACGGAAGACGGACATGTTGGCGAGTGAGAGAAAAGACGTCGCTGTGAGTGTGAAAAAAGGTAGACCTGGGTTGGTTGAAGATATCCGTAATGTAGACGGCGTGGTTCTTTGCTCCTGTAGAGAGAGTTGTTGGGAGGGTTGGGTAGATAGAAAAGACGGACCGATGATGGCTTGATCTGGATGAGTAGAATAGTGGGAACATCGGATGTCATGGACACCTCTAGGCGTGATAAGGCAGGAGAGACTGGAGATGGTGAGAGTGGGCAAGGGCTGGGTTGGAGGACGTACTTGGGATCGGCGAGTTTTTGGACGCGGATTTTGGAAGAGGGGCCGAATGAGGTGGCGCTAGAGAGAGTGAGCAGTAATAAGACGGGAATGGAAGAGAACAGACAGAGAAAAGGCATCGAGGGCTATGTTGAGGGATGATATCTGCGTGGAGGTTGAGCGGTGGAGAGGGATGGGTGTGGAGGTACCTCTGAGTGAGAGCCAAGGGAGGAGTCGATGACCCACTGGCGATGTTGGGCGGTGTAGAGCCAGCCGCGGGAGTCGCCGAGGAGGGCATGGGACGGGGAGAGGACGACGGTTGTGATGGAGCCGACGACGGGGACACGCTGGGCGATGACCGGGGCGGTGCGTGCGATGTGGAGGGCGAGGATTTGTGCTGGAGAACGGCTGGGGGTGTTGGAGAGACGCCAGAGGGAGCGTTGTCTAGCCAGAGGATGTTCTGGACGTTGAGCTGGACGTGCTGGACGTTGAGGTTGTTGATGTCGGAACATTTCTCCTCCTGCGTCAATGTCGAGTCTGCTCGACGACGACCCGTTTGCGAATTTGACGATGAGCAGGCACAAGAAGCGTGCTCCCCTCGCTGTGAGTCGTGTTCCCCTCGCTGTGAGTCGTGTTCCCCTCCCTGCGAGTCGCAAACCGGCGTTTCCTCCCAAGCCGCCTCTTCCTTCCCTCGACGTCCTTTCT
>Ga0153922_1000299_pt1 | contig 20242 bp, 14 predicted proteins | sample TSNJ006MetaG_FD_104723 | JGI IMG/M metagenome (GOLD analysis project Ga0153922, IMG submission 104723) | Attine ant fungus gardens microbial communities from New Jersey, USA - TSNJ006 MetaG | ecosystem: Host-associated > Fungi > Mycelium > Unclassified | place: USA: New Jersey, Brendon T. Byrne... | reverse complement strand
TTCGCGGCCCGGCTGTGACGTGCCCGCGGCCTGGTGTCAGGTGCATCACGTCACCGACTGGGCCCGCGGCGGGCGCACCGACATCGACAAACTCACCCTGGCCTGCGGACCCGACAACCGGCTGGCCACCGACGAGGGCTGGACCACCCGAAAACGAAAAGATGGCACCACCGAATGGATCCCACCCCCACAGCACGACAGGGGACAGCGCCGCACAAACGCCTACTTCCACCCCGAGCGCTACCTGGGGCGTGACAACGAAAGGCCTTCAACGAATTGATCATCGGCGGATTATTTGGGCGGGTGGCCCTGGGGGTGGCGCCGGTAGCAAACTATGAGAATTGGCTTAACCTGCGCACTCCTCACGCATAGCGACCCGCTGTGCGACTCAGCAAACATTGCGGGATTTCCCAACGACTCCGTGGCATTCCGGCGTAGCATGAATTGACAAGTGGGACAGCAGATTCGGGCACGGGCCGGACTTGGTTGGGCACTCCAGCGGAGGAACGGCGTCGGCCTGGTTAGAGCGTACTAAGTTGGCATGTCAGGCGGGGTTTATCATATCGTTTTCACCGCTTGTTGTGACCGGGACAAGCGCGCCGTTCAGCGCTGCACGGCGGTGTGACAAGGGGACCTTCGCGAAGGGTTAGGTGGGAATGGCGCCCAGCAGGGTCGGGCTCTACAACCCCGCGTTCGAACACGACGCATGCGGCGTCGCCATGGTCGTCGACATGCACGGCCGCCGCAGCCGCGACATCGTCGATAAGGCGATCACCGCACTGCTGAATCTGGAGCACCGCGGCGCCCAGGGGGCCGAACCGCACACCGGCGACGGTGCCGGGATCCTGATCCAGGTTCCCGACGAGTTCCTCCGCGCCGTCGTCGATTTCGACCTGCCCGAGCGCGGCAACTACGCAACCGGGATCGCGTTCCTGCCGCAGTCATCCAAGGTAGCCGCGGAGGCGTGCGCGGCGGTGGAGAAGATCGTCGAGGCCGAGGGCCTCCAGGTGATCGGCTGGCGCTCCGTGCCCACCGACGAGTCGTCGCTGGGTGCCCTGGCGCGTGACGCGATGCCGACGTTTCGCCAGGTGTTCATCGGTGGCGCGTCCGGGATGGACCTGGAGCGCCGCATCTACATCATCCGCAAGCGCGCCGAGCACGAGCTCGGTACCAAGGGACCGGGGCAGGACGGCCCCGGCCGCGAAACAGTTTATTTTCCAAGCCTTTCCGGGCAGACCCTGGTGTACAAGGGCATGCTCACCACACCGCAGCTCAAAGCGTTCTACCTTGATCTGCAAGACCAGCGGCTGACCAGCGCACTGGGCATTGTGCACTCGCGGTTTTCGACGAACACGTTCCCGTCGTGGCCGCTGGCCCATCCGTTCCGGAGGATCGCGCACAACGGCGAGATCAACACCGTCACCGGCAACGAGAACTGGATGCGCGCCCGTGAGGCGCTGATCCGGAACGACATTTTCGGGGCGGATGTCGAGAAACTTTTCCCGATCTGCACCCCTGGGGCGTCGGACACCGCCCGCTTCGACGAGGTGCTCGAACTGCTGCACCTCGGTGGCCGCAGCCTCGCGCACGCGGTGTTGATGATGATTCCGGAGGCATGGGAACGCCACGAGTCGATGGACCCGGCGCGCAGGGCCTTCTACCAGTACCACGCCTCGCTGATGGAGCCGTGGGACGGACCGGCGTCGATGACGTTCACCGACGGGACCGTGGTGGGCGCCGTGCTCGACCGCAACGGCCTGCGCCCGTCCAGGATCTGGGTGACCAGCGATGGACTGGTGGTGATGGCCTCGGAGGCCGGCGTGCTCGACCTCGACCCGTCGACGGTGGTGCGCCGGATGCGGCTGCAGCCCGGCCGGATGTTCCTGGTGGACACCACCCAGGGCCGCATCGTCGACGATGAGGAGATCAAAGCCGAGCTGGCCGCCGAGCACCCGTACCAGGAGTGGCTGGACAACGGCCTGGTTACGTTGGAGGAGTTGCCGCAGGGCCCCTACGTGCGGATGCCGCACCACCGGATCGTCTTGCGCCAGTTGGTGTTCGGCTACACCTACGAGGAAGTGAACCTGCTCGTCGCGCCGATGGCGCGGACAGGTGTCGAGCCGCTCGGCTCGATGGGCACCGACACGCCGGTGGCCGTGCTGTCGCAGCGGGCGCGGATGCTCTACGACTACTTCCAGCAGTTGTTCGCACAGGTGACCAACCCGCCGCTGGACGCGATCCGCGAAGAAGTGGTGACCAGTCTGCAGGGCGTCATCGGTCCGGAGGGCGACCTGCTCTCGCCGGACGAGAACTCGTGCCGGCAGATCGTGCTGCAGCAGCCGATTCTGCGTAACCACGAGCTCGCGAAGCTGATCAACCTGGATCCGCACGCGGAGGTCAACGGTCGCCGACCCGGCCTGCGGACCAAAGTGATTCGCTGCCTGTATCCGGTCGCCCAGCGCGGCGCCGGGCTGCGGGCGGCACTTGACGACGTGCGCGCGCAGGTTTCGGCGGCGATCGCCGACGGGTCGCGCATCATCGTGCTGTCCGACCGCGAGTCCGACGAGAAGTTGGCGCCGATCCCGTCACTGTTGTCGGTGGCGGCCGTACACCACCATCTGGTGCGCGAGCGGACCCGCACCCTCGTTGGCCTGGTGGCCGAGTCGGGCGACGCCCGCGAGGTGCACCACATGGCCGCGCTGATCGGCTTCGGGGCCGCGGCGATCAACCCGTACATGGCGTTCGAGTCGATCGAGGACATGCTCGACCGCAAGGTGCTCACCGGGCTGGACCGGGAGAAGGCGCTCTCCAACTACGTCAAAGCCGCAGGCAAGGGCGTGCTGAAGGTGATGTCCAAGATGGGCATCTCGACGCTCGCCTCCTACACCGGCGCGCAGCTGTTCCAGGCCGTCGGCATCTCGCAGGCGGTTCTCGACGAATACTTCGCCGGCCTGACGTGTCCGGTTGGCGGCGTCGATCTCGACGACATCGCCGCCGACGTCGCGTCCCGGCACACGCTGGCGTTCCTTGTGCGTCCGGAGGAGCGCGCGCACCGCGAACTCGAGGTGGGCGGCGAGTACCAGTGGCGCCGCGAGGGCGAATACCACTTGTTCAACCCCGACACGGTGTTCAAGCTGCAGCACGCCACCCGCACCGGGCAGTACGAGATCTTCAAGCAGTACGCGAAACTCGTCGACGACCAGTCGGAGCGAATGGCGTCGCTGCGCGGACTGCTGCGGTTCCGTGAGGGACTGCGGCCCGCGGTGCCGCTCGAAGAGGTAGAACCGGCCAGCGAGATCGTCAAGCGGTTCTCGACGGGGGCGATGAGTTACGGCTCCATCTCCGCCGAGGCGCACGAGACGCTTGCGATCGCGATGAACCGCCTCGGTGGCCGCTCGAATTGCGGTGAGGGTGGTGAGGACTTCCGCAGGTTCGAGCGCGACGAGAACGGGGATTGGCGGCGCAGCGCGGTCAAGCAGGTCGCCTCCGGCCGATTCGGCGTCACGTCGTACTACCTGGCCAACTGCACCGACCTGCAGATCAAGATGGCGCAAGGCGCGAAACCCGGTGAGGGCGGTCAGCTTCCGGGGGCAAAGGTGTACCCGTGGATTGCCGACGTCCGGCACTCGACGCCCGGGGTTGGATTGATCTCACCGCCGCCGCACCACGACATCTACTCGATCGAAGACATCAAACAACTGATCCACGACCTCAAGAACGCCAATCCGCAGGCACGCGTACATGTGAAGTTGGTGTCCGAGATCGGCGTGGGCACCGTTGCCGCCGGCGTGTCCAAGGCGCACGCCGACGTGGTGCTGATCTCCGGGCACGACGGCGGCACCGGCGCCACGCCGCTGACGTCTATGAAGCACGCCGGCGCGCCCTGGGAACTCGGGCTGGCCGAGACCCAGCAGACGCTGCTGCTCAACGGCTTACGTGACCGCATCGTGGTGCAGGTTGACGGCCAGCTCAAGACCGGTCGCGATGTGGTCATCGCCACGCTCCTCGGCGCCGAGGAGTACGGTTTCGCGACCGCGCCGCTGGTGGTGTCGGGCTGCGTCATGATGCGGGTGTGCCACCTCGACACCTGTCCGGTCGGTGTGGCCACCCAGAACCCGGAGCTGCGCAAGCGGTACACCGGCAAGCCCGAGTTCGTCGAGAACTTCTTCATGTTCATCGCCGAGGAGGTGCGGGAATACCTGGCGCAGTTGGGCTTCCGAAGCATCAACGAGGCCGTCGGCCAGGTCGGCGCGTTGGACACGACGGTGGCCGCCGAGCACTGGAAGGCACGCAAGCTCGACTTGTCACCTGTGCTGCACGAACCGGAGTCGGCGTTCATGAACCAGGACCTGTACTGCAGCTCGCGACAGGACCACGGCTTGGACAAGGCGCTGGATCAGCAGCTGATCGTGATGAGCCGCGAGGCGCTGGATGCGCAGAAGCCGGTCAAGTTCTCCACCACGATCTCCAACGTCAACCGCACCGTAGGCACGATGCTCGGCCACGAGCTCACCAAAGCCTATGGCGGCAAAGGCCTTCCCGACGACACCATCGACATCACGTTCGACGGGTCGGCGGGTAACAGCTTCGGCGCGTTCGTCCCGAAGGGCATCACGCTGCGGGTGTACGGCGACGCCAACGACTACATCGGCAAGGGATTGTCCGGAGGCAGGATCGTGGTGCGCCCGGCGCGCAATGCGCCGGAAGGCTATGTCGCCGAAGAGAACATCATCGGCGGCAACGTGATCCTGTTCGGTGCCACCGGGGGCGAGGCCTTCCTGCGCGGGGTGGTTGGCGAGCGGTTCGCGGTCCGCAACTCGGGCGCGCACGCGGTGGTGGAGGGCGTCGGCGACCACGGCTGCGAATACATGACCGGCGGCAAGGTCGTCATCCTGGGTTCGACCGGCCGTAACTTCGCGGCGGGGATGTCCGGCGGCGTGGCCTACATCTACGACCCGAACCGCGTGCTGCCCGACCACCTGAACCCGGAGATGGTCGAACTCGAGGAACTCGACGACGACGACTTCGACTGGCTGCACCAGATGTTGACCAAGCACGTCGACGCGACCGATTCGACGCCGGGCACCCGCATCCTGTCGCACTGGGGCACCGAACGACGGCGGTTCGTGAAAGTGATGCCCCGGGACTACAAGCGGGTGCTGGAGGCGATCGCGGAAGCCGAGCAGAACGGCACGGATGTCGACCAGGCGATCATGGCGGCAGCGCATGGCTGATCCCGCTGGCTTTCTCAAACACCGCCAGCGAGAACTGCCCAAGAGGCGGCCCATCCCACTGCGCATTCTCGACTGGAAAGAGGTCTACGAGGACTTCGACCACAGCATGCTGCGCGTGCAGGCCGCGCGCTGCATGGACTGCGGAGTCCCGTTTTGCCACAACGGTTGTCCGCTCGGCAACCTGATCCCCGAGTGGAACGACCTGGTGCGCACCGACCGCTGGCGCGATGCGATCGACCGGTTGCATGCCACCAATAATTTCCCGGAATTCACCGGCCGGCTGTGCCCGGCGCCGTGCGAAGCATCGTGCGTGCTGGGCATCAACCAGGATCCGGTGACCATCAAGCAGGTCGAGGTCGAAATCATCGACAACGCGTTCGAGCAAGGGTGGGTCGAGGCGGTGCCGCCGCAGGTGCTGACGGGCAAGAGCGTCGCGGTGGTGGGCTCCGGTCCGGCGGGCCTCGCGGCGGCGCAGCAGCTGACCCGGGCCGGTCACGCGGTGACGGTATTCGAGCGCGACGACCGCATCGGCGGTCTGCTGCGCTACGGCATTCCGGAATTCAAGATGGAGAAGCGCCACGTCGACCGCCGGCTCACACAGATGCAGGCGGAGGGCACCGTCTTCAAGGCGGGGGTGAACGTCGGCATTGACATAACTGCGGATCAGCTCCGGTCCGACTTCGACGCGGTGGTGCTGGCGGGCGGCGCGACGGCGTGGCGCGACCTGCCGATCCCGGGCCGCGAGTTGGACGGCATCCACCAGGCGATGGAGTTCCTGCCGTGGGCCAACCGCGTGCAAGAGGGCGACGACGTGCTGGGCGCCGACGGCGAGCCGCCAATCACCGCCAAGGGCAAGAAGGTGATCATCATCGGCGGCGGTGACACGGGTGCTGACTGCCTGGGCACCGTCCATCGGCAGGGTGCCACCGAGGTGCACCAGTTCGAGATCATGCCGCGGCCGCCGGATAGCCGCGCGGAGTCGACCCCCTGGCCGACGTACCCGTTGATGTTCCGGGTGTCGTCGGCGCATGAAGAAGGCGGTGAGCGGGTGTTCTCGGTGAACACCGAGGAATTCGTGGGCCGCGATGGGCGCGTCACGGGTCTGCGCGCGCACGAAGTGCGGATGGAGGCCGGCAGGTTCGTCAAGGTGGAGGGCACCGACTTCGAGCTGGAGGCCGATCTGGTGCTGTTGGCGATGGGATTTGTCGGGCCCGAGCGGGAGGGCCTGTTGACCGACCTCGGCGTCGAAATCACCGACCGCGGAAACGTCGCCCGCGACAACAAGTTCGCGACCAACGTGCCAGGCGTTTACGTGGCCGGGGACATGGGCCGCGGTCAGTCGCTGATCGTGTGGGCCATCGCCGAGGGCCGGGCGGCCGCGGCGGGGGTGGACGACTTTCTGATGGGCGTGACTGCGCTGCCTGCGCCCATCAAGCCGACCGCGGCGCCCCAGCGATAAAGCCTCAACACGCGGTTGAGAGTTTTTGGCGCGCCTACCAAAGTTTGCCGTAGATCGGGTGTTTAATGTTTGGGTGCCGGTGGTGAGGCGTAGGCTGACCTGAGCGCAAATTTAGAAGTCGGTTGGCGGTAGGAGTGGTGATCGTGTACCTCAACCCGTTCCCACGGTCTCGGATAGGTCGAGTTGCCTGGTCCTGGTTCCGGCATCCTCTCAAGAGTCACGAGTTCCCCGCGAAGCATGAGCGTCTCGTAACCGCTGACGAGTTACTGCGCTACGGCGTCTGCTAGGGGCGGCCGACAAGCGGAAATTATTTGCCGGCCCGGATCGCGTCGGCCAGGGGCTGCAACACCGCAGGGTCGTGCGGTGGCGGCAAGTAGATGATCGCAAGGTCGAGGCCTTCTTCACCCAACGCGGCCGCCTCGGCCACTACCTTGGCGTAGTCGAGGTCTTCGCCGAGGCGCACATGCGCGGACAGCATGATCTCCTTCGGATCGCGCCCGATCGCCGCACAGTGTGACGCCAGCACGTCACGCTTGCGGGCGAACTCGTGCGGCGGTCCGCCGACGAAGTTCCAGTGCTGGGCGTATTTCGCAGTCATGGGGAGCGTGCGCTTCTCGCCGCTGCCTCCGATGCAGATCGGCGGATGCGGCCGTTGCGGGCCCTTCGGCTCGTTGCGCGCCGCCTTGAGCTGGTAGTACTTACCGTCAAAGTCGGTGGTCTCCTGCGACAACAAACCGATCAGGACCTGGCAAGCCTCCTCGAACCGGTCCAACCGCTCCTTGACCGTGCCGAGTTCGATGCCATAGGCGCCGGACTCCTCTTCGTTCCACCCGGCGCCGATGCCCAATTCGAGCCGGCCCCCGGAGATGATGTCCAGCGCTGCGGCCATGTTGGCCAGCACCGCCGGATGCCGGTAGTGGATGCCGGTGACAAGCGCTCCGAGCCGCAGCCGTCGGGTGGCCTGCGCCAGCGCTGTCAGCGTGGTCCAGCCCTCCAGGCAGGGGCCTGTCGAATCGGAGAAGATCGGATAGAAATGGTCGAACGTCCAGCCGGACTCGTAGACGTCGATGTCATCGGCCTCGCGCCAGACGGCGAGCATGTCTGACCAGGTGGTGTTCTGCGGTGAGGTTTTAAACGCGAATCGCACTCCGTCGAGCGTAGTTGCGAAGGGACACTGGAGACCATGGACCCAGCAGCCGCCTTGCGTGAGATCGCTTACTACAAGGACCGCGCGCGCGAGGAGCCGCGGCGGGTCATGGCCTACCGGCGCGCCGCCGACGTAGTCGAGGCGCTCGATGAATCCGAACGCGACCGGCTCGGCCAGACCAACGGCTGGCAGGGCCTGCCTGGCATCGGCCCGAAAACCGCGAAGGTCATCGCTCAGGCGTGGTCGGGCCAGGTTCCGGACATCCTTGCCGAATTACGTTCGGGGGCAGAGGATTTAGGCGGCGGTGAAATCCGCACCGCGTTGCGCGGCGATTTGCACTGCCACTCGAACTGGTCGGATGGTTCGGCGCCGATCGAGGAGATGATGGCTACCGCGAAGGCGTTGGGGCACGAGTACTGCGCGCTGACCGACCACTCGCCGCGGCTCAAAATCGCCAACGGGCTGTCGCCCGAGCGGCTCCGTGCCCAGCTCGACGTCATCGAGGAGGTGCGGGCCAGCTTCGCGCCGATGCAGATCCTCACCGGCATCGAGGTCGACATCCTCGAGGACGGCACGCTCGATCAGGAACCCGAGCTGCTCGAGCGGCTCGACGTGGTGGTGGCAAGCGTCCACTCGAAGCTGTCGATGGATGCGGCGTCGATGACTCGCCGCATGGTGCGCGCGGTGTCCAACCCGCACGCAGACATTCTGGGACACTGCACGGGCCGTCTCGTCGACGGCAACCGCGGCCTGAGACCGGAATCGAAATTCGACGCGGACAGGGTGTTCACCGCCTGCCGAGACAGCGGGACTGCGGTGGAGATCAACTCGCGACCCGAACGCCGCGACCCCCCGCGGCGCCTCCTCGACCGCGCGCTGGAGCTCGGCTGCATGTTCTCGATCGACACCGACGCCCACGCTCCCGGCCAGCTCGAGTTCTTGGCCTACGGCGCGCAGCGCGCCCTGGAGGCCGGCGTACCCGCCGAACGGATCGTCAACACGTGGCCGGCGGATCAGTTGCTGGCGTGGAGCCGCGGCTAACCTTCGGCCGGATATTCGACAGCCCCGAACCGATCGGCGAGCTCCTGGTCGGCCAGTTCGACGGCGTTGGAGATGACCCGTGCGCCCACCAGGCCGGCCAACGCAGCCGCCGCGCGGTCCCGGTCGCCGTACCGGTCGGTCAGGATGTCGAGGAATTCGGTGACGCCCTTTGCGGAAATTGCACTCAGCGCGGCACTGCTTTTCGACGACCCACTCACCATCGCCGCGGACAGGCATGCGGCGAAGTCCGCGTCTCGGGCGCGTTGCGGCCGGTTGCCACATCGCAGCGAATCCACCGCCCGGGCGAACGCGGTGCTGCACGCCTCAAGCACGAGGTCGTCCTTCGACGCGAAGTGGTTGTAGAACCCGCCATGGGTGAAACCCGCATCGCCCATCACTTCTGCGACGCCGACGCCGCTTACTCCCCGCGCTGCGAAGAGCCGGATCGCGCTGTCCACGATCCGTTGCCGATTGATGTCCGCCTGTTTCCTGGTCACCCGCATACCGGCCGGTTACCCGCAAGACGGCGCGTTCATTCATGCAGCAGCACGGCACGCGTGAGCGCGGCGCTGCCGTACCGGCGCCGGACGCGGTCGACCGCCGCGTCGAGTGCCAAGGGATCGGCCGATGTCCCGAACGGCAACTCAAGCTGCGGGGGACTGCGGTCGATGTTTGCGACGCTGAAGCCGATCAACGTCAGGCCACGCTGGGCGATCAGCGGGGCTGCGACAGACACCAAACCCCGGGCAGCGGCCAGGAGTGGTTCCGTCGACGATGTTGCCTCGGGAAGGGTGCGGGAACGCGTCGCGCGGCTGAAGTCATCGAACCGCATCCGCAGCACCACGGTCCGGCCGGTGTTTCCGGCCGCGCGCATGCGCCGCGCGATCCGGTCGATGAGCATCACGGCGGTCGCGTCAATGGTCACCTCAATGTCGGCCGCAGCGTGGCAACCACGGCCCAGCGCACGTTGTGCGCCGACCGATCGCCTACGCACGGTGGTTTGCACGCGCCTTCGATCTCGATTGTGGGACAACGCATACAGCCTGTGGCCCATTGCCCCGCCGACCAGCGAGGCCAGCATGGATTCGTCCAACTCGGCCACGTCGGCGACAGTCTCGATGCCATGGGTGCGTAGTCGGTCAGCGGTCACCGTGCCGACACCCCACAGTCGACGGACCGGCAGCGGCCGCAGGAACTCCAGCTCGCGATCGGGCGGGACCAGCAGCAGTCCGTCGGGCTTCGCCACCTGGCTGGCGACTTTCGCCAGGAACTTGGTGCGCGCGATTCCGACGGTGATCGGCAGCCCCACCCGCTCGCGCACGTCGGCGCGCAGCTTGGCCGCGATTTCCACCGGGGCGCGGTAGCGCAGCAGGCCGCCGACGTCGAGGAAGGCCTCGTCGACCGACAGGGGCTCGACCACGGGCGTGGTGTCGCGGAAGACGTCGAACACGGCGTCGGAGGCGGCGCTGTAGACCGACATCCGTGGTGGCACGACGACCGCGTGCGGGCAGAGCCGACGGGCCTGCCCGCCGCCCATCGCGGTACGCACCCCGTAAGCCTTCGCCTCGTAGCTGGCGGCCAGCACAACCCCGCCGCCGACGATCACCGGACGCCCGCGAAGCAGGGGATCGTCACGCTGTTCGACCGATGCGTAGAACGAGTCCAGGTCGGCGTGCAGGATCGTCGCGCCGCTGGACACGATGGGGCCGGGCACGAACATATGTTCGCATACCCGGGCGACAGGCTAACTGCCGTAGATGCTGGTCAGCCAGATGTGGGTCAGCGTGTCGACGAGGCGCTCATGCTCTATTGCGGGCCGCTCGGCAGCCAGCGTCGATGTCATTGCCCGCTCGTTCATGAGGTTGAGCGAGGTGGCGAGGTCCTCCGCCGCGATCGTCTCCGGCGCGGCGCCACGTTCCCGCTCGGCCCGGATCAGCGCCGCCGTTTCGTCGATCCACTTCTGCATCAACGCCAGCCAGATCTCGCGGACCTCGCGGTCGGTGGTCAACGCCGCCGCGCCGGCCCGCGCCACCCACGGGTGCGGCGCAAACGACTCGAAGAAGGCGCTGATCGCGAGCCGCCAGCCGGCGACCGGGTCGGCGAGTACCAGCTCCTGCAGCCCGTCGAGCGCCGACTCGACCTGCTTGAGCGCGCGGTCGAAGAGAGCGAGAAGCACCGCTTGTTTGGAGGGGAAGTAAAAATAGAAGGTCGGCCGGGAGATGCCTGCCCCCTTGGCCAGGTCGTCGACGGAAACCTCGCTCAACAACCGGTCGGCGAGCAGCCGCTCGGCCGTCTGCAGGATCGCCATCTCACGGTCGTCGCCCGACGGCCGAGACGATCGGCGACCGCGTGATGAGGCTGCTGGCATGAGCCCACTTTACTGCATGTCGAAGATCTCAACATAGCGTTGACCAACTCGACACGGTGTTGATACCGTTGCTCCCATGACTGACTCCAGGCATCACGACGTCGTGATCGTCGGCGCCGGTATCTCCGGGATCAGCGCCGCGTGGCACCTGCAGGACCGGTGCCCCACCAAGAGCTACGCAGTCCTCGAGTGCCGCGACAACCTGGGCGGCACGTGGGACCTGTTCCGGTACCCGGGCATCCGCTCGGACTCGGACATGTTCACGTTGGGCTTCCGGTTCAAGCCGTGGACGTCGGAGAAGGCCATCGCCGACGGACCGTCGATCATGTCGTACCTGAAGGAGACCACCGCCGAGTTCGGCATCGACGAGCACATCCACTACCGGCACAAGGTGGTCGGCGCCGACTGGTCCGACGACGCCAATCAGTGGACGCTGCGAGTCGACACAGGGGCCGGCGAGATCGAAATGACCGCTTCGTTTTTGTTCGCGTGTAGCGGCTACTACAACTACGACGAGGGCTACTCGCCGAAGTTCGCCGGTTCGGAGGACTTCGCAGGCACGATCGTGCATCCGCAGCACTGGCCGGAGAACCTCGACTACGAGGGCAAGAAGATCGTCGTGATCGGTAGTGGTGCCACCGCGGTGACGTTGATTCCGGCACTGGCGAATTCGGGTGCGGAACATGTGACGATGCTGCAGCGCTCACCGACGTACATCGGCTCGCTGCCCGACGTGGACCCGTTTACCGTTCGGATGAACAAGGCTCTGCCCGCCAAGCCCGCGTACGTCGTAAACCGCTGGAAGAGCATTCTGTTCCAGTTCGCGCAGTACCGGATCAGCCGGCGGTTCCCGAACTTCATGCGCAAGGCGCTGATGACGATGGCGCAGCGGCGCCTTCCCGAGGGCTACGAGGTGGAGAAGCACTTCGGCCCGTCCTACAAACCGTGGGACCAGAGGCTTTGCCTGGCGCCCAACGGAGATCTGTTCCGCGCGATCCGGCAAGGAAAAGCCGACGTCGTGACCGACACGATCGACCGGTTCACGAAGACGGGTATCAGGCTGAGCTCGGGTGAGGAACTTGCGGCCGACATCATCATCACCGCAACGGGTTTGAACCTGCGACTGTTCGGCGGCGCGGCCATCCTGCGCAACGGGCTGCCGGTGGACCTCACACGGGAAATGACGTACAAGGGCATGATGCTGTCCGGGTTGCCGAACATGGCATTCACGGTCGGCTACACCAACGCCTCGTGGACGCTCAAAGCCGACTTGGTCTCCGAGTTCGTCTGCCGCGTCCTCAATCACATGGATGCCCACGGCTACGACACCGTGGTGGCGCAACATCCGGGCGACTCGGTGGAGGAGCGCCCGCTGATGGATTTCACCCCTGGTTACGTGCTGAGGGCGCTCGACAGCCTGCCGAAGTCGGGTTCGCGGGTGCCCTGGCGGCTCAAGCAGAACTATCTGCTGGACTTGCGCATGATTCGGCACGGCAAGGTCGACGACACCGGGTTGCGGTTCGGCACGCACCGCGCCGCGGTCAGCGCTGCGACGGCGTGATCACTATCCCGTCGTCGTCGCTGTAGGCGATTTCGCCCGGCACGAACGTGATTCCACCGAACTCGACCTCGACGTCGCGCTGACCCGCCCCCGTCCTGGTGCTCTTGCGCGGGTTGGTGCCCAGCGCCTTGATGCCGACGTCGATGGAGCGCAGCGCGGCGGAGTCCCGCACCGCGCCGTTGACGATGATGCCCGCCCAGCCGTTGGTCGCGGCCAGGCCGGCGATCACGTCGCCGACGAGCGCACAATGCAGCGACGCGCCGCCGTCAACCACCAGCACGGCACCGTCGCCCGGCTCCGACAGCACCGATTTGAGCAGCGCGTTGTCTTCAAAACACCGCACGGTGCGCACGGGCCCGGCGAACATTGCCTGTCCCCCGAACTGGCGGAACTGGGTGTCGCAGCTGCGGATGTTTGGACTGTCATCGACGAGATCTGCGGTGGCGATTGGTTCTACCCGGTTGGTCACGCCCCAGAATCTACTGTGGGGTAAGGACGGCTGCGCCGAACCAGTGACACAGCAACAACGCAACCTCCACCTCAAGCCGATCGTCGCTGATCGGTCGCGCGCGCCGGTCAACCGCGCGCTGCACCCGGTACTTCACCGAGTTGACGTGCAGGTGCAGCTGGTCGGCGGCGGCCTTATTGCTCGAGCCGGCGCGCAGAAACACGCGAAGTGTTTCACGCAGCCGTTCGTCGCCTTCCGTCGCGCCTGCGAGCGGGCCGAGCACCTCGCCGACCCACGCCGCCGCGCGGTCGACATTCCCGCCGAGCAGCGCTGCCACCGACAGGCCAGGGTCGCTGAACGCGTTGACCCGGCGCGCGTTGGAACCGGCGGCCAGCGCGACGACCTGGATATCCAGCGCCTGTTGATGTGAACGACGAAAGCCCTCGACGCCCGGCAGCGGATCACCGACCGCCACCCGGGGCGCATCCGGTGTCTGCCCGACTGCGGCGCACGCCCGAACCGTTGCGACCGCGGTCGGGGCGCCGTCCGGCGGTACCGGAATCCACGCCCATCCGGTGACACGGTCAACCGAGACAAACAGCGGCTCCTCGCGGGCACCGACCGATTGGGCGAGTCTCACGACCAACTTCTCCATTGCCGCCAATCCGTCGCGGTGGGTCTCTTCGCACCACAGGACGAGCGCGAGATGAGTTCGTCTCAGCGGGTAGCGCATCGTGGTCGTCATCGCATCGATGTCCACATCTGAGACTGGGGATTTGGCCAGCAACTCGCGAACCTGCAATATGCGCAGGCTGTTGCGCTTCTCCAGCCAGCGCTCACGCTCGTCCTGATAGGTCGCAATGACCCGCTGTGATATCCAGTCGATGTATTCGAAGGAAACCGCCGTCATGAGTTCGAAGACGTCAAGCCGCAGTTTCGGGCCCAGGTTGGACGCGCGGATCTCCACCAGCGCAACGTCCAGTGCCGCCCGATGCCCAAGCCGGTAGGCCCGAATCAATGCATCGACGGACACCTCGCGTTGCGCCAGCCGCCGCGCATATTCAAGCGCGGCCGTTGCCGGCTCGAGGTCCCTGACCGGGATGCCGTGGCGGATCGAGGAGAAGAACGCGTCAACGTTGACCGCGACGGTGTCGCGTAACAACTGCACCAGCTGTTGATCTCCGCTGAGTTCGGAGATCTCCGCGACCAGCAACTCCTGGATGGAACGTGTCGTGTCGCCCAGCGTGTCGTCGAGCCGGCCGGCGACCGTGGCCGCGGCCTGCGCAACGGTCCGATCCACCATGAACAGACCGTAGTTCGTCCGGCGGGGACAAGTCCCCTTCGACACTTCGTCCGCTCGGGACGTCGCCCCGAGTGGGAGGGCTCCGTAACGTTCGCGACGAGCCTGCGGGATGCACGTGGAGCGGACCGCGACGCGGCTGTTCGTGCAGCCCCAAGACAACACACGAAATATCGGAGGCGGCTCTATTGGCAAACGATGGAGACGGGCAGATGATTGATCGAGCTGTCAAGCTTCACCCGCCGGCCCGAATGGACATGTCGATGACGACGCCCAGGAGGCACAGATGGGAACGAGAACACCGCAGCGGTCCGGCGCACGGTCGACCACACACCGTTTCAGCAAATCCGGAGCCGACGTCGGCGTTCTTATCCAGCAACCGCGACTGAGCTGTCACTCGAAAAACCAAGCCACGAAATGGAAAAGGAGTTAAGGATGAGCACAGCGAACCTGCAAGACCTCGACACCGTCGACTTGGCCGACCCCGCGGTGTGGGATGACGGGCCTCCGTACGACCTCTTCGCGAGGATGCAGCGCGAGGCGCCGGTGCACTTCAGTCCACAACGCAATGTGCCGGGAGAGGGCGGCTTCTGGTCGATCACCCGAGCCGAGGACGTCCGCGCCGTGACGCGCGACCACAGAACCTTCTCGTCGGAGCGGCGCGGTATCTTCAGCGTCGACGACATCGGGGTGCCGCTGGACCTTCAACGGCTGCAGATGATTTCGATGGATCCCCCGCGGCACGACCGGCTCAAGGCACTGGTGATCAAAGAGTTCACGCCCGAACGTGTCGCCGACCACGAAAGCGCCATCGGCCAAATCATCGACCGCGTTCTCGACGGCGTCGCCGACAAGGAACGTTTCGATCTGGTCGTCGATGTCGCGCGGCCGATCCCGGCGCGGGTGATCGGCTCCCTGCTCGGCACGCCGCCCGAGGACGACCCCACGCTCGTGCACTGGACGAACGTTTTCACCGCGTTCGAAGATCCGAAGATCCGTGAGCAGTGGACTGACACCCCGGCGATCGTCCAGGAGATCATCAGCTACATGGACGCGGAGATGGCGAAGCGCCGCGAATCCCCGCGCGACGACCTCATCACCGCGCTGATGAACGCCGAGGTGGACGGTGAGAAGCTCAACGAGCTCGAGCTTGCTACGTTCTTCGCCTTGGTGATGTCGGCGGGCAACGATTCGACGCGGGCGACATATAGCGCGACGATGCTGGAGCTGCTGCGCAACCCGCAGCTGCGAGACCAGCTTCGCGAGAACCCCGACCTGATCGACGCTGCGGTTGAGGAGGGGCTGCGCTGCTTCCCCGCGTTCGCGTTCATGGCGCGCGCGGCGACCAAGGACGTCGAGCTGCACGGCAAGACGATCAAGGAGGGCGACCGCCTGCTGCTGTGGTACCTCGCGTCCAACCGCGACGAGAGCGTGTTCCCGAATCCCCATAAGTTCGACATCACCCGGGAAGGGCTCGCCGACGCCCACCAAGCGTTCGGCGGCCGCGGTAAGCACTTCTGCCTCGGCGCCAACCTTGCCCGGCTCGAGCTGAAGCTGTGGATCCAGCGAACCCTGGAGCGCTTCCCGGACCTCGCCCTGGACGGCGAGCCGACCCGGGTGCGGGCGCTGTTTCTGAACCAGTACAACTCCATCCCGGTACGGCGAACATCGTGAGTAAGGGCGCGTACCGGGAAGTTGAGGTCGACCTGGAGGTGCGTCGACGCGAGGAGTCGGCGGACGGAGTGGTCACGCTGACACTCGCCGACCCCGCCGGCGCCGACCTGCCCGAGTGGACGCCCGGCGCTCACATCGACCTGATCATGACGCCATCGCTGGTGCGGCAATACTCGCTGTGCGGGAGCACGGCCAGCCGCAGCGAGTGGGCTGTCGGCATCCTGCTCGATCCGAACAGTCGCGGCGGATCCCAGTTCGTCCACGACAAGCTGCACGAAGGCACAACGGTCCGAGTTCGCGGTCCGCGCAACCACTTTCCGCTGGTAAGTTCGCCGCGGTACCAGTTCATAGCGGGCGGCATCGGCATCACGCCGATGCTCCCGATGATCGAAGCGGCGGAGGCGACCGGCGCCAATTGGCACCTGCTCTACGGCGGCAGAACACGGTCGTCGATGGCGTTCCTCGGCGAGTTGAAGCGCTTCGGCGAGCGTGTGACCGTCTGCGCACGCGACGAGCAGCACGGAAATTTCAGGACGAACATGGAGTCGATTCTGTCGGCGCCACAGGAGAACACGTTGGTCTACTGCTGTGGGCCCGAGGGGCTGCTGGAGGCTGTCGAGAAGGGGTGCGACCACTGGCCCGATGGCAGCCTGCACATCGAACGATTCTCGGCCAAGGAGGTCGAGGAGCCGTCGGACGTTCTGGAGACGTTCGAAGTCGAATGCCAGCGGTCCGGCGTCACGTTGACAGTGCCACTGGGCAAGTCGATCTACGAGGTGGCCGAGGACGCCGGCGTCGACGTGCTCGGGTCATGCATGGAGGGCGTCTGCGGCACCTGTGAATGCGACATCCTCGAAGGCGAAGCCGACCACCGTGACTCCGTGCTGAATGACGCAGAGAAGGCCGCCAACCAAACCATCATGATCTGCATTTCGCGCTCCCGCTCGGAAAGGCTGGTGCTCGACCTATGAGGCCCAACTATCCATTCAACTGTTGGTATGTGGCCGCGACCAGCGACGAGGTCGGGCAGGACCTGCTTGCACGCCGGCTCCTGGGCATTCCCGTGGTGATGTACCGCCGTGGCTCGGGTGACGTCGTCGCGATGGAGGACCGCTGCGTCCACCGGGCATATCCGCTGTCGGCAGGCCGTCGCGACGGGGACCGTGTCGTGTGCGGCTACCACGGCTTCGGCTATGACCCGAACGGCTGCCTGGTCGACGTGCCTTCGCAGGAGAACGTCCCGCCCGGCGCACAGGTGCGTACGTACCCCGTGCATGAGCAGCCCCCGTTCGTCTGGATCTGGCTCGGTGAGCCGGGCGCGGCCGCGCTGCGCCCGCCGCCGCGAGTGCCGTGGTACGCCGATGGGACGGGTTGGGCGAGCACCCATGAGGTGCTACGGGTCGAGGCGAATTACCTTCTGCTGCACGAGCATTACCTCGACCTCACCGACGTGTTCGTGAGGCACCCGGAGATGGTGCCGCCGGGTGTCGAGGTGCTGCCACAGCTCGACGAGGTCGAGGTCTCGGAGCGGTCCGTCTCGTATTCGCGAGCGGTACCCGCCAGCCGGCTCGCCGCCTGGGAGGCTGAAGCCACCTACCATTCCGCCGATGCCCCAGGCGTTCGGCGTGAGGAAGGGACCTTTGTCTCACCGGCCCTACATGTCCAGCACTACGCCATCGAACTCGATGACGGCAGCGACTACGAGCTGCTGCGGATTCAAGGGTTCACACCCGAATCCACTGAAGCCACACACGTCTTCCTGCAGATGGCCCGCAACTATGACAACGATCGGGCCGGCGAGTTTCTCCGCGCACTCTTTCACGAGTGGGCCGTACGGGATGCCGCCGTGCTGGAGACGATTCAACGCCGGCTCGGGGAAGAAACCGGGCTGCGGCGCGACATCAACGTCAAGGCCGACCGCGCCGCCGTCCGCGCTCGGCGCATCGCCATGGAGATGGTCGACGAGGAATCGGGCCGTTTCGCGCTGCAAGCGGTCCTGACCGGGTCTGGTGAGCGGCGATGACTGACCAATTCGACTACGACGTCGTCGTGATCGGCTCCGGATTCGGTGGATCGGTTGCGGCGTTGCGGTTGACGGAGAAGGGCTACCGCGTCGGCGTGCTGGAGGCGGGCCGGCGTTTCACCGACGACCAGTTGCCGAAGACGAGCTGGGATATACGCAAATTCATGTGGGCGCCGAAGCTGGGCTGTTACGGCATCCAGCGCATCCACCTCCTGCGGGACTGCCTGATTCTGGCCGGTGCCGGTGTCGGTGGCGGGTCACTGAACTACGCGAACACCCTGTACCGGCCAGGCGCTGCGTTCTTCAATGACCCGCAGTGGGCGCATATCACCGACTGGGAAGACGAGTTGTCGCCCTACTACGAGCAGGCCAAGCGCATGCTCGGCGTGGTGCTCAACCCTCACATGACCCCGGCTGATGAGATCATGAAGGCGATCGCCGAGGACATGGGCGTGGGCGATCCGTTCGTCCAGACCCCGGTCGGCGTGTTCTTCGGCGAACCGGGCAAAACCGTCGCCGACCCGTACTTCGGCGGCGCCGGCCCGGAGCGCACCGGGTGCATCGAATGCGGCGGGTGCATGACGGGCTGCCGATACGGCGCGAAGAACACGCTGGTGAAGAATTACCTCGGTCTCGCCGAAAAGGCCGGTGCCACAGTGCATCCGCTGACCACGGTCACATCGCTCCGCCGGGAGGCCGGGGTGTGGGACGTCGACACCGTGCGCACCGGCGGACTGCTGCGTAAGAAACCCCGAAGCTTCACCGCACAGTATGTCGTGTTGGCCGCCGGAACCTGGGGCACCCAGAACCTGCTGCACACGATGAAGGACACCGGCACCCTGCCGAAACTGTCGGACCGGCTTGGTGTGCTCACCCGCACCAACTCCGAGTCGATCCTCGGCGCGATGAGCTACGAGGTCGACCCGTCCCTTGGCCTCACTCACGGCGTGGCGATCACCTCCTCGATTCATCCCACGAGCGACACCCACATCGAATCGGTGCGCTACAGCAAGGGTTCCAATGCGATGGGTTTCCTGATGACGCTGATGACCGACGGCGGCGGCCGCTGGCCGCGCTGGCTGAAGTTTCTTGGTCTGGCCGCGAAGAACCCGGCGGGTCTGCTGCGCGTGCTGACGGTCAAGGGTTGGAGTGAGCGCACCGTCATCACCTTGGTGATGCAGAACCTGGACAACTCCATCACGACGTTCACCAAACGGGGTCTGCGGGGGCGGCGTTTGACGAGCAAGCAAGGCCACGGGCAACCCAATCCGACATGGATCCCGGTCGGCAACGAGGCCACCCGCAGGATCGCCGACAGGATTCATGGCGTAGCCGCCGGGAGCTGGGGCGAGCTGTTCAACATCCCGATGACGGCACATTTCCTCGGCGGGTGTGTTATCGGGTCCGACCCCGAGCACGGCGTCATCGACCCCTACCACCGGGTGTATGGCTACCCCACGCTCAGCGTCGTCGACGGCGCGGCGGTCTCGGCCAACCTGGGTGTCAACCCGTCGCTGACCATCGCCACACAAGCCGAACGCGCCGCGGCGATGTGGCCCAACAACGGCGAACTCGACCAGCGACCGGAGCAGGGCCAGGGCTACCGGCGAATTCAGCCAATCGCGCCAAACAAGCCCGTGGTGCCGGACGATGCCCCGGGTGGGTTGCGGCTACCGCTCGTCGAGATCAGGCCGAAAGTCGCCGACCCGAATACATAAGTGGCGGTGGGCGCCGACATCAGTCGCCTGACAGCAGCCGCCGGATCAGCAGGATCGCCAACAGGACAATCGCCCCCGCGACGACCACCTGAACCCGCATATTCGTGCCCGGTGGGCGAGAGATCGCGCCGTAATGCGGAGCGGGCTCGGCGGGGGGTTTCGGTGGCTCGGCAGGAGGGTCTGGTGGCTCGGCAACTGCTTTCTGGGGGGCCTTCTGGGCTGCCTTCTTGGGTGCCGCCTTCTTCGCCGGGGCCTTCTTCACTGCTTTC
>Ga0153922_1000298_pt1 | contig 20274 bp, 25 predicted proteins | sample TSNJ006MetaG_FD_104723 | JGI IMG/M metagenome (GOLD analysis project Ga0153922, IMG submission 104723) | Attine ant fungus gardens microbial communities from New Jersey, USA - TSNJ006 MetaG | ecosystem: Host-associated > Fungi > Mycelium > Unclassified | place: USA: New Jersey, Brendon T. Byrne... | reverse complement strand
GCTGTTTGCCTTGGATTATCCGGAATATAGGATTGAGCATCACGACAACCGTATCCTGCGCAGTAAGCAATATCCGTTTCTACAGGCATCCCTGGATGGCGAATTATTTGACCACGAAGGCCGCCGGGGAGTGCTGGAAATTAAGACCAGTAACATCATCACCGGCACCCAGCGCGAAAAGTGGAACGACCGCATACCGGACAATTACTACATACAAGTGCTGCATTATCTGCTTGTTACTGGTTATGACTTTGCGGTCCTCCGGGCGCACCTGATTAGCGTATGGGGAGCGGATGTCAGGACGCAGGTCAAGCACTACTTTATTGAGCGGACAGCCGTTAAGGATGATCTGGACTACTTGCTGCATGAGGAGATTAAGTACTGGGGGTATGTAGAGGGCGGACAGAAGCCGCCTCTGATACTCCCGGCGATATAGGAGAAAATTAATGGAAAAAAGAATCTATAGTTCCTGGGCTTTTACGGAAAATTATCAGGAAAAGGCAAAGATTAATTGTGAAATCTATGAGGAATTAAAGGCAAAAGCGCAAGTGGTATACCGAGGGCAATTAGAAGGGGTGTCCCAAGAAGCGCTTGAACAACTAAAGCAAGAAAAGAGCCTTCTGCTTGATTATAAACACGGGTATGGACATACCAAATATCAAATATTAAGTAATCCCTATGCTTTATCAATGACACAGCTTGCGCTGGTGGCAGATGGGGGAAATCTTTGTTTTGGATACCGGATGGAAGGATCATTGATCTGCATACACACGGACTAAAGGAGGACATATGGAATTAAGAATTATCAGCCCGTCCGATAACGGGTTTTTAAAAACAATTGAATGGAACCACGAGGACATAAAAGCCGAGGTTGCGGCTAAGATGCAGGAATATGCGGGCCTTGTTTACACGGAGGAATCAATCAAGACCGCAAAGGAAGACCGCGCGGCACTGAACAAGTTTAAGGATGCCCTGGAGGACAAGCGAAAGGAGATTAAAAAACAGTGCCTGGCGCCCTATGAAGCATTTGAGCGCCAGATCAAAGAGATTATTACCCTGGTAGATAAACCGATCACCCTGATCGGGAGTCAGATCAAGGAGGTTGAGGATCAGAAGAAGCTGGAAAAGCAAAACCAGATCATGGAGTTTTATGAGAAAAATGTTGGTGCGCTGAAAGGCATTCTCCCTTTTAGCAGGGTGCTGCGACCGGAATACCTCAACGTTTCCCGGTACATGAAATCCATAAAAGAGGAAATTCAACAGCTTTTTGATCGGGTTAACGGCGACCTGGATACAATTGACCAGCTGCAGACCACACACGAACTGCAGGTCAAAGACGTTTACATCCGGACTCTTGATTTGTCCGAAGCGCTCCGGGAGAATGCCCGCCTGGAAGAGGTAGCCAGGCGGATCGAAGAACGCCGGGCGCGTGCTGCATCGGATAGAGAGGCCGTAAAAAAGGCCGTAGAAGCAAAACCCTCTGGAACAACAGCTCCGGTACCGGCACAGCAGAAACCTTCCGCTCCGGTTGCAGAGGAGCGTTACACGGTGGAATTCCGGGTTTCCGGAACAAAGGAACAAATTGACCTGCTGAAAGAATTTTTGAAAATAAACGGCATTAAGTACGGGCCGGCCGGAAAGGAGATTGCATAGATGGCAGTAGGAAACAGCCTGGCAAAGAGCCAGCAGAAAATGGGTATGACGGCGTACCTCACGCAGGATGCCGTCAAGAATCAAATCAATAAAGTAGTGGGCGGGAAGAACGGTACCCGGTTTATTTCCAGTATTGTATCAGCGGTGCAGACTACACCGGCGCTCCAGGAATGCACAAATCAGAGCATTCTATCTGCTGCGCTACTGGGGGAAGCTCTTAATCTTTCTCCTTCCCCGCAGCTGGGACAGTTCTATATGGTTCCGTTCAACAACAAGAACAAAGGGTGTAAAGAAGCGCAGTTCCAGCTCGGATATAAAGGTTACATACAACTTGCGATCCGTTCCGGTTACTATAAAAACCTAAATGTTCTGGCAATCAAAGAAGGAGAGCTGATTCGATATGATCCTCTTAGCGAAGAAATCGAGGTAAATCTGATTGAAGATGATGTTCTCCGGGAGGAAGCTTCAACTATCGGATATTACGCCATGTTTGAATATAAAAACGGTTTCAGAAAGACTATGTACTGGTCTAAAAAGAAGATGCTTGTTCATGCGGATAAGTATTCACAGGCATTTCGTGTTAATGCAGTGGAGAGTGATAATCCAAAATGGCAAAGGGTTTCTTTTGCAGACTATGAAGCAGGGAAATATCCGAAAAATGATGAGTGGAAGTATTCTTCCTTTTGGTATAAGGATTTTGACGGAATGGCGATCAAGACAATGCTGCGGCAACTCATAAGCAAATGGGGGATCATGAGCATTGAAATGCAACAAGCCTATGATGGCGATATGGCAGTAATTAACGAGGACGGAACCGCTGAATATGTAGACAATGATCCGGATAATACCGTAGATGCGGAAGCAACAGTCACGGAGGCAGATGAGGAACCACAACGAGATCAAACAGTCGAAGCAGAGACAGAAGAATCTGTCCAGCAGTCATTTTTTAACTGATGTGTCCGGTATGTCACGATACTGAGAACATAAATCAACACGCCCCTGGCCAGGGCAGAAAGGAGCAACATGGGAAAAATAAACTTGGAAACATTTTGTGGAGGAGCATTGGCAGAGCAGTTTAACCGTGTTCTGCAGGAGATAACCCGGAACGTCCACGATCCGAATACGGATGCGGAAAAGGCCCGTAAGCTTAATCTTACGATCACCTTTAAACCGAACGAGGACCGCACACTTGTTAAAACGGAGATCTCCGCAAAGGCCTCACTCGTACCGGCTGACTCGATCAAGACGACGGTGGTGATGGGTAGGGATATCAGAACCGGCGCCGTAGAGATTACGGAGTACGACAAGCAGATTAAAGGACAGCTCACCGTTGACCAGGAAGGCAGGACTTTTGATCCGACCACAGGGGAAATTGTAAACCAGGCAGTACCGGCGTCGGCAGCTGAGCCGAGAATTGTACGTCCGCTGAAAGCAGCGGCGGCAGAATAAGGAGGAAACATGGATAACATCAAAGAAGCATTGCATTATCTGGTAGGACTTGGAGAAGATACGTCCGCCACGGAGGTACTTGATATTTGCGGGCATACATACGCAAATAAGAGTCTTAAGCGGTATGACGAGATCCCGAAGGCATCTGCAATTAAGGCAGCTACATTGACAGCAATGGTTGACTATATCGCCTATAAGGCAATTGAGTTTCCGAGCGATATGATTTTGTATGTGGAGAGTCCAACGGAAGTGACTTTAATGTCTGGTTTGGATACAGAGCGTAAAAGAGAGTATCTTTTCACGTGTGATGCCAATGTATCCGAGTTCCGGTTTGACAGCTGGTACGATCAGGAACGCTTCGTTATCGAGCTGCAGGCCAATTTCCAGAGTAATCCCGATCTACAGGCAATTTTGCAGGTAGCGGGTAATGTCGAGGCGAAAACGACGGCCAATTATGGAGACGATGGCATTTCCCAAAAGACCACCATCAAAACCGGCATTGCTGCCCTGGAGGATGTAATTGTTCCAAATCCCTGCATCCTCATTCCTTACCGGACCTTCCAGGAAGTAGGGCAGCCTGCCAGCAAGTTTGTATTCCGCATCAAGGACGGCGGCCGGCCGGAGTTTAAACTCATTGAAGCAGAGAACAAGCTATGGCGTAACGAGGCAATCGCCAACATTAAGGGGTATTTTTATACTGCTCTTGGTGTAATGGATAAAGAAATTGCTGAAAAGATTACCGTGATCGGTTAAGCCCATGGAAGTACGTTTTGTGATCCCTGGCCCTCCGCAGGGGAAGGCCAGGGCCAGAACGGTCCATAACCGCAGGACCGGTTATACGCAGTCATTTACACCGGTTCAAACAGTGCTGTACGAAAATCTGATTAAGACCATGTACTGGGAAAACAGCCGGCAGCTGTGGAATAAGGAAGAGGCGTTAAAAGTCAGTATATCCGCCGTATACGAGCCGCCAAAGAGTACAAGTAAGAGGAACCGGGAGCGGATGCTTAATGGTCAAATATGGCCGACAAAGAAGCCAGATGCAGATAATATTGCAAAGGTTGTACTGGACGCCCTTAACGGGGTAGCTTATAAGGACGATACCCAGGTGGTTCATCTGGACGTAATTAAAATGTATGGAGAGAGTGCCTATGTAGAGGTAACGATCAGGCCGTACAGTTAGGGGGAAAATGGCGAGACCGAAAAAGAGCGGTATTGAATACTTCCCTTTTGACGTCGGGTTTTTCCGGGATAAAAAAGTAAAGCTCATCAAGGGTGAGTTTGGTGCAAAAGGTTTATTGGTCCTGCTGCATATCATGTGCTCGATCTATGAGGACGAAGGTTATTATAAGAGTTGGGACGCTGATGACTGCTACCTTATGTCGGATGATGTTGGATGTGGTTGCACGTCCCAACTGATAGGAGAGGTTGTAGAGGGGTGTGTCAGACGTGGTTTATTTGATGAGACCGTATTTGACATGTTTAGTATACTGACCTCCCGCGGAATACAGAGACGGTATCTTAGAGGCGTAGAAACGAGGGATTCCATCGAAATTATACAAGAATACTGGTTGCTGGATAATTCCGATAAAAAGGACGTTCCAACAGGTATTCTTAATAAAATTACCTTTCGTTCTCAATCACCGGAAAGAAACGGCGTTAATTTGGAAAGAAATGAAATTGATTGTAAAATTTATCCGCAAAGTAAAGTAAAGGATAGTAAAGAAAAGGATAGTAGAGCAAAGGAAAGGAAAGAAGAACATAGTGCTGCGTCGGGCAAGGCCGCCGCTCCCGCCGGTCAGAAACACCGGTATGGCGAATACTCTCATGTTCTTCTTACGGATCCCCAGCGTGATAAGCTTTTTGCTGATTATGGGGAGTTGGAAACCCTGAAGGCCATCACCTATCTCGATGAATATATCCAGATGAAGGGGTACAAGGCACAGGACCATAATTTGGCTATAAGAAGGTGGGTATTTAAAGCCCTGGAAGAAGAGCGGCAGCGAAATGAGCGAATACAGCCGCGACAAAACAAAAGCCTTGAACAGGCTGTGAATGTAGGAAAGGAGTGGTTAGATGCAAGACGAAGAGCTGCTGAAGCTACTGGCAGGGATTAAAACTATATGGCCTACATTTACAGCAATGAATAGCGAACAAGGAATAGAGATTTGGTCTAAGATGTTGGGTGACTTAGATTATATGACTTGTGAAAATGCCATATTAGAGCTTGCTTCTACATTGAAATTTGCCCCCGCTATTTCGGAGATTAGGGAAAAGGCTGCTCAGATGTTATACCCCCCGATTATTGACTGGGGAGAAGCCTGGGGAAGTGTTTTAAATTCGATCCGGCGGTACGGATCTTACCGGGAAGCCGAAGCAATGGAATCCCTGGATGAATTGACCAGAACTTGTGTACAGCGACTGGGATATCAGAATCTTTGTATGTCGGAGAATCAGGAGACCGACCGGGCAAATTTTAGAATGATCTATAACCAGCTGACTGATCGGCAGGCAAATGAAAACCGGATCCCAATAGCTATCCGGGAAGAACGAAATCGGATACAGGCGAAGGCCATGGCATTATTGAAGATGGAGGATAAGCAGGATGTGTGTGGAGAATACCCAAATCAAGGAGACAGTAGCGTGGTGGATTAATACCAGTTACGAGGATGCAAAAATAAGTATAGCAACCAGCAAGGCGACGATAGAGCGGGAGTACATAGCCATCGGCTTCTATCTGCGCCATATCCGGGACAACGCCATGTATCAGGAGGACGGATACCAGACAGTAGAAGATATGGCAAAGGAACAGTTTGGCATGGGGGCATCCGCAGTGTCCCGGGCAATTAACGTCAATAAGGAATTTTCCCGCGAAGGATATAGCCCGCTGCTGGCGGACGATTACAAGGGATACAGTAAGTCATTGCTGAGTGAGATGTTGACAATGGAGCCGGAGGAACGCCAGCTGGTCACGCCGGATATGACGGTCAAAGAGGTACGGGAGATCAAAGCGGATCTCCGGGAGCCAGAACCAGAGGAACAAGCGGAAGAACCGGCGGAACATGAAATTGAATTTTACTATGTAGAGAATTCGGAACCAGAGATTACGCCGACACCTGATCCTATCCGCATGGAATTAGAGATCGGGGAAGTACTGCCGGATGCGGAACCCGAAATTGATCATTTTACACTGGAGCAAAAGGGTATAGATGGCGCTTATGGGTGGATGCGCTCGGAGATGGTAAGAGGGCTCTTCATGGCCTTGTTTGAGAGAGGAGAGGATCTTCACACGGTCAATAGTATTGACTATCGATACATTAACAATCACTGGGGTGGCAATGCTTACCGAATGGATGAGCGTTTTATATTTTGTGACGAAGAAAAACCTTGCTTCTCCGTTTCAATCGATCGGCTAGAATCGGAATTGGAGTGGAATAGGGGGTATTGGCAAACTCGACAGGCGCAGACTGCTGCAGAAACGCAGCAGACAGAGCCGGAAAGAGTGGTATGCGAAAATAACATAAATGGATATTGTCAGGTACTTTCCGACGAAGAAGTAAAGCAGCCATGTGTAGAGGGGCCTTGCCCGGAGGAAGTTGCGACGTCGCAAGAATCGGAGCAGTGGGAAGAACTACCCTGCGATACCTGCGGATATGATGAAAAGGGATGTTGCAATGCCCCAGAATCACCAGAGGAATTCTGTACTATGGGGAATATGTGGGTACCAAAGGATGCTCCAGAAACTGGATCGGAAGAAGTAGAGCCGGACTTGCCGGTACTGCCGATCTTAAAAAATAATGACCAGAGAAAAGAATTTATTGACGCATACGGAAAATGGCCGCTCTGGATCGAGACAGAGGAAACAGAGGAACGGTATTACCGGTATGACTTGGAAGATGGGAACAGTTTTGTTGTTAGGGTTTATTTTACAAGTTTGTTTGATTATCAGGCAATAAGTAAATCATACGAAGATCGATTTCATGACGGCTGGGGTAAGGAGGAATATTATCTGCTGCGCGAGGGAAGACACTTCAAAGAATGTGAAACCAATAAAAGTGCAATGATCGACCACCTGAAGGACTTGCAGCGGAAAAACAAGGAGGTGCAAAGCGAATGAAACAATATTGCCGATACTGTAGCCATTGCACCTGCGAATCTATCTGCGTCATCAAAAACGGATCCGTAAATGCACTGTCTATGAATAAGTGCAAAGATTTTTGCTTTAACGAAATTGATGCCCTTATGTCAGAGGATAAAGACGGGGAAATACACCGATATTCTCCGCGTATAAAGAAAGAAAAAAACTGCAAGGGACAAATGAGCTTGAACTTATAAATCGCAAAGGAGGGAGACCGGAGCGCAAGCGGCAGGTGATAATATGGGGCAGGAAAGGAACTGGACAAAAGAAGAAAAGGAGTACCTGGAAGAAAATTGGGGTGTTACTTCCGTCGGCACACTGATGAAAAGGCTTAATCGATCCGAATACGCAATTATAAATGCCAGGCAACGTATGGGGTTGGGTCCCTTCTTGGAGAATGGCGATTACGTAACGTTTCATCAGCTTTTGATCGCTCTTGGTGTTAACGGCGGATACGGATATAAACCGATATCGTGGATAGAGAACAGAGGCTTCCCCATCCACAGAAAGAGGATCAATAACAATTCATTCCGGGTGGTGTATTTAGAGGAATTCTGGATATGGGCGGAGAAAAATCAAACTTTTTTAGATTTTTCCAAATTTGAGGAATACGCTTTAGGCGCAGAGCCGGAGTGGGCGAAGACAAAAAGAAAGCGCGACTTTGAGAGGAGCCAAAAAATTAAATCAACTCCCTGGAGCGACGCAGAGGATAAGCAGCTGGAAAGGCTGTTGAAAAAATACCAGTACAACTATGACGATCTGTCTAAAATGCTTGGACGGACAGTCGGAGCCATACAGCGGCGAATCTGTGATCTTGGATTAAAAGAGCGTCCCCTTAAGGCAGAGAATCATATCAAGTGGACAGAGAAAGAGTTTGTAACACTGGGGGAGCTAATTAAAACTGGTAGCAGCTACGAAGAAATGGCGGATGTGATCGGGAAATCCTCAAAGGCCATCCGGGGGAGAGTATACGCCCTCTACCTGACGGAAAATCTGGATAAGGTCAGAGGATATATAGGATCCGCTGCCTGGGGAGACAATCGACCCGAGCGGAAATTAAAACAGCGCAATCTTATGAACTCGGACGAAAAGGAGCAGGTGAAGGATGCGATGACAAGGTTTGCGGCGATTGTCCGCCACCAGTACAAGCAGCACTTTGACGAATCGGATTACTGGCAAAAAGATATATGCCAGCTGTGGAATGGTTATTGTACCGCGGGGGAGACCGACTGCGACAGCTGTGTATCCTTCCAGCGGATCCGGCCGCAGGCATGTAAGCAGTGCGGAGGTACATTCTACGAGCGGGAGACAGCAACGTATTGTAAGCGTTGCCGGGATATGCGGAAGTGGCAGCAGCAAAAGAAATTTGCAGTGCTGATGAAGCGAGGGAGCGGATAAGGTACGAGGATCAGGAAGTATAAAACATAAAAAGAAAGGGGACCGGAGCGGTGGCCACCGTAACAGGATATCCTGGCTCCTTTCAAAAAAATATGAGTACGGTATACACATTTAAAGAGGTTATGGCGGAGCAGAAGAAGCCGCTGGATTACAAGATAGGCAAGGCAGTAGAAGCAATCAGACAAGGATTTGAATTATCCAAAAGTGCAGTTAGTGTTGCATTCAGCGGCGGAAAGGATTCGACTGTTTTATGGCATTTGATCAGGACTTATTTCCCGGATGCTAAGTACCATGTAATTTTCGGGAACACAACAGTTGAATTTCCGGAAAGTTTGAAGTTTGCTAAAAGGTTGGGAGCAGAATGGGGCGATGAAAATGTACGATTTCACGAGGTCCTTCCCGATAGATTAGCAGAAGACGGATTAAAGTATGAAGCACAAAAAGAGGTTCTGGAGTGGCTGATTAGTGAAGGCCAAATTCATGAAGTCCTGAAAGCTGATGGAAAACTAAAATCAACCTTGTCCCTGGAGAAGAAAGCAACGCCGGACATGTGGGAGGACTTCCGAAACAGGGGCCTTGTCTGGAAACAGGGTACAATGAAATCTTTTAACTGGTGCGTGGATCAGTACGGATATCCGATCTTAGGAAAGGCTGCATCAAAATTAACTGCAAGAAGGATAAATATTGATTGCTTTCTAAAATTTTCAAATTCGGAATCGGAGAAGCAGGAGACACTGGAGTATTACGACCTGATTCGCCAGGTAAAAACGTCTAATCATTGCTGTTCGATCTTGAAGAAAGAACCATCAGAAAAGAAGCAGGCAGAGCTTGGTGTGGATGTGATCATGAAGGGGCTCATGGCGGCAGAAAGTCATAGCCGGTTGCTGTCTTTTGCTACGAGGGGTTATATATTTGCAAGTCACAGGCCGCATGCCCCGGAATTTTATCATGTCTCTCCCCTTGGAATCTGGCGGGATGAAGATATCTGGGAGTACATACGCAAGTACGACGTTCCGTATGCCCCGCTGTATGATCTCACCTATACCAACAGCAAAGGTAAGATTTGTAATATTAAGCGTAATGGGTGTGTCGGGTGTTGCACGGACATTGCGTTTAAGGATAATCATATGTCCGTACTTCGTCAGACCCATCCGGAGCGTTGGGAACAGCAAATGAGGTCAGGGCTTGGGGAACAACTTATGAACCTGCAAAAGTACAAGGGCAATGGGCGAGTAAACTATTTGAACATTGCGAGAAATGTCGATGGGGCAATGGAGGCACGACCTTGTGCTTTTGATGATATCGGAGAGCGCATCATTTTGGATGATATCACTCAAAGCAAATATGACAGCGAGATTGACAATGAGTGAAAGCCGGGCAGTATGGATCTAAAGGAGGACAATAAAAAGCGTGACCGAAGCCACGCCGTAGAATTATCTTAATTTGGATAAGGTTAAGAGCCTACTTTTTCAGACTTGAACTTATGATATAGAATAATTCCAATGAATGCGATGGGAATAGTAATAATTATCTTTTTCATATCGACGTACCTCTTTTCGTTTGTTTTAGTATGTCTCCATCATACCGCGAAAAAGTAAAGGGAAAATTAGAAGTAACTTACGGCAATCTTACAATATCGGCAAGAAATAATAAAGAAAGACAAGAACCTTGACAATTGAATATTGATAGTTGGCAGAGTATGGGATATAATAATTTGAAACGATAGATTGGAGAAGACATATGAATCCTTTTGATTTTGTAATTGATGATCTATATTACAGAGGAATAGAACGCCCCATTTTGAAACAATATAAGCTTGGTATAGCAAATAGTTCAAGTATCCCGCCATATATACATTTTGAGGGTAATCATTGTGAGGACTACTACATAAATGCAACAAATGGATCGATAGAATTTAATATGCAAATAGGCAAAAGAAACGACGGGAAATATGATGTAACTTGTTTTCCAATTACAATCACTAAAAAATAATGATTTCAAACTGCCAACTATCAACATTTGGTTGGTAGTTTTTTTGTTACAGAAAAGAGGTGGTACAAATGGATAAGAAAACGCTGGAAGACTATAAGCGACTTGGGGATCAGATCACGGCGCTGGAAGACCAGATTCAGAAGCTAGAGGTCCAAGCAGCTAAGTATGAGTTTGGGGCTGTAAAAGGGAGTAACCCGGATTTCCCGTACCAGCCGATGGCTTTTCATGTTTCGGGCTATAACATCCGTACCGACGAAGAAAAGCGGCAGCGGATTGAGAATCTAAAAATCAGGCTGGGAAAGAAGAAGGTAGCAGCAGAGGAGAAGCGACTCGTGGTACAGGAGTTTATTGCCGGCATAGAAGATCCCACAATTCAGTTAATTTTTACGTACCGCTACATCGACGGCATGAGCCAGGGGAAGATCGGCAGGAAGCTGCACCTTGACCGCAGCGGGATAAGTAAAAAAATTGACGGTTATTTGAAAGATTCACACAAATCACAAAAATCACAGGTATAATGGAAGATAGGTAAGTGTAGAGCTTGCCGAGTATCCTCCCCGACATACAGAGCGCCTTGCAGATGCAGGGCGTTTTGCGTTGCGGGGGTGCCTCATTTTAATGATCGCCTAAAATAATACCCAAATACTATTTTAGGGGTGACGTACAAATGAACAGCTTTATAAGTTGGATTGGCGGCAAGAAGCTGCTGCGTAACAAAATCATGGAGCAATTCCCAGAGGCTGGCAGCTATGACCGGTACATAGAGGTATTCGGTGGCGCCGGGTGGGTATTGTTCGCAAAAGATCGTCAGGCGGATCTGGAGGTCTACAACGATATCAATGGGGATCTGGTTAATCTGTTTCGATGTGTCAAATATCATGCGGGGGAACTGCAACATGAGCTGGATGGTTTGTTGATGTCCAGGGAGATGTTCTTTGATGCCCGGGAACAGATCAAGATCCGAGGACTGACGGATATCCAGAGGGCGGCACGATTTTATCAGCTGATACACTGCAGCTTCGGGGCTGACCGGCATTCCTTTGGATTACGAAGCAAGGACCTCCAGAAGGCTGTTGGCTATCTGGCAGAGGTGAGTGGCCGGCTAAAACGTGTGGTGGTCGAAAACCAGAGCTATGAGCGCCTGATCGCAGTGTATGACCGTCCGGGTGCTTTGTTTTATCTTGATCCGCCGTATTATGCAGCGGAGGGGTATTACACCGGATTTGAGGTAGAGGACCATGAGCATCTGCGGGATATCCTAGTCGGTATTAAAGGCAAGTTTGTACTGTCGTACAATGATTGCCCGGAGATCCGAGAACATTACAGAGATTATACGCTGGTAGAGGTTGATCGGCAAAATAACCTGGTCGCAAAGTCAGGCGGACAGCGGTACAGAGAGCTGATCATTAAAAATTTCTAATGCCTATTTACAAACACATGTTCGACATGTATAATGTAAACGGGTATTATTTTAGGGCAAGGGGTTTCTGCTTCGGCGGGGCTCCCTTGTTTTTTATTGTGAGGAGGTGTGTTGGGCTTGTCGCTGACAAAGAATCAGAAAATATTTGCAAACGAATACTTGATAGACCGTAATGCCACAAGGGCATACAAGGCTGCATATCCCAATTGCAAGAAGGATATAACAGCCAGGGTTAATGGGAGTAAGGCACTAACAAATACTAACATTGCTAATTATATCGAACAGCGCATGAAAGACAGAGAAAAGCGCACCGAAATCACCCAAGATATGGTACTGAAAGAACTGGCAAAGCTTGGCTTCTTTGACCCAAGAAAGCTATTCCACCCTGACGGCAAGCCGAAGGACATTACGGAGCTTGACGACGATACGGCTGCCTGTATCGCGGGGCTGGAAGTATTAGAGCAGTATGAAGGAAACGGCGATAATAGGGAGTATGTTGGCTATGTAAAGAAATATAAGCTAACAGATAAAAAGGGCTCTCTGGAGCTTTTAGGCCGCCATCTTGGGATGTTTAAGGACAAGGTGGAAGTATCCGGCAGCATGGAAATGCAAATGAGCCTGCTTGACGATATGATACAGCAAATGCGGGGTGATCCGCACGAATAGCCGAATGATTCTATCCGAGAAGTACAAAGCCTTCCTGCGATGCAATGCGCCGGTTGAATTCCTGGAAGGTACAACCGCTGCCGGAAAGACCACGGTCGGCGTATTCAAGGTCATGCTTAAGGCAGCGGAGTCACCGAAGAAGCTGCATATACTGTCCGGTCTGGATCTGGGAACCATTGAGAAGAACATCATAAACAAAGAATTAGGGATCATAGATGTGTTTGGCGGACTGGTGGAATACAATGCTGCCGGCAAAGGAAAGCACTCGCTCCCGCACATCCTCTACCATACAAGCCAGGGTGACAAGATTATCTATGTGTTGGGCTACGACAATAAAACGCGTTGGAAAAAGGCTCTGGGCGGCCAGTACGGCTGCTTATATATAGACGAGATCAACATAGCCGATATGGAGTATGTCAGAGAGGCTTCCATGCGGTGTGATTATCTGATGGGGACGCTTAACCCGGACGATCCCGGACTGCCGGTATACAAGGAATATATCAACTGCAGCAGGCCGCTGACGGAATGGCAGGGGGATACTCCCGCAGAAATAAGAGAAATGTTAACGGAGGAGCCAAAGCCCGGATGGGTGCATTGGTTCTTTTCTTTTGAGCATAATTTAGGGCTATCGAAGGAAAAGATTGAGCAGATTAAAACCAACACCCCGAAAGGCACGAAGCTGTGGAAAAATAAGATTGAAGGCTTGCGCGGTAAGGCAACCGGCCTGATTTTCCCGAACTTTGACCGTAAGCAGCATGTTGTATCCTCTGCGTGGGTAAAGCAGCAGATTAAGATAGGCAAGATTAAGTTCCGCAAGTTTAGCGCGGCGCTGGATACGGCCTATTCCTCCAAAAGCCCCGATACCTTTGCCATGATCTTCCAGGGCATTACAGAGGACCGGCGGCTGATTACATTGGCGGAGAGAGTGTATAACAATGCGGATTTGACTATCCCGTTAGCGCCCTCTGACATGGCCGTTAAGTTCATAGAATTCTTGGATCGCTGTCAAAAAGAGTGGGGGCTTGCAAAAAATGTATTTGTGGATAGCGCGGATCAGGCCACGATCACGGAACTGCGCAAGTATAAGCGCCTTAAAGGGTGCATCTACAATATCAACGAGGCTTACAAGGCTCTGGAGATTATCGACCGCATAAAACTGCAGCTTGGCTGGATACAGCAGGGCTGTTATCTTGTTGTAGAGGATTGCGTAGAGCATTTGGGCGAAATAGACCGCTACAGCTGGATGGAGGACAAGGATAAGCCGGAGGACCGCAATGATCACACGATTAACGCCAATCAGTACAGTTGGATACCTTACCGGCAGCTGATAGGATTTGAGGAGGAGAAATGAAGATAATGGACAAAGTTAAGAAAGGGATTAGAAGCTGGCTGCAGATTCAGCCGGTCAGTCCATACAACGTGCAAATAAATGAGCTGGTCGATTTTGAGTTGAATGCTATCCGTAACCGTATCTGGTACCGCGGGGATGGAAATGAGTTAGAGCAGATGTACAGCCAGATGCAGGAGTCTGCGGATCGGTTTAAGTTTTGGGCCAGCCGCTGCACTCCAGGGATGGAAATGCGGAAGATCCACACGGGCCTGCCCGGGCTGATCGTCCGCATCTTGACGTCAATCGTGATGGAAGACATGAACGATATTAAAATAGGGGATGCAAAACAGGCTGACGTCTGGGCGGAGATCGAAAAGGAAAACAAGTTCCGCCAGGGCCTGGAGAAGGTTATCAAAGAACTGCTTTATGTCGGAGACGGAGCCTATAAGGTCACGATTGACACAGAGATCAGCCAATATCCGATCCTGGAATGGTATCCTGGCGAATGTATCGAGATCGTACACCGCCGCGGGCGGCTGCACGAGGTGATTTTCAAAACGCCATACGATTACGAGATGCAGCGATACGTCCTGCACGAGCATTATGGCTTCGGCTACATCTGCAACAAACTCTACAAAGGCGACAAACTGATGGATTATAAAACCTTCCCGCCACTGTCAGGCCTGCAGGATGTTGTTTTTGATAAGTCCGTAATTTTAGCCGTGCCGGTGAAAGTATTTGAGAGTGCGAAGTGGGACGGACGCGGCGGAAGTATCTATGACGGAAAACTCGATAACTTCGACGCTCTCGACGAAGCCTGGTCCCAGTGGATGGATGCACTCCGGGCAGGCCGGGCAAAGACTTATATACCAGATAGCCTTATTCCCCGGAATCCGGAAACCGGGGAGATTACTCCGCCCAATCCATTTGATAACCGGTATATCGCAACCGATACCAATATGACCGAAAAAGCCGACAATAAAATAGACACAGAGCAGCCGACGATTCCGCATGAGAGCTACCTGTCTTCCTATTGCACGGCTCTTGATCTGTGCCTGCAGGGAGTTATAAGCCCGTCCACACTCGGGATAGATGTAAAGAAGCTTGACAATGCGGAAGCGCAGAGGGAGAAGGAAAAGGCTACACTGTACACCCGGAACGCGATTGTGGAGGCACTGCAGGAGTGTCTGCCCGGTGTGGTCAAGGCTGGTATAAACGCCTACAATATCCTTAACAAACGGCCTGTGACGGATGTCAATGCAGAGGTTCCATTTGGAGAATATGCAAACCCGTCCTTTGAGAGCCAAGTGGAGACCTTGTCAAAAGCCCGCCCCGGGTCCCCGATTTTGAGCATAGAGGCACAGGTGGAAGAAATGTGGGGAGATACCCAGGATCAGGCATGGAAGGAGGAGGAAGTAAAACGCCTAAAAGTGGAAATGGGAATTGAAGTCGTAGACGAGAACAGCGTGGCCGGTATTGATGGATTGGAAGGTGTAGCAGATGGACCAGGAACAGCGGCAGGATCAGCAAGAGTATGACGCCTATGATCTTCGCCGAATCTTTGACCAGATGGAGATGGATCTTATTACTTCCATGCGTAAGACACTGGCCCATCATAAGCGCGAAGAGGAAAAAGAGGGATTCTCATGGGAGCAGTGGCAGAAAGCCAAGCTTCGCGACCTTAAGCAATTTCGGCAAAATTGTAAGGAGATAGTAGGGAGCCGAAGTAAGGAGATCGAAAAGACCATTGACTCCGCCCTGCAAGGCAGCTACAAAAAGGGTGTATCGATGTTTTCACGAGCCCTGCAAAAGGCAAAGGGGTTTTTCTCACGCGGCAAACTGTCTCTTCCTGAATCGCTCACGGGGATAAGCCAGGAAGCAGAGCCTCCGGCGGAAACAAACTTCTTTGTTAGCAATGATCAAAAACTCCAGACCCTGGCGGAAATTGTGAAAAGCGACATGCAGACCGCCCAGAACGCCGCCATGCGCAGGGTAAATGATATATACCGGCAAACAATTTTCAAAGCCGAGATACACATGAGCGCCGGAGCGAAGACGCTGCAGCAGGCTGTGGACATGGCGGTCAAAGAGTTTCTGCAAAACGGGATTGACTGTATCGAATATAAGGACGGCAAGCGGGTTAATATTGGTTCCTATGCCGAAATGGCGCTGCGTACAGCTTCCCACCGGGCATACCTTATGGGAGAGGGGAAGAAGCGGCAAGAATGGGGTATACATACCGTATTTGTCTCGGCTCATGCCAACACCTGTGAGAAATGCGCCCCCTGGCAGGGGAAAGTATTAGTGGATGATGTGTTTTCTGGCGGAACCAAAGAGGAGGCTGACAGATTAGGGGTGCCACTCCTGTCCGAGGCTATTAGTACCGGTCTGCTGCACCCTAATTGCCGGCATACGCTTGCGACATACTTTCCGGGTGTCACAGTTCTGCCAACAATACCAGACGAAAAAGCGGCCGTTGAATTGTATAAGCAAGAAAGGATTCAACGCGACTTAGAGAGAAGGATCCGCAAGGCGAAAAGGATTATTGCATCCACCACAGATCCGGAGGAATTGCAGAAAGCCAATGACGCCCTGAAGGATTTGCAATGGAAACTTCAGCAGCATCTGAAGGAAAATCCGCAGCTCCGAAGGGATCCGCGAAGGGAGCAGGACTATACAGGAAGCGGATACAGTAGGATCGAGGAAATCGGTGCGAGGTCTCCTTTGATTTACTCCAACACGCCGGTGCATTACGACAGTACTAAGGATTATTCGCTGCACCTGGAGGGGAGAAGCGAGGCGGTCAATCAAGGTCTTTCATCTGCCATTGAGGATGTGGCGAGGAAAGGCAATGCGGACCGGTGCGAACACATGTATTTAGTAGACCTAAAAACGGGCAAACTGGTACACTATGAAACCAATGGCGAGCCGGACAGTGTAGGATTTGATTTCTGGGGTGTGGCAGAAAAGAATCCAGGTAAAGAATTTGCGTTTGTGCATAACCACAATATTGTCAGTTCGCTGTCGCTGACAGACCTTGAGACGGTTATTACAACCCCCAATATTACTATGCAGATCGCGGTACAGAATAACGGTGTAATTTATTTAGCTGAGCGTACAGAGGATGCCCTGCGGGGAGGGTATGATCCGGACCTACTGTTTGAAAAAGAACTAAAGGCATTGAACGAGCAGCTGAAAAATGGTATAATTACCCCTGCGGAGAGAACGATTCAGCGAGAAGAGATTCTTGTAGACAGCATGTTGCGGAAATTCTTCAAGAAAGGAGTGCAGGTCTTTGACAGAACAAAATAAAAGCTGGGCCCCTCACTCTGTGCGGGAGGTGCCGTTTTGGCGAGACGGCATGAGTCCGGAGGAATACGAAGTGGAGCGCCGCTATTATTATGATAACTATGATTTAGTGAAACAGCGGAAGTACGTGCCACTTTGGAAACAAAACACATAATACCATCGGTCAGGAATGATGACTGGTGGTATTTTTATGCTCCAATCACGACAAGAGGATAAAAGGTGCGTGCATGGTGAGACACACCGAAAACAGGATGATTAAAGAGAGCCACTCTCAAAACTTGAAAGGAGACATTAACAATGGCAGAGACAAACACAACGCAAGGGACACTAACTCCGCAGACACAGCAGCCACAGCAGACGCAAGCGCAAGCGGCAGCACAGACGCAGGCCGTACCCGCAGCACAGACTCCACAGATCGATTATGACAAGATCACACAAATCCTGGAGGGGCGCCTTGGATCCGCGGAGGACGCGACATTGAAAGGGTATTTTAAGCAGCAGGGCATGAGCAAAGAAGAGATGGAACAGGCGATCAGTCAGTTTAAGGCACAGAAAGCCGCGCAGCAGCCGGATGTAAGTGCCATCCAGCAACAGCTGACACAGGCGCAGGCGATTGCTCAAAAAGCCGAAATTGAGAAGCAGGCAACCCTGGAGGCATTAGAGCTCGGGGTTGACGTCAAAACACTTCCTTACCTCCTTAAGATGGCGGATTTAACTGGCGCAGTAGGGAACGACGGTAAAATCAATCCGGAGGCGCTAAAGACAGCTTTAAGCAAGGTGTTGGAGGATGTGCCTGCCTTAAAGCCTGCGCAGGAACAAAACCAGGGCTTCCAGCAGATCGGAGCCGCAGGGAAGCAGCAGCAACAAACCGACGAGGATGCGCTGAAAAGGGCATTCGGCCTATAAGAAGAAAGGTGGTATATAAATGCCAGTATATGATTATGCAGAGAATTTTACCAATTTACTGCAGCAGAAATATGTGAAAGAGCTATGCTCAGATGAATTGACAAAAAGCAACGCGGGAGTGATGTTTATTAATGCGCAGACGATTAAACTGCCGCGAATGTCCTTGTCCGGGTATAAGGACCATGTGAGAACCCCCGGCTTTAACAGCGGAACCATGAGTAATGACTGGGAACCCAAGAAATTAGAACATGATCGAGATATTGAATTCTTCGTGGATCCTATGGATATTGATGAGACTAACTTGACCTTGTCAGTGGCCAATATCCAGAATACCTTTGAGACGGAGCAGGCAATCCCGGAAAAAGATTCCTACCGATTTTCCAAATTGCACAGTGAATTTGGAGCCTATAGCGGAACTCCCATGACCTCCACCCTGGACGAGCAGATAATCCTGGAAGTATTTGACGAAATGATGGCAAAGATGGACGAAGCAGCCGTCCCGGAAGAAGGAAGGCTGTTCTATGCCACGCCGGCGGTAAGAAAGATACTAAAAGCCGCAGAAGGAATTCAGCGGAACATCACTGTGAATACCGCTAATGGTATCAACCGCGTTGTACATTCTCTGGACGACGTGAAGATTAAATCCGTTCCGTCTGCCAGAATGAAAACCAAATATGATTTCACGGATGGGTGTGTCGCTGATGCAACCGCAAAACAGATCAACTTCATCATTATGCATCCGTCGGCAGTGGTGTGCAGGGATAAGTATTCCTACATCAAGCTGTTTACTCCCGGCACCGACTCCCGGACCGCAGACGGCTATCTGTACCAGAACCGAAATTATGGCGACCTTTTCCTTCTGGAAAAGAAAATTGACGGCGTAGGCATGCACGTCCAGGCATAAGGAGGGGAGATATCGAATGAAAGCAGTAAAAGGAAATAAGGTTTACACTATTGACGAAACGAGCAAAGCCCGTTATGTGAATGACGGTTTTGACGTTCAGAATGACAGCGGGGAAATTATTACTTATGGCAAGGGGAAAACCGTGCCTTACGAGCAATACGCAGCCCTCAAGAAGGAACTGGAAGAAATCAAGACTGCAGAGAAGGAGGCCACAGAGGAGACCACAGAGGAGAAGACCGGCGGGAACACCAAGAAGCCAGATAAGGCAGCCAAAGAGGAGGGATCTCTGAAGGGCGGTGAGTGATATGCGCTATGAGGCTTATGCTACACCGGAGGAGTTCGGTGAGGAATGCCCTGGTTGCGATATCGCAACAGAAGAACTGCCGGCTGCCCTGAAAAAAGCGTCCAGACATATTGACTCCCTGACCTACAATCGAATTGTAGGCCGGGGATTTTCCAATTTGACCGTTTTTCAACAGGACATTATCCGGGAGGTGGTTTGCCAGCAGGCACAGTTTGAGTATGACAATGCGGAAGTGATTGACTCAGTGCTGTTTTCTTACAGCATTAACGGTGTGTCTATGCAGTTCGGATCCGCATGGAATGTATTTGCCGGCAAGGGTATCGCCATGCGGCGGGACGTATACCAGCTGCTCTGCCAGACGGGCCTGTGCTGCGGATTGGCGGTGAGATAATGAAATATCCAAAACTGGTCTTGCCGCAGTATTGCCGGACACCTATAAAGGTTACGATCTACGAGGAGGGACTTTCCGAGGACGGCGGGCCTAAAATTGCCTTTGAGGCGGATGATCTAAAATGTAATTATCAGGACACTGCAAAGACGATCTTCACAGAAGACGGAAAGAAGATCCAGCTATCTGGTCAGGCTATTTTCTGTGTTGATTTTTGTCCGGGAATAGAAACCATTACTGGAGGAGTAGCAAGAATACACGGGGAGGACCGAAAGATTCACAAAGGAATAAAGGCACGGAATCCTGATGGTTCCGTGAACTATGTACGGTTGGGTCTGATGTGATGAGAGTAAAGGTACGAATTACGTTAAATCCAGCCAAAATTTTGGAGCTGCAGAAGGCTGTGGAGACATCCCG
>Ga0153922_1000297_pt1 | contig 20389 bp, 22 predicted proteins | sample TSNJ006MetaG_FD_104723 | JGI IMG/M metagenome (GOLD analysis project Ga0153922, IMG submission 104723) | Attine ant fungus gardens microbial communities from New Jersey, USA - TSNJ006 MetaG | ecosystem: Host-associated > Fungi > Mycelium > Unclassified | place: USA: New Jersey, Brendon T. Byrne... | reverse complement strand
GATCAAACCGTTCGCGTCACGCTTGAGCCGCGCCGCGATGCCAGCATCGAGCGTCATCGGTGCCCTCGGCTCTTCGCGCAAGCGCTCATCGGTACCCTCTGCTCTTCGCGCAAGCGCTCATCGCACTGTGATCCCTTCGGCCGCCATCGCCGCCTTGACCTCCTCGATGGTCAACTCCCTGAAGTGGAAAACGCTGGCGGCGAGCACAGCGTCGGCACCTGCAACAACCGCGGGCGCGAAATGTTCCACCGCACCTGCGCCACCGCTGGCGATGACCGGAACCGTGACCGCGGTGCGCACCGCACGCAGCATCGGCAGATCGAAACCCGCCTTCGTACCGTCGAAATCCATTGAGTTCAGCAGGATCTCCCCGACCCCCAGATCGGCGCCGCGCAACGCCCACTCGATCGCGTCGATGCCGGTGCCACGTCGACCACCATGCGTGGTCACTTCCCAGCCCGACGGCGTCGGCGCCGCCGCTTCGGGCACGGTGCGCGCGTCGACAGACAACACGATGCACTGGGAACCGAATCGCCGCGACAACTCCCCAAGCAACTCCGGCCGCGCGATCGCCGCGGTGTTGACCGCTACCTTGTCGGCGCCTGCGCGCAGCAGCATGTCGACGTCGGCGACCGAACGTACCCCGCCGCCGACCGTGAGTGGGATAAACACCTGTTCCGCGGTGCGCCGCACCACATCGAGCATGGTGGCGCGACCCGCCGACGACGCCGTAACGTCGAGGAAGGTCAGCTCGTCCGCGCCCTCGGCGTCGTAGGCGGCGGCAAGCTCGACCGGATCGCCCGCGTCGCGCAGGTTTGCGAAGTTGACGCCCTTGACCACCCTGCCATCGTCAACGTCAAGGCAGGGAATGACGCGCACCGCCACATCTGCCATCAATAGTCCTCGGGGTTGCCGACCTCGTTGAGAATCTCGAGGATCTGCTCGTGACACCGTGGTACGCCGGCGAGCGCCGACCCCGAATGGGGAGTCCAGTCGTTTCCTGCCAAGTCGGTAACGACGCCGCCCGCGGTCCGCACCAGCGCCACACCCGCGGCGTGATCCCACACGTGGTCGCCGAAACTGATTGCACCGCCCAGATTCCCGGCAGCGGTGTAGGCCAGGTCGATGCCAGTCGCACCGTGAATCCGCAGCCGCGACGACACCTGGCTCAAATGCTCAACCACCGCCAGCCGGTATCGGCCGGGGAACCGGCCACGCCAGTCGACATTGAATGTGCCGATCCCGACCACCGCGTCGACCAGGCGCACCGGCTCAACCCGGGGCAACTCAACTCCGTTGCAGCGCAATGAGCCACCGACGACTCCCGTGAACCTTTCGTTGGTGAACGGCAGCCAGGTCAGACCTGCGACGGGCTCGCCGTCACGCATCAATCCCAGCAGGATCGCCGCCAACGGCAGCCCGGCCGCATAGTTGAACGTGCCATCGATGGGGTCGAGCACCCACACGAGCGGCGAATCGATGTCCGCACCACCGAACTCCTCGCCGTGGACTTCGATCCCGGTAGCGGACCTCAGCGCGTCGACGACCTCGAGCTCGATCGCCAGATCGACTTCGGTGGCGAAGTCGTTGCCTTTCTTGCGCACGGCCGAGTCTGCGCCGTGGCCCTCGACGAACCGTTCCGCCGCTTTGTCGAGGATCTTGGCGGCTTCGGCGACCAGTTCGTCCAGGTCGGCCCTGCGGGCTGGCATCGCGGTCTACCGTCCGACCGCTGCGAGCGCCTGTGCCAACGTGAAACATCCAGCGTAGAGTGCTTTTCCGACGATCACGCCCTCGACTCCCGACTCGGTGAGCGTGGCGATCGCCCTGAGATCATCGAGGCTTGAAACCCCACCGGACGCGATCAGCGGCGCGTCGGTGCATTCGGCGACGTTGGCCAGCAGGTCGATATTTGGACCGGTGAGCGTGCCGTCCTTGGTGACGTCCGTGACGACGAATCTCGGACAGCCCTCGCTGTCAAGGCGTTCCAGCACGTTCCAGAGGTCCCCGCCGTCCGTTTCCCAGCCCCGGCCGCGCAGCCGGTGTTCGCCGTCGACGATTTGGACATCGAGTCCGACGGCCACCTTGTCGCCGTGTTCGGCGATGACCTGCGCGCACCATTGCGGATTCTCCAGGGCCGCCGTGCCCAGATTCACCCGTGCGCACCCCGTGGCCAGCGCCGCTTTCAGCGAGGCATCGTCACGGATGCCTCCGGACAGTTCGACGTTGACGTCGAGCTTGCCAATCACCTCAGCGAGCAGTTCGCGATTCGAACCGCGACCGAACGCCGCGTCGAGGTCGACCAGGTGAATCCAGTCCGCGCCGTCGCGCTGCCAGCCCAGCGCAGCGTCCAGCGCGGAGCCGTACTCAGTCTCGCTTCCCGCCTTGCCCTGCATCAAACGCACCGCGCGGCCCGCGACGACGTCGACAGCGGGCAGCAGGATCAGCGGGTTCACAGGCTCCTCACCCAGTTGCTCAGCAGCGTTGCGCCGGCGTCGCCGCTCTTCTCGGGATGGAACTGGGTCGCCGTCAAAGCACCGTCCTCGACGGCGGCAAGGAACGGAACGTGGTGGGTGGCCCAGCTAAGCATCGCACTCGGGTCGCCCTCCCATCGCTGCGCGGCGTAGGAGTGCACGAAGTAGAAACGGGTGTCGCTCACGAGTCCATCGAACAGCCTGCTGCCCGCTGGAGCATCGACGACGTTCCAGCCCATATGCGGAACGACGGGCGCGTCCAATCTCGTTACCGCTCCCGGCCATTGGGCACAGCCAGAGCTCTCGGCGCCGAACTCCACACCCCGATCGAACAGGATCTGCATGCCCACGCACACGCCGAGGACAGGGCCGCCGACGTAGACCCGTTCGGCGATAATCTTGTCCCCTCCGATCGCGCGCAGCCCCGACATGCATGCTTCGAAGGCGCCGACGCCCGGCACCATCAAGCCGTCGGCGGCGCTTGCAGCACCCGGGTCGGCGGTCACCTCCACGTCGGCGCCGACACGCTGCAGGGCGCGCTGCGCCGACCGCAGATTGCCCGAGCCGTAATCAAGCACCACCACGGACTTGGTTGTCACAGTGTGCCTTTCGTGGACGGCACGCCGGTGACCCGGGGATCGTATTCGACGGCCTGCCGCAGTGCGCGCGCCACCGCCTTGTACTGCGCCTCGGTGATGTGGTGGGGGTCCCGTCCGTAGAGCGTGCGCACATGCAGTGCGATGCGCGCGTTCATCGCCAGCGACTCAAACACGTGCCGGTTGATGACCGTGTGGTACGGCACGGTCGACCCGGCAATCGTCGTGTGACGCAGGTGATCCGGCTCGCCGGTGTGCACACAGTATGGTCGTCCCGATACGTCGACCGCTGCGTGCGCGAGCGTCTCGTCCATCGGCACGAACGCATCGCCGAACCGGCGAATGCCCACCTTGTCGCCAAGCGCCTGGCCAAGCGCCTGGCCGAGCACGATCGCCGTGTCCTCGATGGTGTGGTGGCCCTCGACGTGAACGTCGCCCTTGGCGCGCACCGTCAGATCGAAGCTCGCGTGACTGCCCAGCGACGTCAACATGTGGTCGTAGAACGGAATTCCGGTGTCGACGTCGACGTTTCCCGTCCCGTCGAGGTCAAGTTCGACGACGATGTCGGACTCCTTGGTGCTGCGCTCCACTCGCGCACGGCGGATGTCGGTCATGATGTCTGGGCTCCCAGTCTCATCCTGCTCCTCGCGTGCGCGGGCGGCTCAGCGAATTCGGTAGCGGCCAATCGCGCACTCGCCGCCAGTAGCGCGTCGTTCTCGTCGGGCAGTCCGGTGGTGGCGCGCAGATATCCGGGGATCCCGATGTCCCGGATCAAGATGCCGGCGTCCAGGTAGCGCCGCCACGTGGCGGATGCGTCCGCGAATTCGCCGAACAACACGAAGTTGGCGTCGCTACCGACAACCCGAAACCCCATCCGGCTCAGCTCGTTGGTGACACGCTCACGCTCTGCGACCAGCGCGGCGACGCTAGCCAGCGTCTCGTCGGCATGGCGCAGCGCCGCGCGTGCCGCTGCCTGGGTGAGCGCCGACAAGTGGTACGGCAGCCGCACGAGCAGCAGCGCCTCGATCACCGCGGGCGCCGCTATCAGATAGCCGAGCCGGCCACCGGCGAACGCGAATGCCTTGCTCATCGTCCGGGTCACGACAAGCTTCGCCGGATGCTCATCGAGAAGGCCAATCGCGCTCGGTGCCGACGAGAATTCGCCGTAGGCCTCGTCGAGGATCAGGATGCCCGCGGTCATCGCGTCGAGCAGCCGGCGGAGATCCTGAAGTGAGACACTCTGACCCGACGGGTTGTTCGGGCTCGCAACGAACACCACGTCCGGGCGGTGCTCGGTGATCGCGGCAACGGCGGTGTCCGCGTCCAGGCCGAAATCGCTGCCGCGGTGCGCCTCCAGCCACCGCGTCTGAGTGCCACCGGCGATGATCGGATGCATCGAGTAGGACGGGACGAAGCCGATCGCGCTGCGCCCGGGACCGCCGAACGCCTGCAGAAGCTGCTGCAGCACCTCATTCGAACCATTGGCGGCCCATAGGTTTTCGACGCCCACAGACACACCGGTCTGGGCCGTCAGATAGGCGGCGAGCTCGGTGCGCAGCGCAACCGCATCCCGGTCGGGATAGCGGTGCAGATCAACGGCGGCTGCCCGCACGGAGCGCGCGATATCGTCGACCAGCGCCGGCGTGGGTGGATGTGGATTCTCGTTGGTGTTCAGCCGCACTGGAACGTCAAGTTGCGGTGCACCATACGGTGATATGCCGCGTAGGTCATCACGCAGCGGCAAGTCACCCAGCGTCACACGCTGCCCCGGCACACTCACCGTTCAAACCTCCGGCGCACCGCCTCGCCATGCGCAGGCAGATCCTCGGCCTGAGCAAGCGTGATCACGTGGCCGGACACGTCTTTCAGCGCGGCCTCGTCGTATTCGACTACGTGGATGCCGCGCAGGAACGTCTGCACCGACAACCCGCTGGAGTGTCGCGCGCATCCCGCCGTGGGGAGCACGTGGTTTGAGCCTGCGCAATAGTCGCCGAGACTCACCGGCGAGAAGGGGCCGACGAAAACCGCTCCGGCGGAGCGGATTTGGCCCGCGACGCGGGACGCGTCCTCGGTCTGAATCTCCAGGTGCTCTGCGGCGTATGCGTTGACCACCTGCACACCGGCGTCGATGTCGTCGACAAGCACGATCGCAGATTGGCGGCCGGTCAGTGCAGCTGTCACGCGCTCGCGATGCACAGTGGTCTCCAACTGGGCCGCAAGCTCTTTCGATGTGGCGTCGGCGAGGGCCACGCTCGGCGTCACGAGCACGCTCGCCGCTAACTCGTCGTGCTCAGCCTGGCTGATCAGGTCTGCGGCGACATGCACGGGGTCAGCGGTGTGATCGGCCAGGATCGCGATCTCGGTGGGGCCGGCTTCGGCGTCGATGCCGACCTGCGAGCGACAGATCCGTTTGGCGGCGGTGACGTAGATGTTTCCGGGGCCGGTGATCATGTCGACCGGAGCCAGTTCGCCCCCGTCGGTGTCGGTGCCGCCGTAAGCCAGCAGCGCGATCCCCTGCGCGCCGCCGACCGCCCACACCTCCTCGACGCCGAGCAAGCAGGCAGCGGCCAGGATCGTTGGATGCGGAAGCCCGCCGAAGCGTGCCTGTGGCGGGGTGGCCACCACCAGGGATCCCACGCCCGCAGTCTGGGCGGGTACGACGTTCATCACCACGCTCGAGGGGTAGACGGCGTTGCCGCCAGGTACGTACAGCCCTACCCTGGCGACCGGCACCCAGCGTTCCGTCACCGTGGCACCGGGACCGAGCGTCGTTGTGGTGTCACGACGACGCTGATCGGCATGCACGGCCCTCGCGCGTTCGATCGCCACCTCCAGCGCGGCCCGCACGGCGGGCGCCAGCGCGCCGAGCGCGTCGTCGAGCCGCGCGGCCGGGACCCGGACAGTCCCGGGCCGCACGCCGTCGAAGGATTCGCCGTATTCCAGGGCCGCCTCGGCACCCCGCTGCGCGACGGCCTCGACGATCGGGCGCACCGCGGGCAGCACGGCCTCGACGTCCACGCCGCCGCGCGGCAGCGCCGCACGCATCTGCGCGGCGCCCAGCGTGCTGTTGCGCAGGTCGATGCGGGTCATCTCGATGGCGGCCATCACGTCGATTGTCCCTGATCGACGCACCCGAATAAAAATTAGTCGCGGGTGAAGACCGTCTTGCCTCTCATCGTCGGCCACACCGAGGGGGCGTCGTCCCAGTCGGCGACCCTCTCGACGACCGGAGCGAGATCGCATCCGGCGCCAAGTACCTCGAGAACCTCGGGAATCACCGCGCGCGCGTTCACCCGACCCGTGACGAAGCGGACACCGCGCGTGTACATCGGCAGCAGCGGCATTTCGACCTTGCCCTGGTAGTAGATCCCGGTGTCGGTGCACACACCATCCGGCCACGTCGCGCGCAGGGTGGCGCTCAGCAGCGACGGATCGGCCGAGGTGTGCACGGTGACCGGATACGGATCCCAGGATCGGTCGGGCCTGTCGAGATCATGGGCGACGGCGCCGAGCTTCTCGGCGGCAGCCAGCCGGTTCTTGTCAGTGTCGACGTAGTCCACCTGTGCGCCGATCGCCGACGCCAGCGCGGCGGCGTACACGCCGATCGACAGCCGACCAACGACGAGGACGCGACGGTCCGGCTCGTCGAGCGCGGCGAGCTCGGAGCGGAACGGGCCGACGGCGCGCCAGGCGTCGGCGACGTTGTCGGACAGCGACGCGATCGCGACGGGATCGGCGGTCTCGGTAACCGGGACCAGCATTGCATCGGCGTAGGGCACCAGTACCAGGTCGGCCATGAAGCCGCCGCCGTCCATGCCGGCCAACGGCGCCATGCCGTACATCGCCATCATGGGCACCGAGCCGCAGGATCCCGTCACGCCCCGGCGACATTCGCGGCACTTGCCGCAGCTGATCTGGAACGGCACGGTGACGCGGTCGCCGACCCGGACGCCGCGGACCGCATCGCCCACTGCGACCACTTCGCCGATTCCTTCGTGACCGACCGCGTGCCCCGGCGGCATCGGCAGTACCCCTTGCGCGACCCCCACGTCCAAGTCGCAGCACGCGACGACCACCGGGCGCACCAACGCCTGCTCGGGTGCCGAAATTGTCGGATCAGGAGCATCTCGCCAGGCGTATTGACCGGGCTCGTCGAACATCAGTTGGCGCATATTGCATTGTTGAGTGATCTTTCTAGTATTGTCAAGGGTGTGCCACGCCCGGACCGCAGCCGCGCCGCGCTGATCACGATCGCGGGCACCCTGTTCCGTCGTCAGGGTTATGCCGCGACCGGCCTCAATCAGATCCTCGCCGACGCCGGCGTCAAGGCCGGTTCGCTGTATCACCACTTTCCCGGGGGCAAGCAGGAACTCGCGGCGGCGGTGGTCGAATCCGCCGGCGCCGACATCCAGCGGGTGCTTCGCGCCGCGCTGGCCGCCGACACCCCTGTGACCACGGTCGTCGACCGCTGGTTGGACGTGCTGGCGGCCGGGCTGGCCGCGGACTGCCGCGACGGCTGCCCGGTCGAGCCGATCGCCACGGAATCGGTGCACGCAAGCGAGCTTGTCCGGCGGGCTGCGGCGCGGGCATTCGATGGCTGGTGCGCGGCCATCGCCGAGCGGCTGCGGGCGGACGGGTGGGGTGACGCGTCGGCCGAGGAGACCGCACTGGCCGTCGTCTCGATCATCGAAGGCGCGCTGGTGCTGTCGCGCACGAGCCGGGACACCTCGGCGCTGAAGTCCGCGAAGACCGCGGTGCGGGCACTGCTCAGCCGCTAAACGTCCAGACCGATGTCGAGCACCCGCACCGAATGGGTGAGCGCGCCGACCGCGAGGAAGTCCACGCCCGTCGCCGCATACGCATGTGCGTTGTCGAGCGACAATCCGCCCGAGGACTCCAGCTTCACCGACGCAGCGCGCTCGTCGCGCCGTTGCACGGCGATCTGGGTCTGCCAGACCGGGAAGTTGTCGAGAAGCACCAGCTCCACCTGCTCGTCGAGCACCTCGTCGAGCTGCTCGAGCGAGTCGACCTCCACCTCGCACGGCAGGTCGCCGGCGGCGCACTTGACCGCGTGGAGGGCGGCGACGACGGACCCCGCGGCAGCGACGTGGTTGTCTTTGATCAGCGCCGCGTCGCCGAGTCCCATGCGGTGGTTCTGCCCACCGCCGACCCGGACCGCATACTTCTGCAGCGCCCGTAGACCCGGCAGCGTCTTGCGGGTGTCGCGAACGATCGCACGGGTGCCGGCGACCGCGTCGACCCAGTCCCGGGTGGCAGTGGCGATCCCGGACAGGTGGCAGACCAGGTTCAGCAGCGTGCGCTCGGCAGTCAGCAGTCCCCGCGTCTCGGCCTCCACTTGCAGCATGGCGGTGCCGGACTCCACCCGATCCCCGTCGGCAACTCGGCCGAGCACGCGGTAACCGCCCATACCGAGCACTTCGTCAAGAACCAGCAGCGCCACATCGCACCCAGCGACCACGCCGGCCTCCCTCGTCACCAGCGCCGCGGTGGTGTTCGCGTCGGCGGGCACCGTTGCCTGGGTGGTGATATCGGGGCCGTACCGAAGGTCCTCGTCAAGCGCACGGGAAATCACCGCGCGCGCTTCGGCGACCTCACGCTCGGACAGGTGCATCAGCCGCAGGCCCCGGCCGCCACCGGCGCGTCGACGACGACACGCCCTTCGGCCAGCCGCACCACGACGCTGCGTGCCTGCGAGGGATCGGTATCGGGGCGATCGCGGCGCTGGTGGCTTCCGCGCGTTTCACAGCGCGCGAGCGCCGCGGCGACGATCGCGCGCGCGGTCACCGTCAGGGCGATGACATCCGTGTCGGCGCGCGTGCGAGCGGTACAGGTGGGGGCGGAGGCCAGCTGCTGCTCCACGAAGGTCAGGCTGTCGGCATCGCGGGCCACCGACGCGTGCATGGTCATGATTCGCTGAAGCTCGTTGCGGGGCAACGCGGTACCCAAAGAAGGTCTGGGCGCCGCCGCGGTGACCGGGCCCCTCGCCAGGGCGTGTGCGGCCGCGGCGCGCCCGGCGCGACCACCGACCACCAGCCCCTCCAGCAGACTGTTGGACGCCAAGCGATTGCCGCCATGCATGCCGGTTCGCGCCACCTCCCCCGCCGCGAACAGGCCCGCCAGTTCGGTGCGGCCCTCGATGTCGGTGACCAAACCGCCGCAGCTGTAGTGTGCCCCCGGCACCACCGGAATCAGGTCGGCGGCGGGGTCGATGCCAGCCGCGCGGCACGCCGCGGTGACGGTGGGGAATCTGTGTGCGATGCCACGGATCGCGCGCCCATCAAGGTAGACGCAGGGATCGCCGCTCTCGGCAAGCCGGGCCTCGATGGCGGCGGCGACGACGTCGCGCGGGGCGAGATCGCCCATCGGATGCACACCTGCGGTGACCGAAACGCCTCGCGCATCAACCAGTTTCGCACCTTCCCCACGCAGCGCCTCGCTGATCAACGGCCTTCGGCCCCCGCCGTGGCCCGCGAACAGCATCGTGGGGTGGAACTGAATGAACTCGATGTCGCTGACGGGCAGCCCCGCCCACAACCCCAACGCCACCCCGTCCCCCGTTGACCCCTCCGGGTTGGTGGTGGCCCCGTAGAGTTGACCGAGCCCCCCGGTGGCGAGAATCACGGCGGGGGCATGCACGATTCCCACACCGTCGTCGTTCATCACCTGCACACCGGTGATCCCATCACTGTCGAAAAGCAGTTGCCGGGCAATGTGATTGCACCGAACATCAAGGGTGGCCGCGGCGTGGTTCAGAGCGCGCTGCACCTCCGCGCCCGTTGCGTCTCCGCCCGCGTGAATGATCCGGCGCCGAGAATGCCCGCCCTCGCGCGTCAACGCCCAACGACCGGGCGTCGCCTCATCGAACCGTGCTCCGTAAGAAACCAATTCGGTCACCGCGCGGTAACCGTCGGCCACGATCGAGCGCACCGCGTCCGGGTCGCACAACCCGGCACCGGCTGACACCGTGTCGTTGACATGGGCGTCGATTGAGTCCTCGGTCCGGGGCAGCACCACCGCGATGCCGCCCTGCGCGTAGAACGTCGCAGTGTCGGCCGCCTTGCTGAGCACCATCACCCGCCCGCCGCACCGGTGCGCCGCCAGCGCCGCCGCCAGGCCCGCGACCCCCGTGCCAATCACCACCACATCGGCGCGGGCGTGCCAGCCCCTCATTCGCCGCCGCCGGGCTGCCCGATTTCGATCATGCGAACCACACTGCGGCGGGCCAACCGGGCGACCTCAGGATCGACGTCGACTTCGTCTGCACCCTCGGTCAGGCACCGCAACAGCGCGGCCGGGGTGATCATCTTCATGTACTTGCATGACGCCCGGTCGTTGACCGCGCGGAAGTCGACCCCCGGTGCGGCCCTGCGCAGTTGGTGCAGCATTCCGATCTCGGTGGCGACCAGCACCTGGCGTGCGCGGGTATTGCGCGCGGCTTGCAGCATGCCGCCGGTCGACAGGATCTTCACCCGATCGGCGGGCACCGCGCCCTCACCGGCGAGGTACAGCGCCGAGGTCGCGCACCCGCATTCGGGATGGACGTACAACTCGGCATCCGGATGCGAACGCGACTGATTCGCCAGTTCGTCGCCGTTGATGCCGGCGTGCACATGGCATTCGCCAGCCCACACGTGCAAGTTCTTACGGCCCGTCACGCGCCGGACGTGGGCACCGAGGAACTGGTCCGGGCAGAACAGCACCTCACGGTCTTCGGGGATCGACGCGACGACCTCGACGGCGTTGGCCGACGTGCAGCAGATGTCGGTGAGCGCCTTCACCGCCGCTGTGGTGTTCACATAGGACACCACCACGGCGCCCGGGTGCTCGGCCTTCCACTCCGCGAGATCCTCCGCGGTGATCGAGTCAGCGAGCGAGCACCCGGCGCGCTGGTCGGGGATCAGCACGGCCTTGTCGGGGTTGAGGATCTTGGCGGTCTCGGCCATGAAATGCACGCCGCAGAACACAATCGTCCGCTCGGGCGCCTCGGCCGCGATGCGGGACAGCGCCAGCGAGTCGCCGACGTGGTCGGCAACATCCTGGATGGCCGGGATCTGGTAGTTGTGCGCGAGCAGTGTCGCATCGCGCAGCTCGGCCAGCCGCCGAACCTCGGCTGCCCACTGCGCGTCCGGCTCGACACCGACGTAACCGGCGGCGTCCTCGAGGATCGTCATCGACGCCTCCTTCGACCCGGTTTTCGACTTATAATCGAAAACATGCCACATAGTAGCACCGAGCACGAGGTGTTGGCTGTCGTGTTCCAAGTGCGCCACCTCACAACGCCGAAGCCGCAGCTCAGCGTCTTGCTATGGGAACGAGCGATGAATCCCCAGCGTGGTGCCTGGTCGCTGCCCGGTGGCCGGCTGCGCAACGACGAGGACATGACCAGTTCAATTCGTCGTCAGCTGGCCGAGAAGGTTGATCTGCGTGAGATCGCTCACCTCGAGCAGCTGTCTGTGTTCTCCGACCCAGCACGGGTCCCCGGAAGCCGGACGATCGCGTCCACCTTTCTGGGCTTGGTGCCCTCCCCCGCGACACCTGCGCTGCCCGCGGACACCCGCTGGCACCCGGTCGTCGCGCTGCCGCCGATGGCGTTCGACCACGGCCTGATGATCGGCCACGCCGCCAGCAGGCTGGTCGCCAAGATGTCTTACACGAATATCGGATTCGCCTTGGCACCCAAGGAATTCGCGCTGTCAACGCTGCGTGACATCTACGGTGCGGCGCTCGGCTACCAGGTCGACGCCACCAACCTGCAGCGGGTGCTGGCCCGCCGAAACGTCATCACCCCGACGGGCACGATTGCCCGCAGCGGGCGCAGCGGCGGGCGCCCAGCGGCCCTGTACAAATTCACCGACTCGTCCTATCGCGTCACCGACGAATTCGCGGCTTTGCGCCCACCCGGGTGAGTCGGACTGGATTCTTAAGGCACTCTTAAGTCACAATGCCCGGTGGCGCGAAGGAGTGTTCAGATGAAATATGCCGGCCTGGCCACCGCGACCGGTGCTGAGTGGATCGGACACGCGCCCCACGAGGAGCTCAAGCGCGGTCGTCCGGTATTGCCCGACGGCGATCCGTTTTACGACCCCCCGCCGGGCTTCGAGCATGCCTCGCCCGGCACCGTGCTGCGCTCACGTGACGTCGAACTGGCCTTCATGGGTCTGATTCCCCAGAAATTCACCGCCATGCAGCTGCTGTACCGAAGCAGCGATCGACACGGGGTGCCGGAGGCGACGGTCACCACCGTGCTGGTGCCCACCGAGCTCGACCCCGACCAGGGTTGCCCCGTCGTGTCGTATCAGTGCGCGATCGACGCGGTCGCCTCGCGCTGCTTCCCGTCGTACGCGCTGCGAAAGGGCGCGTTTGCGGTGGGTGCGCTGCCGCAGTTCGAGTTTCTGTTCATCGCGACCGCGCTGGCCGAAGGCTGGGCGGTGTCGGTACCCGACCACGAGGGCTCCCACGGCATCTGGGGTGCGCCCTACGAGCCGGGGTACCGGATCCTCGACGGCCTTCGCGCGGCCCTCGGCTCCGACCTGCTCGGTCTGTCACCGTCAGCGCCGATTGGGTTGTGGGGGTATTCCGGCGGCGGCCTGGCGTCCGCGTGGGCCGCCGAGGTCAGCGCGGATTACGCCCCCGAACTGGACATCGTCGGCGCCGTACTCGGCTCTCCCGTCGGCGATCTCGGCGGCACGTTCCGCCGGCTGAACGGCTCGTTCTTCTCCGGCCTGCCCGCGATGGTGGTTGCGGCACTCGCCCACGTGTATCCCGAGCTGGACCGGGTGATCAAGCGCCACGCCACCGATGAGGGACTGGCCCTGCTGGAGTCACTGGAGAAGATGACGACGGTCGAGGCCGTGCTGCGCATGATCCACAAGGACATGGACAGCTACGTCGACGCGCCGCTCGACGAGATCCTCGAAGAGCCCGAGGTTCAGTTCGTCTTCGACGACATCAAGCTCGGCAAGCAGGCGCCGACCCCGCCGGTGCTTATCGTGCAGGCCGTGCACGACAAGATCGTCTCGGTTGACGACATCGACGAGCTGGCCGAGAACTACCGGGCGGGAGGCGCGTCCGTCACGTATCACCGGGACGTGCTCAGCGAGCACGTGCTGCTGCACCCGATGTCGGCGCCGATGAGCTTGCGCTGGCTGCGCGACCGCTTCGCCCGGCGGCCGCTCTCCGAGCACCTGGTCCAGTCCACGTGGCCCGCGCTGCTTCGCCCGTCGACCTACAAGGGCATGGTCAAGCTGCTGGCGATCGCCGGGCGGCTCATCACCGGCAGGCAGTTGCACCCGGATAGCCGTGCAGAAAAATAACGGTGCAGAAAAAGGCGTAGAATCAGGTACCGCACACGCTCGAATGCGTCCTGATGATGGGAGGTCTCGCCTAGCCACGCGGGCATTCCGCCACCAGGCACTTCGGACGCTGATGTCCACTATTTGAGGAGTGCGAAATGGTGACAACCCTTCGTGTGCCAGGTCGACTGATTCTCGCAGGCGGATTCGCCGTCGCGGTTGCCATCGCCCCGGCGATCGGCGTATTGGCCGGCAGCAGCTCCCCGGGAGTTTGGGTAACCGCTGACCCCAACAACCCAAACTGCACGTTCACTCAAAACCATGGCTCATACTCCCTGGTGTGCGCGCCCAACAGCGCCACGGCCGACACCAACCTGCCCAGTGAACAAGGCCTGACCAACCAAAACATGTTCCGGCACTAGCGGGTCCCAGGCCCCTGCCTCGCCGCGTAGAACCCCCGTGTAGAACATCGACCATGGGTAATGCAACACGGGAATTAAAGTCTCTTTTAGGCATCGACATCCCCCTGGTGGCGTTCAGCCATTGCCGCGACGTGGTGGCTGCGGTCACCAACGCCGGCGGCTTCGGTGTGCTGGGCGCGGTTACCCTCACACCCGAAGAGCTTGAGCACGAACTGAATTGGATCGAGGACGAGGTGCGGGGCAAGCCTTACGGCGTGGACCTCATCGTGCCCGAGACTTCGGTCGGCAAGGGCCAGCGGCTGACCTCAGAGCAGTTCGCCGACATGATCCCGGCCGAGTACCGCGAATTTGTCAACGCGCTGCTGGCCGACCATGGCATCGAGCCGTTGTCCCGCACCCGTCCGCCCCGGGTCTCGGTCACCGACGACGCCAGCGAGAGCCTGATGGAGGTGGCGTTCAAGCACCCGATCAAGTTGATCGCCAACGCATTGGGCAGGCCACCGCAGTCCATGCTGGACGCCGGTAAATCGCACGGGGTACCGGTGGCCGCACTGGCCGGCGCCAAAGAGCATGCGATCAAGCACGTCAATGCCGGCGTTGACCTCATCGTCGCGGCCGGCACGGAGGCCGGCGGGCACTGCGGCGAGGTGACGACGATGGTGCTGGTGCCCGAAATCATCGAAGCGATTCAGCCCATTCGGCCGGTGCCGGTCCTGGCCGCCGGTGGAATCGTCACCGGCCGTCAAATGGCCGCCGCGGTGGCGATGGGCGCGGCGGGTGCATGGACGGGCTCGGTTTGGCTCACTACAGAGGAGGCCGAGACCGCGCCGTACACCAAACAGCGGATGCTGGCCGCAACGTCGCGCGACACGATCAGATCGACCTGTCGGACCGGCAAGCCGACCCGCCAGCTGAAGTCGGACTGGACCGCGGCGTGGGAATCGGGTCACGGACCCCAGCCGCTCCCGATGCCGTTGCAGTCAATCATCAGCGAGCCGGTACTGCGCCGCATCGACACACTGGCCGCAAACGGGGATGAAGGCGCCCGCGCGCTCGCCACCTATTGGGTGGGACAGGGGGTCGGCCTGATGAACTCGGTCAGGCCGGCGCGGCAGGTGGTGTACGAATTCGCCCAGGATTACCTGGCGGCGGCCGAACGGCTAAGCGATAGTCTCGGGGACTGACGACTCGACGCCCAGGTCGTCGTAGGCCGACGCGGCGGCCATCATCGCGTAGGTGAGCGTGGCCGCCGCGGCAGGGAGAAGCAGAATCGTCAGCACCTGCAGCGGACTGTGCCCGAAGAACACCGCCGGCGCCTCGGTGAAGTAGTGGACCTTGTGATCGGCAGGAACGCCCTCAATGTCGATGCGGCCGTAGCGAAGTCGCGCCAACCCCGCCCCGGTGCCCGCTGCGGCCGCGGCTGCCGCCAGCCCACCGACGGTCAGTCCGATCGTCATCGCCGGGCCACGACGCTGGCGCCAGTGCCACACGAGTACCGCGCTGACGACGCCCAGCCCGATCAGCAGGCCGCTCATGATCACGGCAGAGTCGAAGTAGTGATCAGCCTCGTTGCCCAGAAATTCGTGAACCCGCTTGCCGGACTTCGTGACAACGACAACGGAGTGAACGGGCGGCGCGAGCCATGTCCACACCGCCCCGGCCGCCACGCCGGCGACGGCCATCCCGACCGTCACCATGAGCCACTGTTTCACCGCTGTGCCTCCGCGTCCGTGGAGTCCACCAACCCGTGCCGCGAGCATTTCGCCCACCAGCCGTCGGGGCGCACCTGGACGATCATTCTCCGTCCGCATTCAGCGCAAAAGCGTGGCGGCTCCAGCCCCAGCCGGGCCGACGCCGGCACGGCACTCCCAACGGGTTGGCCAGTGTAGACGTTGAACTTGGCCGCCATGGCTAGAGCGTCGCGTTCAGCGCCTTGATCGGCATGTGCAGATCGTCGAGGAGCTCGAGGTCTGCCTCCGCCGGACGGCCCAACGTGGTCAGGTAGTTGCCGACGATGATCGCGTTGATCCCGCCGAGGATGCCCTGTTTGGCGCCGAGGTCTCCCAACGTGATCTCCCGCCCGCCCGCGAAACGAAGCATCGTGGCCGGCAAGGCGAGGCGGAAGGCCGCAACGGCCTTGAGCGCCTCCGATGCGGGCAACACGTCGAGGTCGCCGAACGGTGTGCCCGGCCTGGGGTTGAGGAAGTTCAGCGGCACCTCGTCGGGATCCAATTCCGCAAGCTGGCAGGCGAATTCGGCTCGCTGCTCGAGGGTTTCTCCCATCCCGAGGATCCCGCCGCAGCACACCTCCATGCCCGCGTCGCGCACCATCGACAGCGTCTCCCAGCGCTCCTCCCACGTGTGCGTCGTGACGACATCGCCGAAGAACGACCGCGCGGTCTCAAGGTTGTGGTTGTAGCGGTGCACGCCCATCGCAGACAACCGGTCCACCTGCTGACGGGTAAGCATGCCCAGCGAGCATGCGATCTGGATTTCGACCTCGTTGCGGATCGCTTCGATGCCCGCGGCGACCTGCGCCAGCAGCCGCTCGTCGGGTCCGCGCACCGCCGCGACGATGCAGAACTCGGTGGCGCCGGTCTTCGCGGTCTGTTTGGCGGCCTCGACCAGGCTGGGAATGTCCAGCCACGCGCTGCGGACCGGCGACGAGAACAGGCCCGACTGGGAGCAGAAATGGCAGTCCTCGGGGCAGCCCCCCGTCTTGAGGCTGATGATTCCCTCGACCTCGACGTCGGGTCCGCACCAGCGCATGCGCACCTCATGGGCCAGCGCCAGCAACTCGTCGAGCCGGTCGTCCGGCAGCCGCAGGACCTGCAACACCTGGTCCTGCGTCAGGCCCTCGCCGCGCTCCAGCACGTGTTCGCGGGCCAGTTCCAGGACATCGGTCACGCCGGGCTCCTCGGGGTCTGCAACTTGAACAGCGTTCAGGCTACGGTAGCGGTGTGCACCTGCACAAAGCCGATGTGGTCGTCGCGGCCACCGCGCTGCTGGACACCTACGGCATCGCCGACCTGACCATGCGGCGGCTCGCTCGCGAGCTAGATGTCAGCGCCGGGGCGCTGTACTGGCATTTCCCCAACAAGCAGGCTCTGCTCGGCGCGGTGGCCGACAGGATTCTGCGCGCCTGCGGCCGGCCCGCCCCCGGGGGCTGGCGCGAACGGGTGACTGAGATCGGCGCGCAGCTGCGCGACGCGTTGCTGTCGCACACGGACGGCGCGGAACTGGTCTCGGCCAGCTTCGCCGCAGGGCAGTCCGCGGCGATGGCAGACATCGTCGCGGGGCTGGCCGACGCGGCGGTCGAGGCCGGCGTCGCCTCCGAGCAGGCCGAAGTGGCGGCTCGGACCGTCGTGTACTACGTGCTCGGGTTCACCGCCGACGAACAGTCCCGGCTGCAGTGGGATGCCGCCGGCGCGGCGCTCGCGGACGGGCAGTCGGTGTTGACGACCGATCCCTCCGGTCGGTTCGCGTTCGGGCTGAATCTGTTGGTCGACGGGATGGGGCGCGTGCCAGCTCGCTAGCGGATCACGTGCTCGACCCGCTTGTTGCCGTCCCAGCGACGCAATCCTACGACGCTGCCGCGGATATCGCGGGTGGTGTTGCGAATGGTCAGCGCCCGTGAGAGCTGCGATGCGTCGACCTTACGGGCCAGCGTGACGTGGGGTGTCCATTGCCCCACAGCGGTATTCGGTGCGGCCGCGGGCTCGAGGTATGTCACGCAGATGCGATTCACCTCGGCCTGTAACTGCAGCAGTTCCATCGACGGCACCACCGATCGCACCAAAATGAACGGCAAACGCCCGAACACCATCGGCGCCCCGATGACACATGGAACCGGCAGCCGGTGCAGCACTGCGCTCAATCGATCGTCGACGTCCGGCGAAATACCGTCGGCGACAATCATGGTCACGTGCGGCCTGCTCGTCGGCGGCGGGCTGTGTAAGCCGGCGTCGGATAACGCCTTCCATCCGCGGCGGATCACCGACTCGGTGTCGACATCCAACAACAGCTCAATCGAATGGACCATCTCAACTGACCAGATCGACCAACCAGTCCCGGTCGACGACCGCGACGCTCATCTGCTCGAACTGGTCCTTGGACATCGCGGCCGCGCCGGCCGGCAGCACCGCCCGCAGCGGAGCCATCCGGGCGAGCGCCTCGCGGTTGGTGGTCTCGACCGGGCGGGGATCCTCAGGCCAGATGCCGATCACCAGGCCGGCGCACGGAATACGCTGCGCCGAAAGGGCTTCCAGCGTCAGCGCGGTGTGGTTGAGCGTTCCCAGACCGGCCGATACCACGACGAGCACGGGGGCGTGTGCATCGATCGCGATGTCCCGGAGCGTGACTCCGTTGTCGCCGAGTTGGACAAGGAGCCCCCCAGCGCCTTCCACCAGGGTCAACTGACGGGAATGGTCGACGACGCGCAACAACACATCCAATTCGACCCGGTTCGGAAGGGGAAGGCCCGCCCGTTGCGCCGCCGCGACCGGAGCGAGTGGCTCCGGATAGCGCCACGATCCGACGACGCGGTCGACGCCCGACAACCGCACGACCGCGGCGAGATCGTCGTCACCCTCGGCGGTGCCGGTCTGGACGGGTTTGCACACCACCACCTCGATGCCGGCGAGCCGGGCGCAGCAGGCCAGCGCGGCCGTCGCGACCGTCTTCCCGACGCCGGTGTCGGTGCCAGTGACGACCAGGACGCTCACGCGCGCGCCGTTGAGAGCACTTCCGTCAGGATCCGCGTCGCGGTGTCCAGTTCGTCGTCGGACAGTGACGCCCTGGCCGTAAGCCGCAGTCGCGACGTGCCGGGCGGAACCGAGGGCGGCCGGAAGCACCCGACCCGAACGCCATGCTCGAGGCACTCGGTTGCGGTGGCCAGCGCCACCTCAGGTGCCCCGAGGATCACCGACACCACCGCGGAGTCAGGCCGGTCCGCGACCCCGCAGCTGTCGGCGAGCGTGGCCGCGTTACGCAGCACCTTCTGCGGGCGGTCGGGTTCGGTGATCAGAACACGCAGCGCCGCGAGCGCCGCACCGAGCGCGGCCGGCGCGAGCCCGGTGTCGAAGATCATCGGCCGCGCCGTGTCGATCAGGTGGTCACGAACAGTGGGGGGACCGAGCACCACCCCGCCCTGGCTGCCGAGGGCTTTCGACAGCGTCGCCGTCATGACCACATCCGACGCCCCAGCCAGACCCACCTCGTGCAGCAGCCCGCGACCGCCCTCGCCGCGCACCCCGAGGCCGTGCGCCTCGTCTACGATCAGCAGCGCGCCGTTCCTGCGGCATACCTCGTGCAGCGCCAATAACGGCGCCGGCGAGCCGTCTGCGCTGAACACCGAATCGGTGACCACCACCGCGCGAGGTTCATCGCGCGACGCGAGGGCCGCCTCGACGGCGCCGATGTCCCGATGCGGTGCGACGACGACGCGGGCACGCGACAACCGGCACGCGTCGACCAGCGAGGCGTGGCTGCGCGCGTCCGACACCACCAGCGACCCGGGGCCCGACAGCGCGACAACGGCGGCCAGGTTCGCCGTGTAGCCAGACGAGAACACCAATGCCGACGGTGAACCGACGAATTCGGCCAGCGCGTCCTCGAACTCCTCATGCAACTCGGTGTTGCCGGTGACCAGCCGAGAGCCCGTTGACCCGGCACCCCAGGTACGCAGCGCTTGGACGCCGCCGTCGATCACCGCTGGGTGCTGGGACAGCCCCAGGTAGTCGTTGGAGGCGAGGTCCACCTCGGCGCCGACCGGCGAGCGGGTGCGCAACGACCGGCGCAGCCCGGCGCCGCGGCGCTGCCGCTCGACCTCGTCAAGCCAAGCCAGCGCCGTGGTGTCCATCTGGCTCGGCATCGCTTTACCTTACGGAATCGGGATGCAGAGCACCTCGTCGAGGCTGGCGGTTCGCAGCCCGCCTGCGGCCGCCCGAGGTGAGAGTCGGTTACCGAACCTCATAGCCGGTGGCCGCCGGGACTGTCGGCTGCGGACACCATTCGACCTGTTTAGCCGAACAATCTTCCGAACAGGGACGTGCCTCCGGCTATCCCGTGGCGGGTTCGGACGACCCCGCCGAGCGGTGTGGTTTCTGTACGTGGCCCCACCATGTTGCCGTTCGCCATCGGTGTTGGAAAGCCGGCCGGTATACCCGTAGGCACCACCGTGTTCCCGTTCGCCAGCGCGGTCGCAAGCCCAGGCTGACGGGCGATAATGTCACCGAACGGTGTAGCTCTGATGGTCGGCACGAACTTGTTGCCCGGGGTGAGGCCACTTGAAGCGGCTGCCCAGTTTGCCGCTCCGCGGGAACCGTCGGGGCCAGTGCTGCTGTCGGGCTGAGCTTGGGCGCCGGGCGCTAACAGGATGGCGCCTGCGAGAGCTGATGCAGCCGCGAGTGTTCGAATCACGACGGGACGCCTTCCCTCTAAAGGAGATTCCCAATTCTAACTCGATGTTAGGGGCATGCGGCTGGCGCGGTCAGAACGACTGCAGCCGCGCGGCCGGGTAGTCGCCGTACATCGCATTCGGGTCGCCCTCCAGCCAGCTCTCGTATTGCTGATCGGCCCTCGCGCAG